>Ga0308417_1001018_pt1 | contig 19476 bp, 18 predicted proteins | sample HotsprSampleOS65_FD_203528 | JGI IMG/M metagenome (GOLD analysis project Ga0308417, IMG submission 203528) | Hot spring phototrophic mat microbial communities from Octopus Spring, Yellowstone National Park, Wyoming, United States - 20090730_OS65 ... | reverse complement strand
ACGCACCGGGCCGCTCGTGCTCACGCTGGTGGTGGCGGTGGCCGCCACCATGGGCCTGCAGTCCGTCGCCCTGCGCTCCGCCGGGGGCGTCGCCCTGCTCACGACCGCCGGGACGGGGAACGTGACGAGCCTCGGCGTGAGCCTCGCCCGCATCCGTGATCCCAACACCCGGCGGCCGGCCATCGCGGCGGCAGGCGTCCTCGCGGCGGTGGTGACGGCCTACATCGGTGGCGCCGTACTCGGTGCTGGAACCGCGCATCTCTCCGACGCGGGCCCGGTCCTGCTCGTGATCCCGCTGCTGGTCGTGGCGGCGACGCTCGCACTCGAGGCATGGCCCCGTGCCGGCGCACCGGCCTGGAGGAGGCGCTGAGGCCGGTGGTGGCCCCAGAGCGGGCGTCGTGCGGCTGCACGGCGTGCCGGCGGGTGCGATGCTGTCGGCCAGTGGCCACCGACCGGGCCGTCAGTGGGAGGCGTGGATGAGCAGTCCGGAGCTGGCAGGGAAGGTGGCCATCGTCACCGGCGGCAACAGCGGGATCGGCAAGGCGATCGTCCTGGCGCTCGCAGCCCGTGGCGCCAGCATCGTGATCGACTACGTGGTGCAACCCGATGTCACCGAGGAGCTCGAGCGCCGTGTCCACGGCCTCGGGGACCGGGCGATCGGTGTGGAGGCCGACATCAGCCGCGTCGAGGAGCTGCAGCGTCTCATCGACACCGCCGTCGAACGCCTGGGCCGTGTCGACATCATGGTCAACAACGCCGGGGTGGAGACCCGAACCTCGATCCTCGACTCGACCGAGGCCGACTACGACAAGGTGCTCGCCGTCAACCTCAAGAGCGCCTTCTTCGGCACCCAGATCGCCGCCAGGCGGATGATCGAGCAGGGTGCAGGCGGCCGCATCATCAACGTGTCCTCGGTCCACGAGGATTGGCCGATGCCCGGTAACACGCCCTACTGCCTGTCGAAGGGGGGCATGCGCATGCTGACCCGTACCGCCGGGGTCGAGCTGGCGCCCCACGGCATCAACGTGGTGGGCGTCGGTCCGGGGGCGGTGGCCACCCCCATCAACCGGGCGACGATGGACGATCCCGCCGCCATGGCCACCCTCGACGCCGCCATCCCCGCCGGCAGGATGGCCGACCCCTCCGAGGTCGCCGAGGTCGTGGCCTTCCTCGCCGGTCCCGGCGCCACCTACGTCACGGCGACGACGGTGTTCGCCGACGGTGGGCTCATGCACTCGAGCCCGGGTCTGTAGCCGTGGCCGGCACGCCCATCCGCCTGGTCCTGAGCGACGTCGACGGCACGCTCGTGACCTCCGACAAGGTGCTCACCGACGCCGCGGTGGCCGCCGTCGCCCGGCTGCGCGACGCCGGTGTTGCGTTCGCGGTGACGAGCGGTCGGCCACCCCGGGGTATGGCGATGCTCATCGGGCCACTCGCACTGGTCACCCCGATCGCGGCGTTCAACGGCGGGATGTTCGTCGACGACCGCATGCGGGTGCTCGAGCAGCACACGCTCCCCGACGAGGTAGCGGCGGGCGTGGTGGCGTCGTTGCTAGCGGCGGGACTCGACGTGTGGGTGTACCGGGGAGCGGATTGGATCGTGCAGGACCCCTCCGGTGCCCACGTGGAGCGCGAGGTGGGCACCGTGGGCTTCGAACCGACCGTCGTCGCCGACCTCACCGCGGTCGTCGCCGACGGCGGCCCGCCCGTGGCCAAGGTGGTGGGCGTGTCCGACGACCTCGACCGCATGGCCCGCCAGGAGGCCGAGGCCCGCGAACGGTTTGGCACCCACGTGTCGGCGGCCCGCTCCCAGCCCTACTACCTGGACATCACCCACCCCCTGGCCAACAAGGGAACGGTCGCCCGGCACCTGTCGCGCACCCTCGGCATCCCGACCGAGGCGATCGCCACCATCGGTGACATGCCCAACGACGTGTTGATGTTCGCCCACTCGGGGATGAGCATCGCCATGGGCAACGCCGAGACCGCGGTGCAGCGGGCCGCTCGGCACGTCACCACCGCCAACGACGAGGACGGGTTCGCCGTCGCCGTCGAGCGCTACATACTGCCCACCCTCACCGGCTGACCACCTGCGCCACCACTCCGAGGACCACGATGCCCGACGCCACTCCCCGACCGCCCCTCACCAGGCGTGCCGCCTGGCGGGCCCTGCAGGCCCACCACGCCGAGATCGCCCCCCGCCACCTGCGTGAGCTGTTCGCCGAGGATCCCGGTCGCGGTGAACGGCTGTGCGCCGAGGCCGTCGGGATCCACCTCGACTACTCGAAGCACCGCATCACCGACGAGACGATCCGGCTGCTGGTCGCCCTCGCCGAGGAGTCCGACCTGCGCGAGCGCATCGACGCCATGTTCCGCGGCGATCGCATCAACGTCTCCGAGGACCGCTCCGTGCTCCACGTGGCGCTGCGCATGCCCCGGGACACCACGCTGGTGGTCGACGGGGTCGACGTGGTCGCCGAGGTCCACCGGGTGCTCGACGGCATGGGCGACTTCGCACGCCGGATCCGTGCCGGCGACTGGACCGGCGCCACCGGCGCCCGCATCCGCAACATCGTCAACGTGGGCATCGGCGGATCGGACCTGGGCCCGGTGATGGCCTACGAGGCGCTGCGCCACTACAGCGACCGGTCCCTCACGATGCGGTTCGTGTCCAACGTCGACGCGACCGACTTCGTGGAGGCCACCCGCGACCTCGACCCGGCCGAGACGCTGTTCATCATCGCCTCGAAGACCTTCACCACCCTCGAGACCATGACCAACGCCCGCTCGGCCCGGGACTGGGTGGTGGGCGCGCTGGGCGAGCAGGCGGTGTCGCGCCACTTCGTGGCCGTGTCGACCAACACCGAGGCGGTGCGGGCGTTCGGTATCGACCCCGCGAGCATGTTCGGCTTCTGGGACTGGGTGGGGGGCCGCTACTCGATGGACTCCGCCATCGGGCTGTCGACGATGATCGCGATCGGCCCCGACCACTTCTCTGAGCTTCTCGCCGGGTTCCACGCCATGGACCAGCACTTCCGCACCGCCCCCTTCGAGCGGAACCTGCCGGTGCTGATGGGGCTGCTGGGGCTGTGGTACCGCAACTTCTTCGGCGCCCAGACCGTCGGGGTCATGCCCTACGAGCAGTACCTGAAGCGCTTCCCCGCCTACCTGCAGCAGCTCACGATGGAGTCCAACGGCAAGCGCGTCACGCTCGCCGGCGAGCCGGTCGAGGTGGACACCGGTGCGATCTACTGGGGTGAGCCCGGCACCAACGGTCAGCACAGCTTCTACCAGCTGCTCCACCAGGGCACGACGCTGGTTCCCGTCGATCTGATCGTCTTCGCCCGCACCCTCAATCCGCTGCGCGACCACCACGACCTGCTCGCGTCGAACGTCTTCGCGCAGGCCCGGGCCCTCGCCTTCGGCAGAACCGCCGAGGAGGTCCGCGCCGAGGGCACTCCCGCCGAGGTGGTCCCCCACCGGGTGATGGAGGGCAACCGGCCCACCAGCGTGCTGCTCACCGATGTGGTCAGCCCGTACCGGCTCGGCACCCTCGTGGCGCTCTACGAGCACGCCGTGTTCACCCAGGGTGTCATCTGGGACATCGACTCGTTCGACCAGTGGGGCGTCGAGCTGGGCAAGGTGCTGGCCAGGGCCATCGCGCCGCAGCTCAGCGCCGTCGAGGAGCCGGTCCTCGACCACGACTCGTCCACCAACGCGCTGATCCGGAGGTACCGGCAGCTCAAGCAGGCCTGAGGAGGAACCCCCGATGCCAACCGGGAACCCGATGCAGCTCGGCATGATCGGCCTCGGCCGCATGGGCGCGAACATCGTCCGCCGGCTCATGCGCGACGGCCACCGCTGCGTGGTGTACGACGTCGACGCCGATGCCGTGCGCCGGCTCACCAGCGAGGGCGCCACCGGCACGTCCTCCCTCGCCGAGCTCGTAGACGCCCTGGAGCCTCCCCGGGCGGTGTGGTTGATGGTGCCGGCCGGCTACGTGCAGTCGACCCTGGACCAGCTCGTCGACCTGCTCACCCCCGACGACGTCGTCATCGACGGGGGCAACTCCTACTACCGGGACGACCTCACCCGAGCCGCGCAGCTCGCCGCCCGGGGCCTGCACCTCGTGGACTGCGGCACCAGCGGCGGGGTGTGGGGCCTCGAGCGCGGCTACTGCCTCATGATCGGCGGCGAGGAGGAGCCGGTCCGCCGCCTGGACCCGATCTGGCGCACCATTGCCCCCGGAGCGGGAAGCGCCGAGCCGACCCCCGGGCGCGACCGCCCCGGGGGCACCGCCCAGGACGGCTACCTCCACTGCGGTCCCAGCGGCGCCGGGCACTTCGTGAAGATGGTCCACAACGGCATCGAGTACGGGATGATGGCCGCCATCGCCGAGGGCCTGTCGATCATCAGGCACGCCGACGTCGGCAACCACCCCCAGGAGGTGGACGCCGAGACCACCCCGCTGCGCGACCCGGACGCCTACCGCTACGACATCGATGTGGCCGAGGTGGCCGAGGTGTGGCGGCGGGGTTCGGTGATCGGCTCCTGGCTGATCGACCTCACCGCGGCCGCGCTGGCCGCCTCACCCGATCTCGCCGAGTTCGAGGGGCGTGTGTCGGACTCGGGCGAGGGTCGCTGGACGGTGATCGCGTCGATCGAGGAGGGTGTGCCCGCACCGGTGATCAGCGCGGCGCTCACCGAGCGGTTCGAGTCCCGCGGCCTCGGGACCTTCACGGGCAGGGTGCTGTCGGCCATGCGCAGCGAGTTCGGCGGACACGTCGAGAAGCGGGCCTGAAGGTGCACCACGAGCTCGAGGTGCATCCGGACCCCGGGGCGGTGGCGGCCGCCGCCGCCCGGCTCGTGGCCGACCGGGCCCGGCGTGCCGTGACCGGGTCGGGCACCTTCCGGTTCGCGGTCAGCGGGGGCCACACGCCGTGGGCCATGTTCGCCGCACTCGCCACCGGGGCGATGCCGTGGGAGCGGGTCGTGCTCTACCAGGTCGACGAACGGGTGGCACCCGCCGGTGACCCCGAGCGCAACCTCACCCACCTGCGCGCCGCGCTGGGTGACGCCCCCGCCGACCTGCAGCCGATGCCGGTGGAGCAGGTCGACCTCGATGCCGCCGCCGACGCCTACGCCGCCCGGTTGCCCGACCGCTTCGACCTCGTCCACCTCGGGCTCGGACCCGACGGCCACACCGCCTCGCTGGTACCCGGCGACCCCGTGCTCGAGGTGACCGACCGGCTGGTCGCCCCCACCGGGGTCTACCAGGGCCGGCGGCGGCTGACGCTCACCTACCCGGCGCTGGCCCGGGCGGCGGAGCTGCTCTGGCTCGTCACCGGACCCGACAAGCGAGAACCGCTGGCCCGCCTGCTCGCCGGCGACCGCTCCATCCCGGCCGGCCGGGTGTCGGCGGGGGCGTCGCTGGTGCTCGCCGACCGGGACGCCGCTGGACCGATCACCTAGCCGGCGAACGACCGTGACCGTGGTGGCGTTGACAGCGCCGTCGGCTCAGGGTTGCGGAGCGGGCTGGCGGACCCGGAACTCGAGGCCCTCGTAGGCGCCGGTGCGGCGCCAGGCGTCGATGTAGCGGAAGTAGGCCACCGGCCCCTGCGGGTAGCCGCTGGCGTTGAGACGCTCACGCCGGCCGATGGGCCGGCCCTCGTAGTTGTAGTAGCCGGGTGTGCAGTCGGGACTGCCGAGGAACGACGCCGCGCTCGAGTCGAGCGAGTCCACCCACGCCTGCTCCGCCGCCTCGGTCACCTCCACCTCCTCGGCGCCCGTGGCCAGCGCGTGGGCGACCACGGCCGCGATCGTGGTCCCGGCCTCCACCAGGTTGTGGGTCACGTTGGACAGCAGGTTCGCCCCCTGGGCGAGGCCGATGATGAACAGGTTCGGGAAGCCGTGGACGTGGATGCCGTGCAGGCTGCGCATGCCGTCCGCCCAGTGCTCGGAGAGGGTCAGCCCACCCCGCCCGACCGTCTCGTAACCCGACCGTCGGGCGTAGGAGGTCCCGACCTCGAACCCGGAGGCGAAGATCAGGCAGTCGAGCTCGTAGTGCACACCGGCGACCCACACCCCGGTCTCGTCGATGCGCTCCACACCCTTGCCGTCGGTGTCGATCAGGTGGACGTTGGGTCGGTTGAAGCTCTGCAGGTACTCGTCGTGGAAGCACGGGCGCTTGCAGAGCTGCCGGTACCACGGCTTGAGCGCCTCCGCGGTGGCCGGGTCCTCCACGATGGCGTCGACCCGGGCCCGGATCTCGTTCATCTTCTCGTCGTCGCTGTCCTCGTAGGCGCGCCGGAACACCTCCACCCCGACCGCCTCACCGGCCGCGCTCGCGCGCTGCATCTCGGCGAGCACCCGGTCCCGGATCCGCTGCGCGATGTCGGTCCAGCCGTCCTTGACGAGGTCCTCGTCGGCGAAGCCGCCGGTCTGCAGGGTGGCGAAGTTCTCCAGCCAACGCTGCTGCCACCCCGGCTCGAGCGTGGCGAACCACTCGGGGTCGATCGGATGGTTGTTGCGGACGTCGATCGACGAGGGGGTGCGCTGGAACACGTACAGCTCGGCGGCGTCGCGTCCGAGCAGCGGGATGCACTGCACCGCGGTGGCACCCGTGCCGATGATGCCGACCCGCTTGTCGGCCAGCCCGGTCATGGGAGCACCGGACGGATCACCGCCGGTGTAGGCGTAGTCCCAGCGGCTGGTGTGGAAGGCGTGCCCGGCGAAGGTCTCGATCCCGGGGATGCCGGGCAGCTTGGGGCGGTGCAGGGGCCCGGTTCCCATGGCCACGAACCGGGCGCGGATCTCGTCCCCGCGGTCGGTTCGGACAACCCAGCGCGCCGAGTGCTCCTCCCAGGTGAGGCCCGTGACCTGGGTGGAGAACAGGGCGTTGTCGTACAGGCCGAACCGGGTGGCGATCCGGCGGGCGTGCTCGAAGATCTCGGGGGCGAACACGTACTTCATGGTGGGCATGTGCCCGGTCTCCTCGAGCAGCGGGAGGTAGACCATGGCCGCGGTGTCGCACATCGCCCCCGGGTAGCGGTTCCAGTACCAGGCGCCGCCGACGTCGCCGCCGCCTTCGATGATGCGCACGTCGTCCACGCCCGCCTGCTTGAGCCGGGCGCCGGTGACGAGCCCGCCGAAGCCGGCGCCGATGACCACGATCGTGACCTCGTCGCACACGGGGGGACGCTCGACCCGCTCGACGTAGGGGTCGTCGAGGAAGTGGGCGTAGCGCCCGGTGGGCTCGAGGTACTGATCGGGCCCGTCGGGACGGAGGCGCTTGTCGCGCTCGGCCCGGTAGCGGGCGTGCAGTGCCTCCCGGTCGAGGGGTGCCGGGGCCCGGCCCGGTGTGCTCCCGCCGTTGTCGGACATCGCCCCATGATGGCCCGCACCGGGCGGTCCTGTCAGGCCCACCACCGCTGCTCCGTGGTCGGCCGACGGGCCGGGACGGGACGGGTGCCGTCAGTCCCCGCGGCGCGCCTTGCGGCGGCGCCGCCGGCGGCGCACCCCCAGCCCGAACCAGACGAGCCCACCCACGAGTGCCGAGGCTGCCGTGAGCAGCCACACCGGCCAGGTGAACCCCCACACCAGGAAGCTCAGCCGCACCTGGTCGGTGTTCTGGGCCATGAAGACCACGAGCGCGGCCACCCCGATGAGGGAGCCGATGGCACGGCCGCTGAGCTGGATCCCCTTCCCGCCGCCGTCGGGCTCGGCCGGTTCCAGGTGCATGCCCACCGGCTCAGGCCGCCTCGACGCCCTCGGCCTCGGTCTCACCGGTCTGGGACTCGTCGCCCCCGGTGGCCACCTTCCACACGAGCGCCCCCACCACAGCGCCCACGACCGGTGCCACGATGAACAGCCAGAGCTGGGAGAGGGCCGTGCCCCGCTCGAACAGCGCCGGGCCGAGCGAGCGGGCCGGGTTGACGCTGGTGTTGGTGATCGGGATGGAGATGAGGTGGATGAGGGTGAGCATGAGCCCGATCGACAGGGCCGCCATCCCCTTCGACGCCGCCTTCGTGGTCACACCCAGGATCACGACGAGGAACAGCGCGGTGAGCACCACCTCGGCCACGAACGCCCCGGGCAGGTCGTAGAAGATCCGCCCGTTCTCCTGCCCGTAGGCGTTGGAGGCGAACGCGCCCTGGGTGATCTCGAACCCACCTGGGCGCGAGCTCTGCACCGCCCACAGCACCGCCACGGCGCCGATGGCCCCGAGGCACTGGGCCACCACGTAGGCGGGCAGCTCCTTCCAGTCGAAGCGCTTCACCGTCGCCAACCCGACGGAGACCGCCGGGTTGAAGTGACCGCCGGAGACGTGCCCGAGCGCGTAGGCGCCACACAGCACGGTGAGCCCGAACGCCAGGCTCACCCCGAGGTAGCCGATGCCGCTGTTCACGATGCCCGCCGCGTCGAGCTGGATGCCGCCGACGCCGACCTCGTTTCGGGCGGTGGTGAGCGCCTTGGCGGCGAAGATCGCCGACCCGCAGCCACCCAGCACCAGCAGGAAGGTGCCGAGGAACTCAGCACCCCACTTCGTCGCTCGCTCCATGGGACCCCCTCTCGTCGGGTGCTGACAGCTCGCAGTCTCGCAGACTGCGAGCACCTCCAGGGGGATGGCCGCTGACCGGCGAACCCGTGAGCTGACCCGGTGCGCGCCAGCCTGGCGGGGCCTGATCCGGGGGTGCGTCCCGAACGGTCGGAACCGCCCGCGCTCCGGCTGCGCGTAGGGTGTGCCGGTGGACGTCGGGCATCGGGGCAACCGGTGGGTCGAGGCCGTCAACGCCGATCCGGCGCACTCCCACTGGTACGTCGAGCGCTTCCGTTCCATGGCCGCCGAAGGCGCCGACCTGGCCGGCGAAGCACGGCTGGTCGATGCCATGGTCCCCCGTGGTGCCCACGTCCTCGATGCCGGCTGCGGCCCAGGTCGGGTCGGCGCCGAGCTGTTCCGCCGGGGCCATCGAGTGGTGGGGGTGGACATCGACCCCGTGCTCATCGCGGCCGCCGAGGAGGACCACCCCGGCCCGACGTGGCTGGTGGGTGACCTGGCCGAGCTGGACCTCGCCGCGCGGGGCATCCCCGATCCGTTCGACGCCGTGGTGTGCGCCGGGAACGTCGTGACCTTCCTGGCGCCGGACACCCGCCGGGAGGTCCTGGCCCGGCTCGGCTCGCACCTCGCCGACGACGGCCGGATCGCCGTCGGCTTCGGCCGGGACCGCGACTACGCCTTCGACGACTACCGGGCCGACGTCGCCGCCGCCGGACTGGTGATCGACCTCGAGCTCGCAACCTGGGACCTGCGGCCGTTCACCCCTGACGCCGACTTCCTCGTCACGCTGCTGCGCCGGCGGTGAGGAGGCGGTGCCCGGCGCGCAGCCGGGTGGTGGACGCACGGACTCGCGCCTCGTGAGGACCCCTCGTCAGAGACGCTGCGGACACTGGTCGAACCAGTGCCAGCGCCACGGGACGATGGCCTCGAACGGGCCGGCGAGGCGCAGCCCGGGTGGGGCGGGCAGGTGCGGCTCGAGTCGTCCCGCCACCACGACCGGGTCGTCGTCGAGGAACGCCACGGTGATGCGGTGGGGGCCGGGACGCCACCGTGCGCCCGTCGTCGTGGGCTGCTCGTCGAGCCCGTCGAAGCCCCACACGCCGGCGACCCCGGGGACCTCGACCCAGCCCGCCGACCCGACCGGCTCCGCGTCGGTGGGCTGCACCACCACGTAGACGCCTCGGGTGGGCCGGTGGGCGACGGCCTCGGCGGACACGGCCACCCGGGGCGCGACGTGACGGGACCGGACGGCGAAGGGGCCCGACAGCCGCGCCCGTCGGGCGTCGAAGAATCGTCCCTCGGTGCGCAGGCGGGCGGCGAGGCCGGCGAAGTCGGCCAGGGTGCGCCCGAGCGGCTCGGCCAGCAGGTAGAGCGTGACGTAGTGCACCGGGGTGAGCTCGTCGTCGGCGGCGAACCGGGCGGCCCGGCAGCGGGGGCTGCACACCCAGCGCTCGCCCGACACGACCCCCGTCAGCGGGAGCTGCTCGGGCAGGTGGTCGAGCTGGTGCCACTCGTTGTAGGCGCGGTGCGCCGTCGGGTCGGTGATCTCGGTGAAGGAGAAGAACCCGGCGACCGCCTTCGGCACGGCCCCATCATGGTCGGGCACGGCGCGACGCGCCCGGACGGTCACCGCCGCGCCGGGTCAGCCATGATGGCGGGGTGCGCCTGGGGGTCGTGACACCGGTGGTGAGCCGCAACCCCCGCGTCGAACCCCCGCCCTGGGAGACCGACGCAGGGGCCGAGGACGTGGTGGCCGTGGCGGTGGCCGCCGAGTCGCTCGGCTACAGCTGGGTGGGCTGCCCCGAGCACGTGGCGGTGCCGGTGGAGGCCACCGCGCAGCGGGGGGCCCGCTACTGGGACCCGCTGGTGACCCTGGCGTTCGTGGCGGCCCGCACCGAGCGCATCGGGCTGCTCCCCCACGTGACCGTGCTCGGCTACCACCATCCGCTGGCGCTGGTGAAGCGCTGGGGAACGCTCGACGTGGTGAGTGGCGGGCGGGTCGTGCTCGGCGTGGGGGTCGGGTCGCTGGCCGGCGAGTTCGAGCTGCTCGGCGCCGAGTTCGCCGACCGGGGCCGTCGCGCCGACGACGCGCTGCGGGCCGTGCGAGCGGCCTGGGGAACCCCGACCCCCCGCTACGCGGGCGAGGTGTACGCCTTCGCCGACGTGGTGGTGGACCCGTGCGGGCTGGCTCGACATCTCCCGATCTGGGTGGGTGGCCGCAGCGCCCGCTCACTGCGCCGTGCCCTGGAGCTGGGTGATGGCTGGATCCCGTTCGGGCGCTCCGTCGACGAGCTGGCGGGACTGCTGGCCCGCCCGGAGGTGCGCGCCCGGTGCGAGGCCCGTGATCCGTCGTTGCCCCCGTTCGAGGTGGTGCTCGCCCCTGACCCGCCGCTCGACCCGACCGGCGACCGGTCGGGCACGGCGCGCGCCGTGGAGGCGTGGGCGGCCGCCGGGGCGAGCGCGTTCGCGGTGCGGGTGCGGCACCGCTCCCGCGACGAGTGCATCGAGCAGCTGGCCGCGCTCGTCCGCGTCGTCGACGAGGTGGTGGGCTTCGATCCCACACCGGTGCACACCGGCCCATGGCGCTGAGCCCCCGCCGCCCGGTGCCGCCCAGCGTCACAGCCAACGACCCTGGTTCTTCGCGATGTACCGGCCCTTGATGAACTGCGTGAGCACGCAGTAGCTGAGCAGCGTCGCGACCAGCCACGGGAAGTAGCTCGCCGGCAGTGGCACCATGCCGAGACCCGCACCGAACGCCGTGAACGGCACGACCATGCCCAGGAGGCAGGCGATGCCCGTGGTGACCATCAGCGGGGCTGCAGCACGGCTCTGGATGAACGGGATGTGCCGGGTCCGGATCATGTGGACGACCAACGTCTGCGAGAGGAGGCCTTCCACGAACCAACCGGACTGGAACAGTGACTGCTCCTCAACGGTGTTGGCGCTGAACACGAACCACATCACCAGGTAGGTGGTGATGTCGAAGATCGAGCTGATGGGCCCGATCCGCAACATGAACCTTCCGATGTCGGTGGCGTTCCACTTCTGTGGCTTCGCCAGGTACTCCTCATCGACCCGGTCCCATGGGATGGTCATCATCGAGGTGTCGTACATGAGGTTCTGCAGCAGCAGCATGACCGGGAGCATCGGCAGGAAGGGGATGAAGGTGCTGGCCACGAGGACCGAGAAGACGTTGCCGAAGTTCGAGCTCGCGGTCATCTTGATGTACTTCATGATGTTGCCGAAGACCTTCCGGCCCTCGACGACACCCTCTTCGAGAACCATCAGGCTCTTCTCCAAGAGGATGATGTCGGAGGACTCCTTGGCGATGTCGGTGCCGGTGTCGACGGAGACGCCGACGTCAGCCTCCCGCAATGCCGACGCATCGTTGATGCCGTCGCCCAGGTAGCCGACGGTGTGCCCGGCGGCCTGCAGTGCGTGGATCACACGGGTCTTCTGCAGCGGAGCCATCTTCGCGAACACCGTCGTCGCCGGCGCGATGCGCCGCAGCTCCTCGTCGTCCATCGACTCGATGTCGGCGCCGAGCAGCACGCCCGCGACCGGCAGTCCGATGTCACGACACACCTTGAGCGTCACCTTCTCGTTGTCACCGGTGAGGATCTTCGTGTCCACTCCATGGTCGGCGAGCGCCTCGATCGCCTCCCTCGCCGTCTCCTTCGGCGGGTCGAGGAAGCCGAAGAACCCTGCGAGCACGAAGTCGGTCTCGTCGGCGACGTGATACGCAGGCCGGCCATCGCGATCGATCTTCCGGTCCTCGGCCTCGAAGATCCGGTAGCCGACTGCGAGGACGCGCAGGCCATCGGCGTTCAGCCGCTCGGTCATGTCGAGGAGCTTCACCGCGTCGTCTGCGGTGAGCTCACGGATCTCGCCGTCGAGCTCCATCGCGACAGACAAGTCGAGCATCTCCTCGACCGCTCCCTTGCAGATCATCAGGTCTCGGCCATCGTCATCGAAGATCACCGACATCCGCCGGCGGTTGAAGTCGAACGGGATCTCGTCGATCTTCACCGGTGGATCGTGAAGAGCATCCAGGTCCGCTGCTTCAGCGGCATCGATGATGGCCCGATCGAGCAGGTTGCGGAGCCCGGTCTGGTGAGCGCTGTTGAGGTACCCCAGCTCGAGCACCCGGAGGCTTTCGTTCCCCTCGAGATCACGATGGGTCTCGAGAACGATGTGATCCTGCGTGAGCGTGCCGGTCTTGTCCGTACAGAGGACATCCATTGCCCCGAGGTTCTGGATGGAGTTCAGTCGCTTCACGATGCACTTGCGCTTCGCCATCCGCACCGCACCCTTGGCGAGGTTGGCGGTGACGATCATCGGGAGCATCTCAGGCGTGAGGCCGACCGCCACCGCCAGCCCGAACAGCGCGGCCTCTCCCCAATCACCCTTGGTGACGCCGTTGATGAAGAACACGGTCGGTGCCATCACCAGCATGAAGCGGATGAGCAACATGCTGACCTTGTTGACACCCTTGTCGAAGCTCGTCGGCGAACGGTGACCGAGCAGTGTCCGAGCCATCGATCCGAAGTAGGTGCGGTTCCCGGTGGCAACAACGACGGCTGAACCGGATCCGCTCACCACGTTGGTGCCCATGAAGCAGACGTTCTCGAGTTCGAGTGCACCGGCGGTGCGATCCCTGGCATCGCGACCGCGAGCGGACTTCTCGACCACAGAACCGAGCGTGTCGTACTTCTCGACCGGGAGGCTCTCGCCCGTCAGCACGGCCTGGCTGACGAACAGATCCTTGCTGTCGAGCAGTCGGACATCGGCGGGGACCATGTCACCGGCGGCAAGAACGACGATGTCGCCCGGAACGACCTCCTCCAACGGGATCTCGCGCTCGACGGGCGCCGACTCGAGGTCGAGACGGCGACGGACCGTGCAGGTCGTGCGGACCATCGAGCGCAGCGACTCGGCGGCACGGGTGGCGCGGAACTCCTGGACGAACCTCATGCCGGCGCTGAGCACGATCATCGTGGACAGGACGATCACGGTCGTCGGGTCCGGTTCGTCGGTGTAGATGATGTCGGTGAACAGCGAGATCGTGGCGAGGACCGCCAGGATCCCGACGAACGGGTTCCGAACGGCCCGCCACAGCAGTGACAGCGGCGACGGCGGGCGCTCGTGGGCGACCTGGTTCGGGCCGATGTCACCCAGTCGAGTGCTCGCCTGCTGGTCGGTGAGCCCATCGACGTGGGCACCGAGCTGTGCGATGACCTCGTCCGCGGTCGCGGCCGATGCGGCGATGAGCCGCGCGGACACCTCGGCGAGGGCCTTGTGGGGGTCCGGCCGCCGGAACCTGGTTGGCGGGCCGAGGCTGTCAGCGTCGCGATGGGTCTGAGGGGTTGCGTGCATGGCGATACCTCCGATCACGTGGGGGAGCTGCTTCGGTGCGTTGGGGCGGGTCGGTCCGTGCAGGTCCGGGGGGGTCGTCGACCATCACTCACCTCCTCGAAGCTCGATCAGTGCCACCGGGGATGTCCCCTCAGGGAGCAACCGCCAGTGACCGTCCAGCGCGACGATCGGAGTCCCGTCGACCGTGCCGGGGGCTCCGACGACAAGACGCGGAAGCATGGGGTGGGCAGCGATCTCGCGGAGCTTCGGGGACGGTGGCGGCTGGCTCGCAAGCCGCCGCGCGCAGGACGCGATGACCGCCCACGGCGGCGAAGGCTCAGACGTGGCCGATGAGCGCTCCACGCCCAGATCGGCGAGACGCAGGACGGTGGCAGGGTCCGGAGCGGTCGTCGCCAGACGGCTGACCGCGGCCACGAACGCGACCCCGGACCACACTGCGCCGTCGTCGGACGGACCTCCCGGTGTCATCACATGGGTGCGGACACGGTCGGCGAGCGAGCTGACCGACCTGTCGTAGCGGACGCCACCCGGCGACACCGCCAGTGCGTTCACTGCGTGTTCGATGGCATCGACGCCGACGAGCAGATCGGCGAGCTCACCTGCGTCCCGAGGAGAGCGACCGGCCAGGATCGCCTCACGGTGGAGGCCCCAGGCGAGCCGACGCGCCTCGATCGACGCCCGACGGAACCTGAGGACGTCCTCGGCACCTCCCTGGTTCGGTACGGCGGCCAGGACCGTCTGCACTGACAGTCGCCACAGAGCGGCGAGCTGTGCCGTGACGGGAGCCATCAGCCAGCCCTCCGACCTCGGAACCAGACCCGGCGGTGCGACGCCTCACCGGCGTCGTCGGTGACGTCGTCGTCGCCGTCGTCGATCAGCTCCCACGCGACTGAGCTCACCGACGGCTCGAGACTGAGGCGGCTGACGGCGTCCTCCAGCGCGCTGTTGGCCCGGTTGCCCGTGATGAACAGGTCGGCCCGGACCTCCACACGCTCGCCGCCGGGGAGGTCTTCGCTCCGCACCGAACGCAGCCCGAACTCGGGCCCTGCGAGCGCCCGAACCACGAGGGTACGGACGTGGGCCTCCTGCTCGGCGCGGCAGACCGCGACGAAGCGGTAGGGGCGCTCGTACTCGGCTCCGGTGTCCGGCGAACGGTCCACGCGGCGCGCGAGCGGCCGCAGCACCACGTTGGTGACCACGACGGCCGCAGCGCCGGTAACGGCACCGAGGGGCATCCCGGCCCCGGCGAGGCAGCCCACCGCAGCGGCACACCAGAGGGTGGCCGCGGTGTTGAGGCCGCGGATGTTCAGCCCGTCGCGCAGGATCACCCCTGCACCGAGGAACCCGATGCCGGACACGACCTGCGCTGCGACACGGGTTGCGCTGGGGTCCCGCATCCCGACGGACAGCAGCACGAACAACGCGGCACCCGCCGATACGAGGGCGTTGGTCCGGAGCCCCGCCATGCGGGCCCGCCACTGGCGTTCGAAGCCGATCGACGCGCCGCAGAGCACGGCCAACCCCAACCGGGCGGCGAACTGCACGTCACTCTGTTCGAGGAGGGAGAAGAGGTTCATGACGCACCTCCGAGGGCGCGACCGGTCCCCGGGCGCGTCGATGGACGCGCCAGGAGGAGCTCGGGCGAGCGTGCGGGACCCTCAGGCCAGGGTCAACGAGCGATGAGGCGACGGCGCAGAGCGCGCGCCACCTTCGAGTCCAGGTGAACTGGCCGCGGCGTTCGAGACTGCCCGCTCAGCGGCAGGCCAGGGGAAGTGCCGCGACCGGTTGACTGCCGTGTCCGTCATCCATGTCGCTCACCTCCTCGTCGCTGTCGGTCACCAGGTCCGAGCTCGATGATCGGACCCGAACACGACGCACCAGCGAGAGGTCAGGGCCCCTCGACCCCACGTCAGAGCTTTGGCACTGAGGGCACTAGAGCGCTGGACGCTCCGCTCGCATTAGATCGGGCCTTAAGCCGACCCGGCCTGTTGACCCGTTGGCATCTCTCGATGTTCCCGGGCAGCGAACCTGTCGATCCCTCAGGAGCCTCACCGAACGGGTTCGACCACTGAGCAGTCGAAAGCTACCCTACCGATCGTCCTGACGCAAGCCGGCCAGCTCACGCCGTCTCCCAGATGAGCACCTCGGCGCCGTCGGGGCCGGCGGTCAGCGTCGGGCTGCCGGCCCGGGTCAGCCGGGCGGCGTCACCGGTGGCGAGCACACCGGCGCCGTCGAGCGTCGCCGAGCCACGGGCGACGTAGAGGTGGACGTGTGCGACATCGGGCACCGTGACGACCTCCGCGGTCCGTAGGCGGCCTCCCCAGAGCACTGCGTGCCGCTGCTGGATGGCGATGGCTGCGTCGTGACCCCTGCCGGAGGCGATGGGGACCAGGCCACCGCAGTCGAGCTGGGGGTTGATGTCGAGCTGCTCGTAGGAGGGGTCGACGGACTCGGTGTCGGGCAGGACCCACATCTGCACGAAGTGCACGTCCCGGTCCCGGGACGGGTTCATCTCCGAGTGCCAGATCCCCCGCCCGGCCGACATGCGCTGGGCGAGGCCGGGGTAGATGATCCCGTGGTGGCCGGTGGTGTCGGTGTGCTCGAGCTCCCCGTCCAGCACCCAGGTGACGATCTCCATGTCCCGGTGCGGGTGGGTGGTGAACCCGGAGCCCGCCCGCACGATGTCGTCGTTGCTGACGACCAGCAGACCGTGGTGGGTGTTGTCCGGGTCGAAGTGCCGACCGAAGCTGAAGCTGTGGCGGGAGTCCAGCCATGACGTCCGGGTCCGGAAGCGGTCCTCCGCCCGACGGATGTCGGCGGGGATCATCGCGCCGCCCGGAAGAGGAGCATCTCGCCAGCCGGCACCACCGAGGCGTCGGGCCCGAGCTCCGCCCTGATGGGCTCGAGCTGATCCGGCGTGGGTTCACCCACCAGGACGCCCAGGGTGCACGAACCCGCGTCGGCGTAGCCGAGCCCGAGGCCGTCCAGGACGGCTTCGGCTCTCGTCCGAAGGGCAGCGGGATCCTCGACTGTCAGCCGACACCGACGCAGCTCGTCGCTCTCCGGAGGAAGAGCTGCCAACGGCGCTGGGCCGGCGTCGTGCGCTCCTGCAGCGATCGCGGCGGTGGGAACACCGTTCGGCCCTGCTGAGACTCCGAGGTACACGTCGGGCCTGCCTTCCACGCGTCGCGTCACCTCGCCGGCCATGCCGCGCTGATCGGGACCGCCAGGTCGATCGGGACCGTCGACGTCACGAGGAGGTATCGACGAGGGCGCTGGTGGCACGTCGGTCGGTGCGGCACCGAGGGGAGCGGTCTCCATCCGCGTCGAGTCTCCGCGCTCCCGCATCGCGACCACCTCGTCGTGGATCCGGCTCCGGCCCGCCACGAGCCAGACGACGGGGCGACCGCTGCGACTGCGCCAACCGCGACGAGGATGCGGGCGACGGGAGACGGCCACCTCGTCCGCATGGGCACTCCCTTCCACCCTGTTCGGGTTGTCCCCGCACTCTTCAGAGCAGCGGGGTGGTGACCCGCCCGTCACCGAACCCTGACCAGCAGCCACGGTACAGCGCCGCTGGACCGCGCACCGGGGTCCGAGCGGCATGAGACCGTCGACGCCGCTCCCGTACCCGGTGTCGATGCGTCGAGCACCCGGATGCCCGCACGGCTGTACGGATCTCATCGACTGCGCTACGAAGGACCGCTTGCCGCACCTCATCCAGGCACGGAAGGCCCTCCTCGAGGATCGCGCCGGGACGACGCCGTGTCACCTCGGCGCCACCACACCCGCCGGCGTCGAAGTGCTGCCGGTGCACGGCGAACGGCGCGTGGTGCAGGTGCAGGACCCGACGAGCCTCGCGCAGGTCCTCGCCCGCACCGATCTCACCCTCCTCGACGGAGCGCCCCTGGCGATGGTGAACGAGCGCTACCGGCTGCTCGCCGTCGCGTTCGGCCCGGCGGAGGCCCCGAGCAGGCTCGAGATCGTGGTCGTGCTCGACCTGGGTAGCGAGCCGCCCTCCATTCCGCCCGATCCGGATCGAGCGCAGCCGGGCTGGTTCCTGTTCGACCTCGGCGCCCGTCCTCCCGGGCCGGGCGACCCCGCTCGCTGACGCGTGCTGCTGGGCGTGCCGGCGCCGTCAGCCCCGCACCGATCCCACCGATCTCCGCTGCAGTCCACCCATCGTCGCCCGGTTGCGCGCGTCAGCTGGCGTCGACCACGGCGGTGATGACGTCGTCGATGCCCACCCGCTTCACCTCGGCCAGCTCGCGATATCCCCACGGCTCCCAAGACACCGCCAGTGCCTTGGTGTCCGCGAGATGCCCTCGCGGCCGGCGCCAGCGTCGACCGTCACCTCACCACGCAACACGGCGAGCACCATCCGGACCTCGCCCTCCGCCCACCTCGACGCAAGTCATGCCATCGGCGGTGGGTGCCGACCGTCCCGGTCAGGCCACACCCTGGTCGCAGTTCATGGCCGGCTCTCAACCGGTCACAGAGCCGCGTCGGGGACGAAGAGGTCGATGAATTCGGGAAGGGGTGTGGCCGCCAGGCGGACCGGGTCGTCGGCCAGCTCCATGATCGCTCCCACCCGGGGTTCGGGAAACCGCCGTGCGAGCGCGTCCGCCAACTTGTCCCGCAGCAACGGGATCGCCTCCCCCCGGCGCCGAGGATGGCCGACCGGGTACTCGACCTCGACCTTGGCGGTCCGGGTGCCGTCGGTGAAGGTCACCTGCACCGCGTTGGTGATGGCCCGCTTGTCGGGATCGAGGTAGTCGGCGGAGTACGCGGGTTCCTCGATCACCGTCGTGCGGTCCCGCAGCGCGTCGATCCGGGGGTCGGCGGCCACGGCATCGGTGTAGCTGTCCGCGGTGAGCTCACCGAAGATCAGGCCGATCGCGGTCATGTACTGGATGCAGTGGTCACGGTCGGCGTAGTTGGTGAGTGGGCCGGTCTTGTCGATGATCCGCTTGCCGGCCTCCTGGGTCCAGATGGTGACCGACTCGACCTCGTCGATCCTGTCCCGCACCTGCGGATGCAGTTCGAACGCGGCCTCCACGGCCGTCTGGGCGTGGAACTCGGCGGGGAAGCTCACCTTGAACAGCACGTTCTCCATCACGTAGCTCCCGAGCGGTCGGGGCAGCTCGATCGGCGTGCCGCCGAACAGCACGTCCTGGAAGCCCCATCCCGCAGCGGTGAGTACCGAGGGGATCGAGATCTCGCCGCCGACCGCCCACATGGCGTGGCGGACGGCACGGCTGGTCGCGTCACCGGCCGCCCAGCTCTTGCGCGGTCCGGTGTTGGGGGCGTGCCGGTAGGTGCGGAGGGCGCCGCCGTCGGCGAACGCGTGGGACAGCGCGGCCGCGACCTGGTCGGTGGTTCCGCCGAGCAGTGCGGTCGACACCGCAGTCGAGGCGATGCGGACCAGCAGCACGTGGTCGAGCCCGACGGCGTTGAAGGAGTTCGTGAGCGCCAGCACGCCCTGGATCTCGTGCGCCTGCGTCGCCCGGGCCAGAACGTCGGCCACCATCAGGGGGCGGTCA
>Ga0308417_1001017_pt1 | contig 19484 bp, 14 predicted proteins | sample HotsprSampleOS65_FD_203528 | JGI IMG/M metagenome (GOLD analysis project Ga0308417, IMG submission 203528) | Hot spring phototrophic mat microbial communities from Octopus Spring, Yellowstone National Park, Wyoming, United States - 20090730_OS65 ... | reverse complement strand
TGATGTGCGAAGTTGGTTTTGTTGGTGCAGAGACGATTCCTGTGCTCACGCTCTACGAAATTCGCCGTGCCTACAAAGCCGCATAGATTTCTTGTCGTCTTTGTTTTGAAATCACAAAGAAGTTTGTCAAATTTTGCCTGTTGTATCCCATCTTCAAATCTGCTGGAAGGGAGGAAGTAACATGACCGGCAAAGTTGACAAGCGCAACGAAAAACTGCTCTCTAACATTCAACTCGACAACTTTGATTTCCTTGAAATCCCCGAGCTCTACATTTACTCAGGTGAACTGACGCGCAAGGAAGTCGCTTACCTCAAAGAGCGCTTGGAGGAAATGCGGCGCGTAAGAGAAAACTGCGACTACGAATCGCAAGTGCGTATGCGTCAAGCCAATGAGCGCGATATTGCACACTACTTCGGTGAAATGCGCTACCGCCGCCTCCAGCTTCGCATGCAAATGAATCTCAAGGAATACTGCGAGCGTTTCCTTGAAAGTTCTGAAGATGAAGTGTTATCGCGCTTTTCACTGCGCCGAACCATGCGGCAGCTGAAACATGCTCTCTCACGATGGGTTCGTAATCTGAATGGCTAAGTCCAAAAAGAAAGTTCTCCTTGTTGCCAATACGGCTTGGTACTTGTTTAATTTTCGTCTGGGTGTAATTCGGCACTTTCAATCTCAACACTTTGAGACTGTTGCCGTTACACCCTACGATGAGTTTTGTCATGCTTTGCAAGCTCACGGGTGCCGCTGGATTGGTGCCGACTTAGACGCTCGTGGTATCAATCCTTTCAGTGATGCCTGCTACTGGCTTCAGCTCTACAGGATATACTCCGAGGAGCAACCTTCTCTTGTCATTCACTACACTATCAAACCGAACATCTATGGCACTTTGGCGGCACGCTTGCTGCGTATTCCTTCTGTTGCTGTCATCAGCGGTGCGGGACATGCGTTTTCACAACGTAACATGCTGTATCATCTTGCTAAGTTTCTTCTCAAAGTTTCGTTGCATTTCTCTCATGAAGTCTGGTTTGTCAATCACGATGACCGCTCACTTTTCATTTCAGAGCAAGTAGTTCGTGCTGAAAAGGCTTACCTTTTTCCGGGGGAAGGCATCAATACCCAGCGATTTTGTCCCTCACTTTCTCAAGTTTCCGAGCCAAGAGAGAAGGTTGTTTTTCTATTTGCTGGTCGGCTCTTGAGAGAAAAAGGTGTTGAACTCTATGCGCAGGCTGCCCGACAGCTCAAGCCGAAGTATCCGCATGCCGAGTTTTATCTACTTGGTTTTTTATCGGAAGGTAATCCTGCTTTTGTTTCCAAAGCTGAACTGACACAATGGCAAGATTATGTGCACTACTTAGGCAGCACACAAAATATCATCCCATACATTGAGTCTGCAGATTGCCTTGTTCTGCCGTCAGTCTACCGTGAAGGTATTCCTCGCATTCTTCTGGAAGCGGCAAGTCTGGCAAAACCTATCATCACTACGAATCATGTTGGCTGCCGTGATGTAGTCGAGCATAGTGTTACGGGCTTTTTAGTTCAGCCGAACAGTGTTAGCGATTTGCTCGAGAAGATGGAGCAGATGATTACCATGCCAAGTGTGACAAGAGTGATGATGGGCGAGCGCGGTCGCCAGAAAGTCATCCAACAGTTTGATGAGTCTCTGGTCATTCGTTGCTACGACGAGATGCTAACTCGACTACACTTGCTCTGAACTTGCTCAAGCACTTTCAACAGTTTCTCTGCTGAATTTTGCCATGAAAATTTTCTTGCATGAGCCAAGCCCTTTTGTTTGAGCTGGTGCTTTAGTGCTTCATTGCGCCACAGCTCGAGCAGTATGGTTGTCAGCTCTTGTGTTGTGCCATATTTCAGCCCTGCATCGCCTGCAGTTTCCGGCATTGCCGTTCGTGCCGCCACCACCACAGGACAGTCTGACTGCATGGCTTCTACTATCGGCAATCCGAATGATTCATACTGGCTGGTCATTACCAATGCTATCGCTGAGCGATAAAATGCTCGCAGGTCTTCGGTCGTTACATATCTTGCCCGAAAAATCTTGTCTTGCAACCCGTGGCTTTCAATGAACGAGGCAATGCGCTGTGAGTCATTGCCGTCGCCACCTACCATGACCAGTCTTAGAGATGTATTCATCTGCACTGCGGCTTTGAATGCATGCAGCAGTTCTAAGTAGTTCTTGTATTTATTGAACATGCCTACACTAAGAAAGAACGGCTCAAAGGGGACCGCATATTTTTGCAGAATGTTCTGCCGCTCTTCTTCTGACAAGACCAGTTGAAAATGTGGCGCTGGTGCTGCTGGTATTACAGAAATGCCGTGCGAGTCTACATGGTAGTACTTCGTAATATCGGTCTTGGCATATTCCGACACGGTAACGATATGTGCGGCTTGCCTAATAGAAAGCCCAATCATGGTGTTCAAATACCAGCGGCGGCTTGGTTCTACACTTTCCGGAAAGGCTTTTACAAGCGCATCGTGAATGATGACGATTGATGGTAATTTGCTTAGCACGGGTTTGATGAAAAATGGATAGAGTGCCACATCGGCTTTTATTGCGCCTATATGGTATGGCAAGGTAAGCTGTTCCCACAAAATGCGATGCCCTACACTGTGCAACTTTACTTTTGAGACCTTCATTCTTTCAGACTCAAACTCATGCGACTTCTGATATGCATCATCAATAAACACAGTCAAACGGTGCGGATGAGTTAGTTTTGAGAGCGCGGTAAGAAGGTGATGAGTGTAGAATCCTGTTCCTGCATTTTGATTTTTCAGGAGCACGGCATCAATTGCAATGTGCATTGCCTTAGGCGTGTTGAAGTGTTTCAAGAATCTCGACCAGCCTGTGCACCACTGATTTCCATTCTGCCTCGGTGCGCCGACTGATGATACCCTCACGAAACGTTTTCCATTTCTTGCGCTCTGTTGCAATAGAGCTCATTGCTTCTGCCCATTCATCGATATTCTTTGTCGAGATTACTCTGCCTTCGATACCATCTGCAATAAGTGATGACAAAGTTGGTGTTTGACTGGCTAAGACGGGTACACCATAACTTCTTGCCCATTGCAAGATGCCACTGGCAGAAGCAAACCCTAAATCCAAATACGGTATAGCCAGTGCATCTATCGAGCGCAGAAATGCTGGCAGGTCTTCGTTTGAAATGTATCCCTTGAACTGCACTTTATCTTCAAGGCGATACTTGTGCACAAGCCTATACATGCGCTTCAGGTACGCACTGCCTTTGGCGGTAATCGGTTCGCCATAGAGGACAAGGGTTGGCATGGGTTGCTTAGCTTTGCGCAAGCGGTATGCGGCTTCAATCAAGATGTGTAAGCCTTTGTGCGGATTGATGTAGCCGAAGTAGCCCAATCGTGGTTCGGAGTGCTCAGGTGGCGCCGCATGTTCAGGCGGGTCAGCATAGAGCAAGTGCGGCATATAGCAGACTTTTGGTGCAGCTGGAAAAAAACGCTTGAATTTTTCTTCCAGCACCTTTTTGCCTCTCGGCGTAAGACACAGCACGACATCGGTTGGCTGTACCATTTGCCGCTCGATTATCCAGCCTAACTTATCGAGAAAGATTCGGCGTATGACACGTGTAGGTAGGCTACACGCCATCTTTTCCAGAAACGGGGTTGGCTCTACTGCAAAGCGTGGTGGGTCATGGATGGTGATGAGCCGTTTCAAGTCGGGGCGATGTGCTTTTTGCTTGCGCAAGGCTTGAAACACTTTGCCCTCACCAGCACCCATTTCAGCCATTACGACACTTGCTTTTGGCAGTGTTGCATAAAGCTGTTCAAATGTCATTTCATTTACACGATGAAAGGACACTTGCGGGGCATACTTTTTCATTGCCGTCAGTAGCAGTGTGGCATACTGGGAGATGCCATTGAGCGGCTGAAGTTGAGGTGCAAGATATGTGATGTTTATGTTCATGTCAGCGCACGATTGCAAGCCGTTCTGTTTTGGTAATGGTATGGCGCGCCGAGCGCACCACCACACGATACAGATAGACGCCATTTGCCAACGGGTCGCCATCTTTGTCTCGCCCGTCCCATGGCACACGGTAGTATTCGCTCCATGTGGCATTTATGACTGGCATGACATCAAGTTCTTGAATCAATCGACCTGAAATAGTGTAGATAAAAATTTTAAACTCGGTTGGGGGTTCATCATCTGCACGCGTGAGACGAAACGCAAATTCTGTTTTGTCAGAAAATGGGTTTGGATAATTAAACAAGTTTTCCACTTTGAACTCTGTCTCGACGCGAAATTGAACCGTAGTTGCTGCACTATCGGCGGTATTTCCTGAAGCATCGCGCACGATGGCAGAGAGCGTGTAGTCCCCATCGGTCAGTGTAGGCGTAAAGATTGCACTTGCTGTTGGGTCTGTTGCAGAAGCCGGCATGAAGGTCAGCACGTTTTGATCGTAAAAGACGGCTCGGCGATTTAGAAAAATGCGAATGGCATTAGTATCGGTTAGTGTGCGCGAGTTATCGTTTGCCCGAATCATGATGCGCGGACGCTGACGCACCAGTTCACCGTTTGTGATACGCCTGCCATCTATCTCAATTACGGCTACTGGACGCACGGTATCGGGACGAACAAAAACAGTTAGGGCAGTGCGGTTATTTTGTTTGGAGAGCTCTGCTATTCGATTCTCTGGGTCAATTTCAAGTATAAAGGTCTGTTCATTTAGCATACGCGACGATGACACCACAAAAGAAAGCATCCGTGCCTGTGCTGGTCTTAGTGAATCTATCAGCACGTTTTGAAGGGTTTGTCGCCGTCCGTTGCGCTCTATGCGTGAAAGGCGGATGGGCACGCTATCCAATCGTGCTGCACCTAAGTTACGCACTTCTGCCGAGAGCTGAATAGGCTCACCTGCTTCAACGCTATCGCGCTCGGCTCGGAATGTGCGGTAAGAGAGTGCCGCATCTCCTGCTAAGGTATAACGCAGTTGCAGTGTTTGAAGCACAGGGGCACGACCTGTCTGTTCGTTTTCTATGAGAGTTGCTCGCAGTCGGAGAAAAGGATAGCGTTGCGCATTGATTGCAGAGAGAGAGATGCCCGTGCGCTGCGCTGTTGTCAGTAGAGAATCTTCTTTGCCGTCTAAGCGGACTCCGAAGACCGTGAGCTGTGTCTGTGCTTCGCTCTCGCTGCTCTGCCATGAAAGTGAGTGCCAACGTGAGGCGACACCAATAAGGTCAGTGGTGAGTTGTGCGCGAAGTTGGCGTATGGTAATTGCCGTATCGATTGTAGTGATTTCACGCGTGGAATCGCACCCGATTTGCTCTGCACGATTGCACCGCGTGCCCCATGCTTCAAAATATACCTGACGGTTCTTTGCGCCGATAAATGCCCATGATTCTCGGAAGCGTAAGTTTCCAATCTGCCTGCTGCCCAGTTGCTGTAAGCGTTGACGAATTGGTGCCATGCCTATATCGCGCGGGTCTGGGATAGCATCCACCAGACTGATAAGTGCAATCTGATTGTTTGTCAATCCATCTATGAGACGGTTGAAACGGCGCGGCAAGGTGGTATCTGGATTACGCAAGGTGTAGGGGAACATGCTGAGAAAATCAAAGTTTTCTACTCGGCTTACACTGACGCCTCTGCTTGTATCCAGTATGGCGATGTTTAATCCTCGCAAAGAACCGCGTGGCGGCGTGCCAAACGATACCACATCAAATTGCCTATCGTCTCCGACGATGATTTCGTAAAAGAGACTTGCCAGCTGTGCATTGAATCCGACCGAACGCACAATCAGCGGGAGTCGTATGTCGCCATTGGTGAGTCCATTTGCTAACTTTTTCATGTGCTCAGCTTGATTGCGGTGTAAGAGTTTTCCAATTTGCTGCCACACGGCCTCACCTTGTGCTGGCAGTTCATCACCAAACGAAATTGGAAATACCTGCCATGTCGATTCATCTGTGCCATCAAGGGCACGCACTCGCCAGAAGTATGGCGTATTTTTCAGCAGTCCGATATTCGGTCGCCATTCGGTTGTGTAAAGACCTTCAATGATGTCGCCGCTCACATGGCGCAGTGGACTATCAAAGTTATCGGTAGTATCTAACTCAAACTGGTAGCGTCGCATGACTTTTGGCGCTTCACTTTGATTTAGCACAGTGAGCACAGGTTGCTGCGCAGAGGCTACGCCAAATGCAGTAGGCAGAACCGATGAAATTGTTCCACCAAGCACACTAACACGATGCGTGATACGGTTGTTTTCCTTTGAGACCTCTGAGATTCGATTGCGTTCATCGAGCTGTACGGTCAGTTCATGAAGTCCTGCTTGCGCAGAAAAATCAAGTGAGACAACCAGCGAATCCTGCCAGCCGATAGGTCGCAGTGTGGTATCGAGCACCAACATGGCTTCTGGCTGATTTGCCCATCGGTCGTAGATGCGCACATTGACGCTATCGCGTGTCGCCAGCCCATAGTTTTTGATGAGCACAGCCATGCGTTGATTTGCGCTTGCAATAACTGGCTGTGAAAGCCACTCTATGCTTTCAGGCTCGAGCACTACATCTGGCAAGGTTGCCAGTGGCAGTTGTTCTGCAGGGTCGCCTACGATGTTATAGTGGTCAAGCGTGCCTTCAATAGCTGCGTTAAAAAATGGGAATCTTGCGCTAAAGGCACGATGCGCTGTAAACCAGATGTCTCCGACAGCACGGAGCGTATCGCGAATAGCCGCAAAGACCATCTGTGCCATTTCATGGTCAAGCGAAGCAAAGCCCCAGCCTGAAGTGCCAATAAAACACCGTGCGCCACCATTTGGCGACGCGATAAAACTTTCAGCAAAAGATTTTGTTGCTGGCTCTGCAAAGCGCCCTGTGTTGCATGTCCAGCTCAAGATAAGTGGATAGCGTCCGCGGTTCTGCAATGTCAGTGGGTCTCCCAAAGCCAAGTCCCAAGTGTTTGTGCCTGCGTGGCCAATGTAGCTTACTAAGGCACTGCCGCGCGCCAGTGTTGCACGAATAGCGCTCTCGAGTTGCGTGCTGATGAAAGGATTTTGGTCATCACGATACAGCGTATCGGCACGTGCGGCAAGTGGTGCTGGGGTAACAAACGTGGAGATTAGCGTGTTGGCATATGCCCTGAACAGTTGCTGTTCAGCAATGTTAAGCCCACCATTGATGAAGGTAAAATTTTTATGCCATGCTTGCGTCTGGAAAGGCAGACCTTCGCCAATCAGTTTTTGTAGATAGGTTTCTGCTTCGGCTACGGTATGGACGGGAATTCGCCCAATCGCCATTCGTGGCACATTGCGAAACGGTCGGCTCGGTGCATTGCTGAAACTTGTAAACCATACATCGCAAACGGGTTGTCCATATGTTGGCACGAGTGGCAGGCGTTCATTGGTGCGCCATGTTACCCCTTTGTAGTCACGGTTTGCGCCGCCAAACAGTACTACATAGCGTGGACGAGGCAGTTGCCAATTTTCAAACGCATAGTTTAAGAACCGTTTGATAGCAATTGGATGGTAGATTCCGAAGTTGAACTCGTCGTATATCTGCTCTGTCTCTACCACGATGGTGCGGTATGCTCCACCGATTGCCGATGCACGAAAAGCAGCCAGCCGCTCTGCCTGTTGGCGAAATAGCGGATGTGTGATGATAATGTAATCGGCACCTAAAGCCGTGCTTCTGAGGGTCGCCCGCACTTGATGAATACCTATAAGCGGCTCAAATGCTTGGCTGCGCTCCACCATGAGATAGCGTTTGTTAGTGTCTGCCCTGAACCGCACCGTTGTGCCCACCCGTGCTGTTCCAACAAGTTCAACCGTGTCGGACATATCATAAAGTGCATAGTCAGATTCCCTCACATCGGTTACTTCAAGGTTCTGCTCGGCTTCTGATGAGAAGAACAATTGCCGTTCTCTGCCACTTGGTAAGGATAAGGCTTGTCGATAAGTTAGTTTGAGCCAATCTACCATAGCAATTGCAATGCTGGTTTGTGCATTGCTACGCCGCAATCGAAAGAGAAATTGATTTGTGCCATTTCTTAACAGACTTGCACTAAAACTGATTGGATAAATGTTAGCACCTCGACCTGTTAGGGATAGTGTCCTCATTGGTGTGTTGTTGAGCCATATCTCTAACTCACCAGAGCCCGGTGTGGTATGCGCCAAGCGAATGTCAGCTTGTGCTGTGGCACTGCTTTGCACGCCTTCCAAGCGAAAGAATACTTGTACTGTATCGATGGGCAGAGCCGCACTCGATTGCAAAATTTTTTGATACCATCCTTCGCCTACTACTCGCTCGGTAACATATTGCCCAGATTCGGTGAGTGAGGTTACATACACGCAATCTTGCTCAATGTGCATGGTTGCTGTAAATGTATTAGCTGCCATGCTACCGCTTGGCGTTGCAACTCGTGTGGGCAAGCGTCGACCGTTTCCCCGACCCCATGTTAGCCAATAGACTGCCGTATCACTGTAGGTATTGCGATGCTCTGTAATTGTGCCAACCTGATTGCCAGTAAACTCGTCCAATACTGGCTCTGGTGTAGCAGGGTTGTTTGTGCCCAAAAATTCAATTTCATCATTTGGGTCAAAGCGTTCATCATCTTCGCCACGCACACGAATGGGCACTTCTTGACCACTGTAAATCAGGCGTAGCGTTTTCGGATTGATTCCAGAAAGACTTATGCCTGCTGCCGCCAACTGACGACCTGATACACGATATAGCCCCTCTTTGAGTGTGAGCAGTTTGATGTATGGCTGCAGTGGATCATACCAAGTAATGGCTTGCGCCTGTGTTGCCTGAAACAGACTTCTCTCCCGTTGTGCTGGTAGGGATACACGCCATGCTTTGGCTTGTTCATAATTGATGAGGTGCTGTTTCAAAAAGTCTTCGTCAATCGCATTCGTGTTGGCATCAGCCACTCTGGTATCTGATATGCGAGTTAGACTGGTCAGCCATTGCAGTTCAATTAGCCGATGCCAGTGCAGTTCTCGCCGCTGGGCATGATACTGAAGTGGTGCCACACTTACTTGCGCCACGTATTGCGTTCCAACGAAAAAATACCGCTCAACTTTGGCTAACGCTGCTGGATAGAGTTCCGACAACTTGTAGGCTGCGCTCTGACGCCACTGCATCACATCATTTGCCGTCACCTGCGATGAATCGCCAAGAACAAACGGGGCGAGCAACACCCCTTGCTTGATTTCACTTGAGACGCTTTTTGCTGATAGCGTCAGCACTGTTCCCACAGGCAAGCCAATGTAGAGATACTTGACTGGAACAAAGGGCACGGTATTGGATGCGGCATGAGACTTGAGCATATCTGCACTGACTCCTGCATCAGGCAGTTCGGCTTTCATAAACTCTGCTCCACCGAGTTTGACACGGTGTAGCGTCAGTTCAAATGATGACACATAAAATTTTTCGGGCAGCAAATTCTCTGCCTTGGATTGTGCCCAAATGTCGTTTGCTATTCCCACACACACTATGAGCCAGATTAAATGACTTCGTGAGCTACGACACTGCCTCATGCTATGGCGCTAAAAGTTGAGATAGGGCTGATGCACTGATGCGTTGCACAATATGCCATGCAAGGTAACCTACCGCCACATTGAGCAAGAGCGGCATGGCGGCGGCAAATAATCCCTGATTGAAAAGGTAAAATGGCTGTAAAAACAGCCAAAAGTACCAAAACCGCATTCCCTCACTGGTTTGCAGGCGTTCTTCGCTGAAGAGCTCGTGCAGTGCTCGAATCACTATACCTGCCAGAATTGCCGATACCAGCACGCCCCATGTCCCAAAATTCAAAAATGCTTCTCCGAACAGTGAGAGCTCAAAACTAAATATGCCTACTATACTTGAATAAAACATTTCCATGAAATAGTATGCCGTTGAATATGGCTTCTCAAACGGCAACATAGCTCTGGGCACATAAAGCAAGATGTCGCCAGCTATGCCTTTGCCCCAGAGCAAATCCTCCTCCGAGAAATTGTAAGAAAACCCCTCGATAATCTCGCCAAATCGTTGTAATGCATCAAGGCGCTTAAGTGGTGTAGTGATGATTATCATCCATGACGATTCATCTAATTTGCTCTGGAGCGTTTCAAGAGCGTTTTTTTCGGCTTCACTCAAAGAAAGATAGTCTCGCAGCGTGCCCAGTGCTGTTACTACCGCAACGGCAGCAAGTCCTCCCAACATCACTGCACCCAACGAGACCTGCCGACGCCGATAATACCACGCTACACCCAGCAGAATCATCGTAGAAACAAATACACCGCGAATTCCAAACGTAAAGGAGACTGCAATCTCTATCGCCACAAAAAAGAACCAAAACCGCTTTTCCGCACTTGAAAAGGTTTGCTTTTTATCAGCAAGTTGCATGAGCATCATGGATTTCGGCACAGCCAAGCACAGAAACATCAATACCGCAATGGCAGATGTTGCACCTAATGACAAGGCTTTACGGCGAAATTCGCTCATGTCGAGCAATGCAGCAATAGGATTGCTATACCCTGCTACCACCACCGTTGCTACATACAGCACCAGTCCGACCAGCAAACTCCTCTTTGCAAACATTATCACCGACTGCCGACTCACCGAACGGTCTCGCCTCATCTGAGCTACCAGAGCGTTAGCCAGCACTTCTCCAAGGTTCAGAGAAAATCCGACCCAAAACAGGCTTACCCCAAAGAGAAACAAGGTAATGGTTTTCTCTAAGGCATCTGGAGGCAGTGGATGCTCCAGCACGGACCACTCAAATATCGCTGGCGCCAGCGAGAGTGTCTGATACCCCGTCAGTATGAGCAGTGCAAGACCTAAAGGCTTGACAAAAATTGTGATGGTCTCTACTGTCCCGCGAGAGGCACTGAGATGCGCATGCAGTTTTAATCCAACTGCAGTTATCAAAAACGTGAGAGATAACAACGCCGCATGCACACTCTCTTGCCATACTGACACGGCAATAGCCAGCACAAATACGAGAAAATAGATGTTGGACGCTCTTTGCACCGATAGTAATCAATTGATATTCGTCAATCACTGCTGTTATCGTGGCGTTTTAAGTCGCTTTTGCCTGCGCTGAGCGGCTTTATGGTTCGGCTTTTGCTACTGCTGGCGCAAATTGTGTTAGTCTCTTGAGCCATAGCACGGACAGCACGTTGATGACCATCTCACCTGTTGCAGCTGCACAGGCTGCGCCGAAGCCGCCCATGCTTGGAATAAGCAACAGACTAAGCGTTAGACTTATTGCCGCACCAATGCAGGAGATTATCATGAAATCCATATCGCGCTTCATCGCCATCAGTAGCTGAATGTAGACTTGCACGGCAAAGCCTGTGAGCTTTGCCAGCATCAAGATTCGACATGCATCTACACCTGCTAAAAATTCTTGTCCTAAAAAATGCTTGTAGAATACTGGTGCCCCAATCCATATCACTATCCCTATCACAACACCGAAAGCCCCGAAGAGCAAAAAGGCACGATGCTGCTGCTCTGCCAAGACTTGCTCGCCCTGCTCTTTCCATGCAATGATACGCGGGAAAAGCAGTAGGTAGAAACTCTGCAAAAAGAGGTCTAACCCTATGGTCAGGGCAAAGGCAGTGCGATAAATGCCGGCTTCACGTGTGCTCGAGAGCATCTCTATCATCGGAATTTGAAAGAAGGTAAAAAGATACATGACGAGTACCGTCACAAAATACTTCCATGATTCACTGAAGATATGCTGCAGTCCTGCTGTCGGCAGGCGGAACAGTGTCCCTGACACAGGCCAGCGTCCAAACTCGCGCCAATACGCAACCCAGCTTAGCCCAATTATGACGGCTGTCGATGCTGCCGTAAAGGCTAAATCCAACCCAGCTGGCGCCCCCGGTTTGAAGACGAGAAATATACCGAGTGCCGAAAGGCTTGCCGCAAAGGTCTGAATTGCATTGAGCACGGGCATTTTTTCAATCGCAGTGAAGACAAAGTTAAGTTGTAAGGCATTGAGCCAAAGAATTATGCCCGCACAGGTCCATGCCATTCTGTGTAACTCATCCGCCGTTAGCCATACTGCTCCTATCCAAATCAGCGCCATAGCGCTTGCGATGCATAATCGCAGTGTGATGATGGTCTCTATCAGTTCGCATGCACTGGGGGCATATTTGTTTGCGGCAATACGCCGAATCGCCACGATATCGAATCCTAAGTAGTAGAGCAATCCCACTTGTATGGCGCTTGTGTGTGCCACGCCAGAGATACCGTAGTTGATGGGTCCCATGGCTTTAGCTGCAAATGCTGACGCAAAAAATGCTAAAATTTTTGAGATTGCATTGAGCACCATGACCAACGAGGCTTTACGAATAAACTGCGAGGTGTAGAGTCGCTTTGCCAGCTGTGCGACCTTCATGCGCAGGGTCGGCAATGTTGTAAGCGGGTTCATAGCACGGGCTTTTCGGTTTCGCGCCACTGAAATCCGGGCAGATTTAAATCCCTGCGAAACAGCAGTCGCTCTGGATACTGCTCGCCTTCTACATCACCGCGAATACGAATTCGGCGCACGCGGTTATTGCGAAAATAAATGTTGATTTCATCGCCGCTCGAGGCATTGGCGCCACGCGGCTTTGTGCCATCGTAGGTGTAATACAAACTTCGCGCTTGTTTGTAGACATCGGCTTGCTGAATGCGCGCGCTATCATCGAATGTGATAACCATATCCACGCCAGAAACCTGACTGAACTTGAGTCCTGTTTTATCGAGCGAATCCTTTGAGACCAAGAAGGCATTGCGATAGACATACACTTTTTCGATGCGCAGTTTTTTTTCACGCTCCTTGAGTTGCACCACTATGGAGTCGCCAGTGAGTTGTGAGCGTTCAAACCAGACAATCGGCTGACCGTAGAGCAAAATTTTTTGGTCTTTGAGCCGATACGTGGCAGTTTTTGCTTTGGCATAAAGGTCGGTGCCCCAGCGAATTTTCACACTATCTTGCATCTCTACGCGCTGCGCGCTATCTCGCTGACCGCGGTAGGAATCCATTCTCACGGCACGAATCAAGAGCGTATCAATCTTGCCGTTTTGCGTGCTATCGATTTTGGTCAGCAGTGGCTGTTGAATAATGAAACTGTATCCGCTATTGTTGAAGTGTTCGGCATATCCGCCCGTGATGATGGTGTTATCAGCCAAGTTAACGAGACGCACCTTGCGAAAGGCTTGCGAGCGTGCATTGTCGCGAAAATAGACGAGGCTATCACAGAAGACCAAGCTCACACTATCCTTGAGCGAGACATTGCCGCTGAAAATTGCACAGCGTTGATTGCTTAAATAAATGCCCGAATCGCTTTTGAGCAGCACTTTGGTATCAGAAAGCGTTACATCTTTTTTGAGTTCAGAGCGGCGCGCATCTGGAAAGTAGAAGCCTTCGTAGCCAGTAATCGTTACCGTGTCACGCACAATTTTGACATTACCCACAACATGAATTTTGCGTGTGGTCAGAAATTGCACGGCAGTATCGCACTCTATGGTGGTGGTGGTTTCACGAAAGAGCACGCCGCCTATGGCAGCACGAAATTCTTCAAGCAGCGGGGGCGAGAAGGTCGAGTCTATAAATTCTCCGCCAGTCACCTCATTTGCGCGCTCTAAGACCACCGTAACTAACTTTGCAGTATCTTGTGCAGGCTTTGGAGTTGATGATGCTTTGGTTTGTGCCTTGCACCACGAGAATGCTATGCCACATAAGCCACAGACCAGCCCTATACGAATCCACAGTGAAATGTTATTTTTGCGCATCACTTTCTTGTAACATTCTGTTAAACGCAAACCCATCGGTCAGACTTGCGAAAACTCATTTTAGTTGCTGGTGCGCGACCCAACTTCATGAAAATTGCGCCCCTGCATCGAGAATTGCAAAAAGCTCGTCACTATCACTCCATCATTTTACATACTGGTCAGCATTATGACGAGAAAATGTCCAAGGTGTTTTTTGAAGACCTTGAACTGCCGCAGCCCGATATTTACTTGGGTGTTGGTTCTGGCTCTCATGCTGAACAGACTGCAAAGATAATGGTCGAGTTCGAGAAAGTCCTGCAAAAGCAAGCCCCTGACATGATTGTGGTCGTTGGCGATGTCAATTCTACGCTGGCGTGCTCGATTGTTGCGGCAAAAATGCTTGTGCCTGTCGCCCATGTTGAAGCTGGCTTGCGCAGTGGCGACCGCACTATGCCCGAAGAAATCAACCGCATCGTCACAGACAGCATCTCTGACTTGCTCTTTGTGAGTGAGCCCTCTGGCGTCTATAACCTCATGAAAGAAGGAGTGCCTGACGAAAAAATTTTCTTCGTCGGTAATGTGATGATTGATAGCCTCGTCTCGCACATTGAAAAAGCCAACAGCTCTAAAATTCTTGAGCAATTGAACTTGGAACCCAAAAGTTACACACTGGTCACTTTGCATCGCCCCAGCAACGTGGATGAGAAAGACAGCCTTGAAAAAATTCTTCGCATCTTTGAGACCATTTCCACCAAATCCAAGATTGTCTTTCCTATCCATCCGCGCACGCACAAAATGCTCCAAACATTCGGGCTTCTTGAAAAAGCCCAAGCCATTTCTGGTCTGCAACTCATTGAACCGCAGGGCTACATTGAGTTCTTAAAGCTCATGAAAGAGGCGGCTTTGGTTATCACCGATTCAGGTGGCGTGCAAGAAGAAACCACCGTGTTAGGCGTGCCTTGCCTGACCATGCGTGAAAACACCGAACGCCCGATTACCATTGAGGTCGGCACAAACCTGCTCGTTGGCACCGATGAAAAAGAAGTTTGTGAAGCCGCCTTGCACACGCTTTCCGGGAAGCCGAAGAAAGGTAAAATTCCCGAAAAGTGGGACGGACGTGCCGCTGAACGCATTGTCAAGCACCTTGATGAAATTTTCTCAACTTGGTAGTCGCCGTGCTACTACGGCATAAAGTGGGTCGCCATGCTTTGGGCTACGGTTCAATAGCTCAATTCGATACCAGTTGCCAGCTTTTTCCAAAAACCGCTTGACCAAGTATTGATGTTGCACGTCGTTGGTGTAGAGCCAGATGAGAATGGCTTTGGTCGGAAAACATCGATTTGAAAATGTAATCACCAGCGGCGCATCCGGCTTGAGCACACGTCCCACTTCACGCAGCACCGCCACAGGATTCGTCAGGTAATCAATTGAGACGCAGATGCCTGCACCGTCAAATTCACTTTCCTTGAAAGGAAGTATAGAATTCACATTCAGATTTTGCACCACAAATTCGCTTAGGCGAGGGTTTGCCTCCAACTCTTCACGATTCATTCCCAAACCAACCACGCGTCGGTAATGCACCTCTTCGGGCAAGTGGCTTACCCAACTGCTCATTAAATCCAAAATCGCCGAGTCAGGCGGAAAGTATTCACGATAGAGCTGTGTTACGGCAGCAATTGCGCCTTCATCAATGTGCGTTACAAAGCGCGGCACGCTGTAAAACAGTTCGTCTGGCGATTCATCTTGACGCAAGAAGGCTTCTTTAGGCAAATCGTCCAGCATATCACTTTTGGTTTAGAGATTGAGAGGCTTAGCATAGCCTGTAAGTTCTACATAGCCTTTTCCCATCAGCGGCTTTCCTTCGCGTGTGCCTGCAATGCTTACGCTGCCTTCCCAATAGGTAATGCGTGTCGACTCTTGTGTAATCAGCTCTTGTTCTTGCACCGTTGGCGTCAGTGTTACCTTCAAATCCAACTTTGGCACGCTGATGGTCCACTTGGCTGGATAGGTTGCTCCAGACTTTTTGGAGGTGTATTGTGCCAAGACTTCTATGTTAAACTCATCTTTGGTCAAGTGTTGTGTGCTGCCATCTGCGGCGACAAATGTGCCGCTCGAGAAGCGCCCGACACCTCCGTCTGTTTGCCGCAAGGTATAGAGCATGAGTTCCGTATTGTCAGAGAGCTGCATGGAAAACCAATCCCAGCCCACTGAATTTTGGTCTAATTGTGAAGTGCCAAACTCATGGTCTTTCCAGCTTTCGCCTTCCACGGTGTAACGCACGCCGCCAAGTGTAAGTGCTCCGGTAGATTTCAGACGAGTGTAGGAGTAATACATAGAGGCATTCTGCGGCAAATCGCCTTTGCGAGAGTAGCCCTTTTCGCCGTGCAAGACCGCTGGCTTAAGTGGCTCGAGAATCAACACCAGTGCCAGTGAATCGGTCTCGGCTTGCAACAGCATATACTTGCCCACGTCTTGAACCGACCAATTTCCAATGAATACTTTGTAGTAATCTTCTTCAGCGTTTGCTTCGCCGAATGCACCGCGCGACTGCTTTTCCTTGAAGTAGAATTGGCGATTGTCTTCATCGGTAATGGCAAAGTGTGCAAAATACACATGCTTCTGTGCCATTTCTTCGCTCGGCTTTGCATCTTGCAGAGATAGTGCTGTGCGGAAAAAGGTCAGCTGATAGCCAAATTTGCGCCCTTCTTTTGAAGTAAGGTGCCCAGTGTAATACCACCATTCGGTTCGGAATTTGCGATGCGCCGCATGGTCTTTTGGCAACACGAGTGTATAAGCAGGCGAGGCATACTGGAAGGCTTCTTGCTGCTGACATGCCGTGCTTATCACCATCCACAGCAAGAATGCCATGCTTAGCACGCTCAAACTGAAAGTTCGCCACATTCGAAAATTTGAGAATTGCGTTTGGTTAAAATTGAAAACTGCTATATTTCGCCTAAACCCTTACGCCAAGAAACACGTTTAGACTCACGAAAAAGTTTCAAGGGCTGAATATACAGGCTGAATTTATGCAAGGCATATTTTGCTGCATGATTACAGTCTTTCAAGCTAAGTAAAACAGTGCAATAGCACATTTTGTGTATATTCACTACACGGCGGGTCAGTAACATAGCTTTTGCTAAGTCCCTAATTTGTTGAGATTTATGGCTGGGGGTTTCTTCACGGTAGATTTCGGAGCGGTTTTATTTGCGGTGTTGATAATTCTTTTGCCCTTGTAGCTCAGTGGATAGAGCAGCGGTTTCCTAAACCGCGTGTCGGCAGTTCGATTCTGCCCAAGGGCACATCGGATAACACCTAACACAACCAAAACAACAAAGTCCTGCTGCTATGACAAGCATCTTGGTTGTTGATGACGAGCATTCGGTTGCAGAGTTTATCAAGGAAGTTCTCACCGAAGAAGGATACCTTGTTGAAATGGCTCACAATGGACGAGAAGTGTTGAGCATTGTGAAAAAGTTTTCCCCCGACATTGTGATTCTCGACTTCATGATGCCAGATATGAATGGGTTGCAGGTGCTGGCGGAGCTCAAAGCATTTGACGAGAGCATTCAGGTTCTGATGCTCACTGCTTACAATTCTGTGCCAACTGCCATTGAGGCGATTCGTCAAGGTGCTGCCGATTACATCTTGAAGCCTTTTGATTTGGAGGCATTCAAGCTCGCTGTCGCAAAACTTGTCGAGAAAATCGCTCTCAAACATCAGGTTCGCTACTTGCAAGAGACCTTTGCCAAGCGTGCGATTAAGTCGGAGTTTGTGCTTTGCCCTTCGCCACAGATGAGCAAAGTCTATGAGCTTGCCTCACAAGTGGCGCAGACCAACAACACCACCGTTTTAATTCTTGGTGAAAGTGGTGTCGGCAAAGAGCATGTTGCACAGTTCATTCACTTGCAATCGGCTCGTAAATCCAAGCCCTTTGTCGAGCTCAATTGTGCGGCGATTCCAGATAATCTTTTAGAGTCAGAACTTTTCGGTCATGAGCCCGGGGCATTTACGGATGCGCGCAGCAAAAAAATCGGTCTGCTTGAGTATGCTGATGGCGGCACGCTCTTTTTAGACGAAATTGCCGATATGCCTCTAACCATGCAAGCCAAGGTTTTGAAAGTGATGGAGACCAAAAGTTTTCGCCGCATTGGCGGACTGAAAGAACTCAAAACCGATGTGCGCATCGTTGCTGCCACGAACCGAGACCTTGCGCTTGCCATTGAGAAAGGTCAATTTCGTGAAGACCTCTATTACCGCTTGCAAGTCTTGCCGATTGTCATACCGCCCTTGCGCGAGCGTCCAGAAGACATTACTCATCTGGCAAGTTTTTTTCTCAATATCTTTTCTCAAGCCATGCGCAAGCGCCTGACCCTTTCCGACAGTGCTCTCAAAGCGCTTCTCTCATACAAATGGCGAGGGAATGTGCGCGAGCTTAAAAATGTGATTGAGCGTGCCGTCATTATTGCTTCAAGTGACGCTGTGATTCAGCCTGAGCATTTAGGGCTTCCCGCTGATGTGCCAGCCTTAGCCGCATCAGCCAAGCCTCTCGCCCCAGAGTTGCCAGTCGTCGCTGACACACACAATAGCTCCACGCCAGCTATAAAGTTTCCCGATAATTTTTCTCTTAAAGCATATCTTGAAAGTATTGAGCGTGAACATATTTTAGCGGCATTGGCGCAAGCTCATGGCAATCAGTTGCGCGCCGCCAAACTCTTGGGGATTGAGCGACATGTCCTGCGTTATCAAATGAAGCGACTTGGTATTGAAGCCAAAAGCAATGTGCAAAATTAACTTCATGACTGCCCTACAGACTACTCTGACACTAATTTTTATTTCAGCCTGTGCTACCATGCAACCGCAATATTCGCCTCCAAGCCCCGTAACGAGTTACCCAAAAGTGTTTGATTTGCAAGGTCATCGTGGCGCCCGAGGTCTTGCTCCTGAAAACACGATTCCCTCTTTCCTTAAGGCACTGGAGTATGGCGTCAATACCCTAGAGTGTGATGTGGTGGTCTCGAAAGATAAGCGTATCGTGGTCTCGCACGAACCGTGGTTTTCGCATGAAATTAGCACGGCACCAGATGGCACTCCCATCAATGCTGCCACAGAAAAACAGTTTAACATCTATGAAATGTCCTACAATGAAATTCTGCGGTTTGATGTAGGCAAACGTGGGCACGCACGTTTTCCAAGGCAGCAACCTATGCCCGCTGTAAAGCCGTTGCTCTCTGAAGTCTTTCGTGAAGTCGATGCGTACTGCCTTCGGCACAACCTTCAGCCTGTGCGTTTCAACATTGAAATCAAATCTACACCTGAGGGCGATGGCAAATTTCACCCTGCGCCAGAAGAATTTGCCAAATTGCTTTACAACGAGCTTCAACAAGCTGACATAATTGCTCGAGCAACTGTCCAATCCTTTGATGTGCGTGCCCTGCAAGCCATGCACAAACTTGACTCAACCCTTTCACTTGCTTTGCTTGTCGAAAACACCATGAGCCTTCGCGAGAATCTCCAACGCTTGGGTTTCACACCGGATATTTACAGCCCATATTACCGTCTTGTCAATGCTGAACTGGTTGCACAAGTGCACCAACGTGGCATGAAGCTCATTCCTTGGACTGTTAATTCCCTTAGCGACATGAAAGCCCTGCTTGAGCTTGGTGTCGATGGTCTTATCACGGATTACCCAGACAGCGCTTCCACCATTCATAAACACAAAAACTAATTCCATCACGCTCTATGCTTGTAATTGTTGATG
>Ga0308417_1001016_pt1 | contig 19523 bp, 24 predicted proteins | sample HotsprSampleOS65_FD_203528 | JGI IMG/M metagenome (GOLD analysis project Ga0308417, IMG submission 203528) | Hot spring phototrophic mat microbial communities from Octopus Spring, Yellowstone National Park, Wyoming, United States - 20090730_OS65 ... | reverse complement strand
ACGGGGAGGCGCAAGGCCCCTCCCTGTCCCGACAGGTGGAGGACACAGAAGGAAGCTACCGCTGCCGACCTCGGATGGAGGAGGACAGATCCCCAGCCTGGAAGACCGCCTGTCCGTTCCACAAGAACGGAGATGGGATCCAGGTGACAGACGCTCTGCCCTGCCTACGTGGTCTGCTCAGGAGAGACAGCGCCGCTTGGCAGCACGAGCCCCCCGCATGGGAGACCAAGTGTGTGCCTTGGGACGCGGCGGAGGACCGCGGTCAGGACAGATGAGGAAGACAGTCGTGCCATCCTAGGGGCCTCACCCCAGAAGGGGGGAGCAGAGCTGCGAGGAGACCGACCGTGGTCTGGCAGCATGGAAGGCATCAAAGAGCTTCTCCGGCGGACGCGTCTGAAACAGTCCATCAGAGGGTCTGGCCTACCCTCAGCTCAGCGACGGCAACCGTCCCAGCCGGGCACAGAGGTCGAATCGGCCCGCGCCCCGATCGTCATCGCCCCGAAGTGGCGGCGTGTGTGGTCGAAGCGTTGCTGGGAAGATGGACGAGACGCAACGGGACGCCGATGGGCCAAGGGGCGAGAGAGGATCAGGTTCGACGCCGGTATAGGCGGCGGCGAGCAGGAGGATGGCGAGGGGAAAGAGGCGCATGGAGAGGAAGACTCTGCGATGTTATAGAGGGAAATTGACATGCCCCAGCGCACTCGGATAGGAAGGCGCGACAGCATCGGTCGTGACGGAGAAAGGGATGGATGGACCCATGTCCGTTGCGTCCTGGGCAATAGGTCTGGGGCGTGGGCCACGTGAAGTGAGCAACGAGAGAATTGGGATGCGCGTGCTGAACCTCATCGGCCAGCCGGGGGCGGGCAAGTCGACACTGGCCGCCGGCATCTTTTGGTTACTCAAGACACGTCAGTACAATGTCGAGCTGGTAACCGAATACACCAAAGACGCGATCTACGAAGGTTCTGGTTTTGTGCTCGAGGACGAGTTGCTGCTCTTTGCCGAGAAGTACAGGCGCATCAAGCGACTATCAGGATCGGTCGAGTTGGCCATCACCGACAGCCCACTGATAAACGCGGTCTTCTACGATCGGTTCTTCGGCCCCGAGGGACGGGCCTTTTTCCGCCGCGTGGCAGAGATCTTCGACAACCGCTACGTCTTCGTCCGGCGCGTCGCCCCGTATGTCCCCCATGCTCGGATGGGTTCCCAGGCGGAAGCGGATCGGATGGCCGACGTGATCCGGGGATTCCTGGTGTCCGAAAAGATTCCCTTCTTTGAGGTGGAGGGCGACATGGCTGCCCCCGCGAAGGTGGTTGACTGGCTCGACGCGACCGGGGTGCTGGAGCCGCGCCTTATCTGACCCCTCTGGGGTCCAGGGGGAGATCCCCCCTGGTTGTCTTGAAAACCTCGCATCTTGCGCCATCTGCCGCAGGACAGGAGGACGAGGGCAGATGGACGACCGACCTTTCGCCGCGCTTGAGGGCAAGCTGGAGCCGGAAGTGTTTACTGCCTTGCGAGAGGCCGGGGAGGCGCTGCGCGAGAGCGTCCGGCGTCTGGAGATGAGCCCGAAGGAATCCCGCCTCCTTCCGCTTCTCGAAGACTTCATGGCGACCATCCAGGCGCTGGACGAGGCGCATGGTTTCGTGGGCGCTGAGGAGGCCCGAGAGATCCGAGCCTTCTACGAAGACCTAGCGATGGAACGGGAGCTGCCGATCGCAAGCCTGGACGATCTTGACGAGCCCCCGCCCTGGCCCTGAAGGCGACGAGCCGTGGTACCAGCCCCTGGAGAGATCACGGAGGTGGAGGAGTCAACGGATTGGGCGGAGTCGGGAGAGAGCTGCCGAAGGTGCGGTGGGCGATCTCAAGAAAGACGCGAGTGCGCGCCTCGAGGGCGTTGCCGGGCACGCGGGACACAACGGGAATGACATCACCGCGGGGGGTCACAAAGACGGGGGTCCGATTTGCGTCCAGGCGGTTAGCCCAGCAACTCCAGTAGCTGGCCTGGTGGAGACGATCAGGCGCGCCGGAGTAGATGTAGCACAGTCGGCCGTCTTGCGCGATCCACCAGCGATAGATGTAGCGCAAACGCGGCTGCCACGTGCCACCCGGCGCAGCAGCCTCGCTGTAGAACCACCCCGTGCCGTTGGGCAGCATCACCAGATGGAGGAGAAGTTGCCCATGTTGGTTATGCGGGATCTGCAGAGTCGTCGTGTGGCCCACGAGATAGGTTGCCATGGGTGAGGGAGAGACGAGAGTCTGGACGGGCTGGACATCGGGGCGTTGGGCGGATGCTTCAGGAGGAAGAACCAACGCCACTGCCGCCAGGGCCAAAGCCGGAAGGGAACGATTCATAGACAGTCTCCCAAGTGGAACTGGGAGAAGATGAGATCCCATAGGGAAAAAGGAAGGATGCCAGCGCATTTCATTTAACAGGTTGAATACGCTGACGGAATCGCGAAGAATCAGCGCCGACAGCCCCCCCAGCCGGGAGCGAAAGTGGAGTCCGTGCGGTTGCCAACGCCTATTCCCTGGGCAGTATGAACCCCGCACACGGGCAGGATGAATCTCGTCGTTTCCAGGATCGGGGTCCAGTTGGTGACTGGAGTGCTCCCCTCATCGGTCCAGAAGCCACCGCCACCATCGCCACCGCCGCCATTGCCGCCGCCATCGAAGCCGGCGTCACCGAAGCCGCCACTGGTGTCACCGCAGCCGCCGCAACCGCCTGGATCGTCGGAGGTGGCACCGCAATTTCCGTGGCCGGCACCACCGCCGCTGCCATCAGCACCGCCGTCGCCGCCATCGCCGCCGCCGTCCTCGGCCAAAGCAGGGATGGAGAAGAGGATGACCGAAGGCAGCACGGTGCCGGCAAGAAGGAAAAGGGCGAGGAGGGAGCGGAACAGCATCGGAGCGGCCTTTTTTGGAAGGACAAAAGGATGCCTTTGAAGATAAGGAGATCGATCTGGTCGTCAATCCCTCCGCCGGTGGCGGGGAGAGAAAAAACGGGACAGGATGGACCTGATCGCGTCAGGCGCGGCAGGCGTCGGGGGCGCGGCGTTGGGCGATAGCGCGGGACTGGGGCAGGACGGCGGCCTGTTCGAGGGAGTCGGGCGCGACGCAGATCAGGACGGCCTCGACATAGGAGCGCCAGGTGGGGGCGGCGTCGAAGAGACCGCGACGGCTCTGGTAAGAGCCGATGCCAGAAAGAGACTCGAGGGCAAGGCCGTCGCGCAGCACCAGAGTGTGGGGCACGGTGGGCGGGGGGGGAATGCGCGCGCTACTGGGATCGCGACGCATCACGCGGGAGAGATCGCGTCCGCGGCGGCGGAAGTCAGCGATCTCGGCTTGAAAGGCCTGTTCGATGGTTCCCCCAGGCTGAGCAGCAACAGCGAGGAAGAGGGGCACGCGGGGATGGGCGTCGGCGAAGGTGTCGGTGTCGGAGCGCTCGCTGACGCAGGGTGGGCACCAGAGACCGCCGACGCGGATGATGGCGATGCCCCGCCCAAGGACATCCATGCCGATCGTGCGGCCGTTGCCGTCAATGAAGCGGAGGTCAGCCGGCAGGCGCCAGCCGGTGCTCCAGACGGAGGCCGCAGCAGCGGGGCGGGGCAGGAAGGGGGTGGCAAGAACGGCGGCGGTACCGAGGAGGGCGATGCGGCGACGGATCATCAGACAGGCTCCCACGCGGTGAGGTTAATATGGAATTGGATGTGAGAGAAGGAGAGGGCATGAATAGGGAATGAAGGGGGGCCGCTGCGCGGCCCCCCTTGAGGATCAAAAGTCGCTGCCGTTGGGACCGCAGCTGTTAGAGCTGGAATCCTGGCCGGAATCATGACCGCCGCAGGAGGAAGAGCTGTCGCTGCTGCTGGAGGAGCTATCGCTGCTGCCGCTGTCGCCGCCAGTGCCTTCGCCGCCGAACGACTCGGTCCAGGTCTGCTCGCCCGTGACAAGGTCGATAGAGGAGGGGCCGCCGAAGGGGATGCTCCAGGGAACAAGAACCTGGGGAGCGCGGGCGCGGCCGCCCCAAGGAGCAGGGCGGGTGGAATCGGGAGCGTTCCAGATGCTAGCCAGCGCCGGTGTGGCGAGAGAAGCGAGGAGAAGCGCGGAGAGGAGGGGGCGCATGGGGGAAACTCCAAGTAGGAAAAAGGATGTGCTCGGGAAGGAATGTAAAGGAAGAAGGAGGGGGGCGCTAGGGAGGAGGGTCAGATTCGTGCGTCGCGGAGGATCCCGCGGCTAGCCGACTTCCTGCCATTCGACAGTCGTCAGATCCGTGCGTCGCGGAGGATCCGCTGGGCTTCGCCGCCGCAGGCGCGGCTGGAACGATCGTATTCCTCTGGAGTATCGATGGAGGCGTGCCCGCGGGTGGCACGCTGATTGAAGGCCTGCTCGGCACGACGGACGGCGGCGCGCAGGCGGGCGAGCGCCGCCTGCTGAGCGGCCTCGACGGTGGGGCCTTCGGTCGAGATGCCCTGTTTAGCCAAGCTTTCAACGTCAGCGGACAGGAGGACGGAGGCAGCACGGATCGCTTCGCGGTTGACCCCAACGTGGCGGAGCTCGTGGGTGTGGACGTAGCGCCAGAGGCAGGAGCCACGGGGGATTTCGCTGGCGATGAAGACGAGGTGGGCGTGTAGACCGAAGCGCACGCGCAGCTCGGTGGCGACGAAGCATTGCCGTTCGCCGAGCGGACCGGCGAGGCCGGAGACCGAGATCTCGGTGCCCCATTCGATGACGGTGAGGCCCATCGCGTGGATGAAGCGGTCGAGCCGCGGATCGCGCTGCCAGGTTCGGGCGTTGCGACGCAGACGATCGGAGAGCCAGCGCATCGACTGGGTGCCGTTGACGAGAGGCTCGGGATTGAGGATCTCGATGGTTGGCCGGGCCGGCCGCGGGGCGGGGCAAGTGGCTTGGGCGCGGACGGGGGCGGGGACGAGGGCCGCGGCGGCGCCGGTGGCCAGCGTCAAGCCCTCGGCGAGGAAGCGCCGGCGCGGCAGGGAGCAACAGGAACAGACGGAGGGGAAGTGCATTGGAAGAAAGTATCTGGGAAGGATCCGATCCCGCGCCCAGAGGAGCACGGGTCTGCCCCTCCCCGGCGTGCGGGGGAGGGGTTTGGGATGTGAAAGCGAGGGGCGTCTCGACTCAGGCGCCGAGGATCTGGGCAATCTCCTCGGGTTCACGCCCAGCGACATCATGCAGCCACGTTGTGAGGCGTTCGCGGGCCTCGATGCGCGCATGCGCCGACGGGGGCTCGATGGAAACGATGAAGGAGGCTTGGTAGTTACTATAGCCGGACTGGCGTCCGTAGGCGCCATCATTGTATTCCCAGGCTTCGCCCATTGGACCAAAGTAGTCGAGGGCGATGTCGGCTACGGTTTTGAGGGTGTCGAGGCCATTGGGGAGTGCTTCGGTGTCGAGAAAGGAGTTCTCGTTCGCACCTTCGGCGTAGAAGACGGCATCGAAAGGCTCCTGCAGGCAATCTTGGAGACAACAGGCAGCGGCCCAGCGGATCACTTGGGCAAACTCCGCGTAGTCACCACGGCGGAAGGAGAGTTCTTGGTCCTCCAGCGTATCGTTGCCGAGGTAAGGGTCCTCGAGCGCGGGGTTGATCTCATTCCAGAAGATGTCGAGGAGAGCGGCGGAGCGAGCTTCGGGAGTATCGCCCTCAGGCTCAGCGCTGTTGTCGAAGACGTCGGTAGCCTCCGGGTCGAAGCCCTGGTGGAGAGCACCGTACTCGTCAATGATCCCGTTCTGGGCCTCGTCCCAACTCTGCTGGCAGAAGACGGCACCGCGCCCGTCGGGGAGGCGGACGACGAGGCCGCGGGTGTTGAGGTCACCAGCCTGGAACCAGCAAGAGACAGCGCCTGCGGGGAGGCGGAAGACACCGCGGTGGGGGATCGAGAGGTCGTCGAGGACGGGCACGTCCTGCGGGACGGAAAGGATGGAAGGGTGCTTGTTTGGCATGGATGGGGGGTCTCCGGGAAGGGGTTCGTGAATTTTTTTGGACTGATAACCCAAGCAAAGGTTGAGCGAGCAAAGCCTCGGCCTGCAAAGCTGATCTCCTAGCGATAGCTAACATCTCCGCCAGTCCATCGTTCCCTTTGTTTGGGTTATAATTCCAAATTTTTTATGGTGCGGGAGGGGGCGAGATCCGCTCCTCCCGGACCATCAGAGGGGAATGCCAGCGGCGACGAGGCGGGCGCGTGCCTTCTGGCGGATATGGGCGGAGCGCTGGATCTCGGCGGGCAGCTCGACCTCGATGGACGGCGGCCCCTCGTCGTAGCCGCCGGCGAGGATCATCGGCCCGTCGTTGTAGTGCAGTTGGGTGCCGCCGGGGCGGGCGGCATGGGGCCGCCCCGCCGGCTTCTGGCTTCAGAGGGCAACGAAGGCGATGGGGCAACGGTCGGGATCGCCCGTCCATTCGTCCTGGATCATCGGAGATGACGGCGATGGCACCAGCGCGCTTGAGCACGACCGCGCCCTCGCCGCCGAGCGCGTCGATCCAGGCCGCGACCGCAGCGTCGCCCTGGATCCGGCGGTGGTGTTCGAGGCGCTGGTGGGCGCTCATCTGGCTCCACGCCTTGGAGTCGGGCCGCAGCTGCAGAAGGGAGATGGCACCGTCCTTGACCGTTGCGGGGGCGTGGGCGGCGAGCGAGACCGGCACGGGTTCGGGTGGGGTCTGGACGGCAAAGCCGTGGAAGCCACGCGAGGGATCGGTGTTGAGGTCAGCGATGATGGCGGTCAGGATTGCCGGGCCACCGGGCTCGCGGGTCAGGATTGTGGCACCGGACAGGACGAAGAGGACATCCTCGCTGCCTTCCGATCCGTCGTTGCCAAAGGCGTAGGCGGCATTGTGGAGTGCTTGGCGCAGCAGCAGCGCGAGCTTGGCCTGGCCACCCTTAGGGTCAGCGCCGGAGACGACGGCCTTCTCGTCGTGGGTACGGTTGTCGTCGTAGGAGGAGGAGACGTAGCGGGCCGTGGCGGCGACGGGGGTGCTGGGCGGCGCGGGTTGGGCGCGGACAGTGGCGAGGAGGCGAGGAGGCGGGCCTGGGGGAGGAGGAAGAGAGGATCCGGATTGGAACGGCGGGAAGGATGATGGTCGGGATCTCCGACGGAGGAGCGGGCGGTCGTGCTGCCTCTCTGTCGTCTCCCTGGGTTGATGGGGAAGGATCAGTTCCGCAGACGCAGGACAACGTAGGCGGTGCCGGTCGCGGCGGACGGGATAAGGGCGAGGGGGGATGCGCCGAGGAGAACGGCGAGGAGGCCGCCGACGCCGCAGACGGTGGTGGCAAGGAACAGCAGGATGCGTTGGCGGCGGTGCACGGATACGGCGTCGCGGCGGGCGTCGGCAGCGGCCTTGGCATCGGCGAGGTCCCGGCGCATCTGCGCCGCCTTGGCGCGCAGGGCGTCGACGATGGACTGGCTCATCGGGGATGTCTCCGATCTGGTGGGTGTGGAAGACATATGGGGCCCCGCGGGCGGGCTTCCGCCTGGATGGGGCGGGGTCTATTTCAGGAGCATGGATCTGCCCCCGTCCTATGCGGAGATGCCGAACCTACCCACGCTTGGCGCGGCGGGGGCTTGGCGCGTGGGCCGTGGGAAATTCTTCGCTTGGGCAGTGCCGGCGGGGGCGCAACCGGTGCCCACGGGCTGGCGGTTGCGCATTTCGGTGGAGGCTGGGTCGGTAGCGTCGGCTTGGGACGCGATCCGCCCGGTGCTGGCGCGCCGTGGCCTGGGCGGACGGGTGGTGCTGCCGGAGGCGGCGGCAGCGCGCGCGGAGCCGCTTGGTCCCTCGACGGGGGCGATGCTGACCGTCTTTGCCGACGGGGTACGCGACGGGGGTGAAGCGCAGGCGCTGGCGGAGGCGCTGGAACGGGTCTTGGCGGAGGGGGGATGCGTGCCGGGCCTGCCGGTGCTCTCCGACCGTCCGCTACCGGGCTCGGCCTACCTCTCCGTGCGCTGCGATCCACCCGAGATGGAGAGGGACGGTGGGCAGCTCGACTACAATCTGTGGTCGCGTCCCGGGCCTTTCTGGGGGGTCCGCCTAGGGATGGGTTTGCCGGTGTGGGCGGACGTGGGCCATCTGCTCGAGGGGGTGGCGGGTCCGGATGTCCTGTGGGAGGGCCGAGAGGAGGGCTGGCGGGCGGAGGGACCGATACGGACGCTGCGGGCGCTACGCCGAGGCCTGGAGGCGGGCGGAGTGCCGGCCGCGATCGGCCTGGCGGCGGGGCGTCCGGCGGTGTGGGTGCCGGCCGCCGGGGCGTCCGCGGTGCGCGCGGCGTGGCATGCCTGCCGGGAGGGGACGGACGCGTGGCGGGTGGCGCTGATCCTGCGGGCGGCGGGAATGGAAGTGTTGCCGCGCGAGAGCGATGCGCTGCCGCCGCGCATCGCGCTGGAGCGTATGGACGCGGCGGCGGAGGCGGCGCTGATGGCACGCCTGTCGGCAGGCGGCCTGGCGGCGTGGCGCCTGCGGGCAGGACCGCTGGAGGTGCTGGTGCCGGGACGGGCGGCGGCGGACGCCTTCGAGGCGGCGGTGGGCGAGGACGGGGACGCGCTGGCGTCGGAGGAGATCTTGCCACTTGAGGAGATGGAGCCGCTGCCGGCGGAGGCGGGGCCGACACCGGCCCCCGTGCCGGTGCTGGTGCGTGATCGTCCGCGGCGGCAGATCCGGCCCCGCGTGGCACCGCGGGAGCAGGTTCAGGCGCGCCTCCAGGCGGCGGCGGCGGCGGCGGACGCGGCACGGCGGCGAAAAGAGTTGGGGATCGTCTCGGTGGCCAGGCGCGCGGGCCTGGATCGCCTGCTGGTACCCCGCGAGCGCGAGGCGGGGCTGCTCCAGACCGCCGAGGATCCGCGGGTGTTGCTGGCCGAAGCGGGCCTGGCGCTGGAGGCGGCGAGCCGGCTGGGAGAGGAGGCAGTGGGGCGTGCGCGCCTACAGGAGGCACGGGGGGCGTCACTGGCGATCGGGGCGATGGTGCGACGTCCGGACCTCTCCATGGCGCGGGCATTCGCGGGGGTGCGGCGCGTCGAGGGGGTGGTCGTGGGAATGGCACAGGAGCTAGCAGGGTCTTCAGTTCCTGGAGCATCGGAGGCAGCCGCACGGCTCGAATCGATCGCTTGGCGAGTGCGGGCGCGCATCAACGCGGGGCCACCGAAGGTCCATCTGGCGCTGACGCGCGAGGAGGAGGCGCGCCTGGCGCGGGCGGCAGGGCGCTGAGAAAGGGAGCTTATTGCGCGGAGATGAAGGCAGGGTTTTCTGGCGGGCTAGGGAACCCATTTTAGGATAAGCCTGGGCGACGACGACGCGCCTGGCCCTGGCGGGCGGCTTCTTCCCCTCGGCCATCCCGCCGATTCCTGTATTGGTGCCTGCGGGCCTCGGACGGTCTCCGTCCGGGGCCCGATTGTTTGAGGGGCCTATTCCCCGAACAAAGGGGGATCCGGCCTGAGGACGGCTTTGGACCTCTGGATTCCGTTGGCGTCGCTAGCACGACGGAGATGTCGAACGAGTTACCGGGAGAGCGGCTTCACCTATCGCTCTCCGTCCGCTCGACCTTTGTTTGGGTAATTCCGATTTTTCCAGGAAGCGAACGTAGCGGCGGTCGAGACGCCATGTTAAAGGCATGGACGACCTTCCGACTCAGCGCGAGGTATGGTTCTCCGGACCTATCGCTTCGGGTCTATAACCCAAACAAATGTTGAGCGAGCGGCGCTCGGCCTACGAGGCTGTTCTCCCGACAATGCGTTCGACATCTCCGCCATTCTGGCAGTACTACTGGGATTGGTGCCCTGCTGCGGGCGACGGGCGTGTTGGCCTCGGCAGCGGGCGAGATCTTCGGCGTCCCTGTCCGCGCTCGTCACCGGTAGCGCGCGGATCGCCTGGGTGGAGGGGCGGATGGATACAGCCCACCCGCTAGGGAAGCTGCTTGAAAGCGGTCCCGACGCGGCGGCTGCTTATGTGGCATCCTGGACTTGGCGGTCGGGCGGACGATCCTAAAGGGGCTCAGGACATCGCCTGAAGGAGCTCGGCGCGACGGCGGTCGCGCTCCGCAGGGGAGACGTCGAAGGCGATCTCGAGGAGCATGCCGCACACGATTGCATCGAAGAAGCTTGGCTGTGGCAGGCGGATCGCTCGCGGGGCGTGGTTCATGCGGGTCTCATCGACGAGCAGAGCATCGGTGCGCAGCGCGATCGGCAAGCCGGACCAGCGGGTGAGGGGCTCGTAGAGAACAGTGCAGGTTTCCTGCTGGCCGCCGAATCCGTCAGGCTGAGGGGTGCGGAAGCGTGCGAGAAAGTCCCAGGAGACCTCGAGCCATGGGATGGCATCGGGGGCGAGAACCTGGCGGCGTAGCAACACGCGGGGAAGGATCTCGAGGCCCGAGAGGGCCTCCGGCCCGCTGGCGGGAGCGAAGGGGGCGCGGGCTTCGGCGAGGTAAGCGTCGAAATCGAACTGGCAGATGTCGGCGAGGATCCGGCTCCAAGGTGCCAACGCTAGAAGAAGGCCGCCGGCGGTCGTCCCGGGTTCGATCTCGATGGGGGCCGAGAGGCGGGCAAGCAGGCCGGAGCCGCCGGAGGCTTCGAGGGCGTCGAGGGGCAGGAGTTGGGGGCGGGGCTGGGCGCGGCGGTCGGGGTCCGCAACGAGGCGGCGGACGTAGAGTCGGGAATCGCGTCCGAAGAGAAGGGTACCCATGGGCATCGTCGGATCCGGATGGCCCCGCCGTTGGCCGGCGTGGGCGGTGGATTGGTCTTCCCGTGAGATGGGCGCGCGCTGGCGCGGGGGAACAGCGCTCGTGAGGTCAGCGGAAGTGGAGAAGTACAGCGAGGCGCGCAAGGGCGCGGGCGGCGCCGTCCAGGCCCCAAGGACCGTCGTCGGCGATTTCGATGGGCATGCCGTCCTTGGCAAGAGCGACGGCAGGCATGAGATTCTCGGCGAGGCCGAAGTCTTCGATGAAGAGCCCGTCGGCATCCGTGCCTGGGTGCAAGCCTGAGGAGATCCGATCCTTAAGGGCGCCGGGGATGCCTGTATAGCCGGCCACCGGCAAACCGCGAGCGACGGCGAGGGCGACCTCGAAGACCGTACCGGGATCGGCGTGAGGGCCGCGGAAAGGGGAGAGGTTGGCGAGAATGCCCTGACAGCGGGCGATGCGGTCGAGATTGGCGCGGTAGATACTGCGCGCGTCTCCAACAAGGTGGGATCTGTCGTCAGCAGGAAAGATGCCCTCGAGACCGAATCGAGCGCAGAGCGCGATCTTCTCAGACGCCAGGCGACGAGCGTCGGGATGGAAGACCTCGGGCCCGGCGAGATAGACACGGGGAATCACAGCGCAGCGCGCTCCAGAAGGAACCGGTCTCGCGCTGGAAGAAAAGCCAGCGCACCTGGAAGATAGGGGCGGATGGCGTCCGGAGGGACAATGTCGTGCAGGAGGCAAACGGCCAGCGCCGCGAGGATGCAACGCCGGCGGCGGGCGTTGCGGGCCGCGCGAAGTCGAATCTGAAGATCGGGCAGGGCGGCGACGGCGGCAACGGCCGTGGCGAGCTGGAGCCGAGCGTGGCTAGAGCATGCCGAGGGGGGATCGAGATCAAGAGCGGGATCGGACACAAGGGCATCGGACAGGCCTTGGGAGACGAGGACGTCGCGCACAGCCCAGGTGGCGGGTAAAGCGCCGCGACAGCCAAAGACGACGGCGTCGGCGGCGCGCCCGGGGGCATGACCAGTCGCGAAAGCCTGTGCGAGGGCATCGAGGGCGCGGACCTGCTCCTCGTAAAAAGCACGCTGACGAGTTGCACGAGCAACCACGAGAGCAGATCCGGCGCGCTCTCGACGGCGCTGGAGCGCCGGCAGGAGAGCGGGCACGGGGACGGCAAGGCGAGCGGCGAGGAGTAAGAGGGGCAGAACGCGCGCATCTGGTCCGGAGGCGGCGTGGTCGCGCAAACAGCGGCCGAGAGCGTCGACGATAGCCTGAGGGCGCTGCCGCAACGCGCGGACTGCCTGGGGATCCTGCGCCAGCGGACCGATGGGGAGAGGATCGGCGGAGCGCAGGAGCAGGTGGCGGGCGGAGGCCGGATCGGGATGCAAGCGGCGGGGCAGATCCATCAGAAAAGCAAGGTGGTCCCCCGAAAGGGGCACGCAAGTCGAGGGGTCTGGGGAAGGAGAGTCACGGAGAAACCTTGATGTCTGACCTGGGTACTCTATATCTTTGGGATGTCCCATCCGACGAGACAAAGCAGAAGCCCTCCCGACAATGCGGTTCTGGATCGACGAGGAAGGCGCGACCATGGTCGAGTATGGCATGCTCGTCTTGACGATGACCATTGCCGGGCTCATCGTCTCTCGCCTCGGATTCCTCACCCAGGAATTCTACGACACCGTGTCGGCAACGCTCGCATCGGTCCTCTGAAGACGTTTTTCCGAATGATAACCCAAACAAGCTGAACGATAGCCTGAGATGGGCCTCTTCCAGGAGGTTCCCGATGGCACTGCCGGACTGGTGGAGATGTTAGCTGAATCTCCAGAAGATCGGCCTCGCAAGCCGATCTCCGCTCGCTCACCCTTTGTTTGGGTTATAGGCCCGACGTTTTTCCGAGCCCTAAGGATCATCTGGCATTTTGGCTTGTTCTCAGGATGTCGCAGGCAATTTTGCTAATCTGCGGATCGTCGATGCCGATTGTTTAGTTGCGTCCGCCCGCGGAGGGCCGAGGCAGGTTTGGCGCGCCCCGCCCGGCAAGGCCTGGGAGCATCCCGCGGCGGGCCCGGGCGAGGGTCTGCTCCATTTCGTCACGCAGGCCTTCGAGCTGACCGGCGCGGATCCGCGCCCGGATTGCCTCTTCGGATGCGGCGCCGGGGAGGAGAAGCATCTGTGCGCGTGGGGCCTGGCGGTCGGGGCTGCGCTGGAGATAGATGACACCCTGAAGCGCCTCGGCGAGGCGCTGCCAGGCCATCTCGGTGCGCCCGTTGGGAGCAGCCATGGCGACGAGATTCATCAGGGCCTGGGTGACGGAGCCGCCATGGACGGTGGTCAGCACGGCATGGCCCGTGACGGAGGCCTGCAGGGCGGCCACGGCCGCGGGCTGGGAGCGGACCTCGCCGACGAGGATGTAGCGGGGACGGTGGCGCAGCGCCCGGCGTAGGCCGGTGGGAAAGTCCGGCTCGGGGACGAAGAGTTGGAAGCAGCGTCCCTTGGGGTATTGGCCCTCGAGGCGAAGTTCAGGAGGATCTTCAATGGTGACAGCGATGCCGCCGTGGCGTTCGAGGGCGTGGCGAAGCAGGGCGGAGAGGAAGGTGGTCTTGCCCGAGCCGGTCTGACCGGTGGCGATGACGAGGCCTGGGCGAGTGGCGGCATCGAGGAGGGAGTCCTCAAGGATCTGTACGCCCTCGAAGGTAGCAAGCGCCGGGACATCGCGGATGGCGCGACGCATGACAAACCACGGTTGGCTCTGCGCGCGGATGACGGAGACGCGGTAACGGATTCCGTCGTGCAGCAACGCGAACTCATCGCGGGTCTTTGCCTGCTCATGGAGAAACGGCAGGAGGAAGGCGATCTCGGAAGTTGGATCAAGGCGCTCGCCCTCTGCCGTCGTGGGAGCGGGAGTGGTCTGGCCGTTATGAGAGACGAACTCGGCCTGTCCGTTGGCCGCGATGTAGACGTCCTCGAAGACCAAGCGCTTCAGCACCAGCTGGTCCCGGGTGATGCGCATCTTCTGGAGCGGGACGTCGGGGGTCATGGCAGGAGGAGGATGGAACCTTCCTACTCCCCGCGCAAGGGCTCTGGAGGGGGTCCGGGGGGAGGCCTTCTCCCCCCGGGAGATCATCCAGTTGGGGCGCGGGGCTTGCGGCCGCGGCGCTTGCCTCCAGGCGGGGCGACCTCGGGGGCGGGCTGGCGCAGCAGCGGCATCAGGGGGGCGAGCTTGGGCTCGAGGGCGGCGGCCTCGACGAGCCGGGTCCAGGCGCCTCGGCGGTTCCACTGATAGAACAGCAGGTAGGCGCGCTGTCCGCGACGGACGTCACCCTCGGCGGCGGCCGTCCAGGAGCCCTGGTCGCGCCCATGGCGCAGGATGATCTCGAGATCGCCACGCAGGTCAATCGAGGGACGACGGCGATTGGGGCGCGCGGCTTCGAGGGGGGCCTGGAGGGCGTTCCAGAGAGGCTGGGTGAGCAGTTGGCTCATCGGTCGGTCTCCGAGATGCGGGTTTGGTTGCGCCCCGCCGCCTTGGCGGCGTAGAGAGCGGTATCGGCGGAACGGTAGGCGTCGGCGACCAGGCGTCCGGGCGGCAGAAGGGCGGCGCCGAGGCTGATCGTGACCGTCATTTGGACGCCGGAGGCCAGGGTGACAGGGGTTTCGGCCATGGCACGGCGGAGGCGGTCGGCGATGGCGTGAAGACCGGCGGGGCCAGCTGGCGCCCGGACGGCCACGATGAACTCCTCCCCGCCCCAGCGGGCGAGGAGATCGCTCGGGCGTAGCGCCCGAGACAGGCGCGCGCCGATGGTGCGCAGCACCTCGTCGCCGCTGTCGTGGCCGTGTGTGTCGTTGATGGCCTTGAAGTGGTCAGCATCGAGTATGACCAGGCCGTGGGAGACGCCGGTGCGTAGCGCGTCCTTGGCCAGCTCCTCGAGGCGCCGCTCGGCGGCACGCCGGTTGGGCAGGCCGGTGAGGGCATCGGTGGTGGCAAGCGCCGCGGCGGTCGAGCGGATCTCTTGGGCGCGGCGGGCGGCGCGGCGGCGGCGCAAGGCCGCACGCAGGCGCGCGCGCAGCTCCACCGGATCGAGCGGGGCGTGGAGATAGTCGGCAACACCGAGGTCGAGCACACGCTCGAGAAGGGCGCGGGAATCGGCATCGGGGCGCATCTGCGGCAGGATGACCACGATCGGCAAATCCCGCGTTTCTGGGGAGGTGCGGAGAGAGGCCGCCACCCGCAGGCCATCGGCGGGGGAGAGGCCGTCGGAGCTGATGTCGACGATGGCGACATCGGCCTGCGCGGCCGGGGTGCCGACATGGCCATCACGCGCAATCTGGCGCAGGAGATCAGCCTCGGCGTTGGGATTGGCCGCCCGCACGAGGATGCGCCCCCCCGTCGGGCTCTCGTCCGAGGGGTCGATGGCACCGTCGGGATCATCGCGGCGCAACGCGTCGGTCTGTGCGGCGCGCAGGAGGTGCTTGATGCGTGCAAGGACGGCCTGGCGATCGATGGGCTTGGAGAGGAAGTCGTCTGCACCGGCCTCGAGGCCGCGGATCCGGTCTTCGGCCTCAGAAAGGGCAGTAACCATGATGACGGGGATGCGCCGCATGCGTCCGTCAGCCTTGATACGCCGGCAGGTCTCATAGCCGTCGATGCCAGGCATCATGACGTCCATCAAGACCAGGTCAGGCGGCTCGGCGGCGATGCGATCGAGCGCCTCCTCGCCCGAGGCGGCGGTGTCGACCGCGAACAGCTCAGCCTGGAGGATCTTTGACAGCACCCGCACATTGGCGGCGGTGTCATCGACCACGAGAATCCGTCCGATCATCGCCGGGCTCTCTTCTTCACGGGCGTCTTGGACGCGGCCTTCCCTGCCGGCTTGGCCGCGGTCTTCGCACCAGCCTTTCCGGACATCTTGGCGAGGGAGATCGCAGCGGACCTGGCCGAGGTCTTTGGTGCCGGCGCGGCTTTGCCGACGATCTTCGCCGACGTCTTGCTCGACGCGGACTGGGCGGTTGCCTTGAAGGCCTTTGCTGGCGCCTTTGCCGACACGGCCTGGACCGGGGCCTTGGCGCCAGCCTTGCCGGCCGCCTTGGAGGGGGTCTTCGCCGGTGCCTTGGCCGGCGCGGGCCTGGCGGTGGTCTTGACGGCGACCTTGGCAGAGGCCTTTGTTGGCGCCTTTGCCGACACGGCCTGGACCGGGGCCTTGGCGCCGGCCTTGCCGGACGGCTTGGAGGGGATCTTCGCCGGCGCCTTGGCATACGCTTTCGCCGGAGCGGCCTTGGCAGCGGAGATCGTCGGAGCAATTGGCTTGGTTGTGACCTTCGCGGACACCTTCATGGGCGCCACCAAACGGGCGCTCTTGGTCTCGGCGTCCTCGGTCTCCTCGGTGTCGATGCCATCGGAGAGATCGTGAGCGTCGGCAATCTCCTGGTTGAGGATCGGCAACAGATCGGCAGGAACGTCGTCGTCGGGGAGGACGTCGGCGCGCGCGGGCTTTGGACGATGCGAGGACTTGGACGGAGCGACGCGGGGCACGCGGACGAAGGCCACGAAGGCAGGGCCGACGACGGAGCCGAGGGCCACGATTTCCTGGGAGACGGCTTCTGAGCCACAGGACGGGCAGCGAGCGGCGACAAGACGGCTCTCGGTGTCCGCCCCCCTGGGCAGAGCGGAGAGATCGAGAGGGCCGCTCGTGCGGCAGGATCCGCAAACCATGCGGACATCAAGGCCCATGTCGCGGAACTCGGAGATGGTCTTGCCGGTCCTGAGGTTGCCGATCGGAGGGGCGTCGGGATCTTGGTTCTCGAGCAGGTCCCGGTGTTTGCTCTGCTGGGACAGCTTCGAGAAGATCGAGGTGGTCATGGTCTCTCCTGGGCCGCGGGCAACAGGAGAAACATAGGGCATCAGGGATGAACGGCTTCTTTTCTTTTTGGTGGATCCGGGAGGAGGGGAAGGCGGGGAGGGAGAAAGTGGGGGGCTTCTGTTGCCCGGCGCCCCCGTGCCGCGTCCGTTAGACCTGTTCGCTGACCGCCCCAATCAGGCGGCGAGGCGGAGGTCCTGGACAGAGGCGACGTTGTCGTTGGCCTCTGTGTGGTTTGGTCCGATGACGGCGGTACCATGCCGGGAGAAGGCGTGTCCTTTACTGCCCATGTCGATCCTACTTCACCCCCGTCGCGGTCCCTCCCGGGTGGGAGGGGGATGGTTGCGGCGCCTGGATTTGAACCAGGGACCTCCAGGTTATGAGCCTGACGAGCTACCGGACTGCTCTACGCCGCGGAAGTGGTGGAGGTGCCGGGTACTGCCCCCGGGTCCATGAGGCCTATGCCGAAACGCGTTTATCTCCATAGCCGTCTCCGGAGGGAGGTGGCGCGACGGAGATGGGGACCCTCTTAGGCCAGTCAAGGGGTCAAAGGGGGAGGCGATCCTGCACGTGAGGCGGGGCGGGGGGTAGGAGGCCGGCCTGCTCGAGGATTCCAAGGGAAGCCGAGATCCCCGCTCGTCCGGCAGGAACGCAGTGGTGAGGGATAGCGTAGCGCTCGAGGAGGGCAGCGATGGCCTGATCAATGGCGCGGGCGACCGTCTCGGAGTGGATCCGCCCCTCGACCTCGTAGGGGCCGGCATGGCGCTGGAGGAGGAGATTGACGGAGGGGATTTCGTCATGGGCCCAGCGAACGAGGTCGTGGTAGCTTTGGGGGTAGTGGGCGGGGGCATAGATGGAGCACAGCAGCACGGGGCTGTCGGTAACAGCGAGGTCGACCTTACCGAGGAGGCGCCGGTGACGGCGTCGCTGGGCGGCAAAGACTTCGATCTGGTCCTCGGAAAGGACATGCCCGCGCCCGTCACGCAGAAGGTCTTTAGCGTACTCGGTAGTGATTTCGACTGAGGCGTCGCGCATCTTCAGCGCGGCGAACAGGAGGGCGGCAAAAGTGCTCTTGCCAATACCTGGCCCGCCGAAGATATTGATAAGGGTGGTGGGATGGGGACGCATGGGATAGGTCTCCGCGACGGCAGGGATCGCGCCCGCGTGCTTTGCCGTCGCCATTTCTGTCAACGCCGCGGACCGGGGGCAGGCGCGGGCTGGGCTGAGCGTCCGTGAAGGGTCTCCATGCAATCGCCAAATCGCGTGGCTGCCGCGCGCAGGCCTGTTCCTGGGAAGACGATAGGGCGCAGGCCCGTCGCCGCCGCCTGGACGACGGGGTTCTCGAGGGTCTCAGCTGCCTCGAGCAGATCGGCGAAGGCCTCGGCGTCGGCGGCGAGGTCAGCGCGTAGCTGCTGCGGCGCGGGTGCGGTGGCGGCGAAATCCTTGGCAACGACGCCGATGGAAACGCGCATACGGAGGCGATCACCCTGTAGGCGCCAAGAGGGCTGGACCAGCGTAAGGTCGGGGCCATAGTTCTGGATCACGCGCAGTACGAGGAAGGTGCCGTCCTGGGCACGTCCAGCCAAGACGCACAGCCGCCGTCCTTCCTCTTCCTGCGACTGGTAGGTCCAGGCTCCGTCCTGGAAGGGGGCGGGTGGCGGCATGAGAACTTCTGGGGTGGGCTGGGCAGGGACCACGGGCTGGGCGGGTGCGGCCTGAGGGCGTTGGGGAGTGGGAGCGGGTGTCTGGGCCGGTAGGGGAGCCTGGCGCAGCGGCTGCAGTCCCTGGGCGAGGGCGGGCAGGGCAGCTGCGGAGAAGATGAGGGCGAAGAAAAGGTGCATGGGGGGGACTCGAGTGGCGGAGGGATGGGATCGAGGTAGAGCCTCTGTGGAGCTGGGCAAGGCGGCGGGCTGGCGGACCTATTTGGGGGGAATGCGGATCCTTCCTTCCCTTCCCCCTGACGAGCCGTCACAGCTGGCCCTCTGGCAGGCCGCCTGGCGAAGCGGCCAGGCGTTCCTGTCGGATTCCTGGCGCGAACTTTGGCCTTTCGCCCTGGCCTTCGGCCTCGTCGTGCCGCTGTGTCTGGCGTTGATGCCGACGTTGGGACTGCTGGCTGCGATCGCCGGGCTGGCAGCATTGGGGGCATCGGCGGGGATGCTGGCGGGCCTGCTGTGGCTGCATGCGTCCGGGGAGCGCGCGTTCTGGCCGGCTTGGGCGGGCGATGGACGGATCTGGCGCGCCGCCGCGGGCGGGATGGCGGCGCTGGCGCTCGGGGTGACGGCCATACTGGGCGCGGCGCGTCTGGGAAGCAGCTTGGTGGGCGACGTGGGGACGTTGATGGGGGCGACGCTTGGGATCATCGCCTGGCTCTGGGCGATGGCGTCGGCCTGGTCGGCAGCACCGGGCTGGCTCTGCGGCGAGGCGCGCCCGATCGCGTGGGAGCGAGGCTGGGGACGGGTGCCGCGGTTGCTGGGCTGCCTGACGCCCGCCGCCCTGCCGCTCTTACCCGCAGCCGCCTTGGCGTCCGCGCTGCCTGGCCTGCTTGGCATCTTAGCGGTCTCCACCGGGGTCACGGCTTGCCTGATCCTGCTGGTGCTGGGGCCGGCGGGAGCGGCGACGGCCTTTCCGGAGGGGCTTGGAAAAGGATCCTCCAGGAACCCCTATTAAAATATAGCCCCTCCTCCATTCTTTTTTTAAACCCTCGTTTTGTCCGTGCCCGCCCGCTGGGGGCGGTGTCGATGGAAGAGGAGATGCGGACGGTGCGCATCGTGCTGATCGAGGATCGGGCGCCTGCGCTTGAGATCATGCGGACCCGCTTGGCCGAGTGCGGTGTAGGTGTGGATGGGCTGACCTCGGGTCCGGCGCTGGCTGAGCGGGCCGTGGGGATGGGAGCAGACGGGATCCTGATCTCGCTGCCGCTGGCTTCGGGCCGGGGGGAGGACCTAGTGGTCGAGATCAGGCGCCGCGGCTGGAAGGGTCCGATCCTGGCGCTGCAGGAGGC
>Ga0308417_1001013_pt1 | contig 19549 bp, 16 predicted proteins | sample HotsprSampleOS65_FD_203528 | JGI IMG/M metagenome (GOLD analysis project Ga0308417, IMG submission 203528) | Hot spring phototrophic mat microbial communities from Octopus Spring, Yellowstone National Park, Wyoming, United States - 20090730_OS65 ... | reverse complement strand
TCGCGGAACCGATGTGCGCGTCCGTCGGGGACTCCCGCCAGCCGAAACAATTTCCGCAGGCTACGTTGCCAGTCACCGACAGCGCTCTTGGGTTTGGACCGCCCGCTCCAGAAAAAATATCGGGGGTTGGTGCGCGGGCAGGCCTCGAGCGCGCGGACCACGAAATCGGGTAGCGGGCACCACACGGGCACCCCGGTCTTGGCCGTGTAGAGGAACAGGCGCCCGTTCACGATGCGATCGCAGGCCAGCGTGACCGCGTCGCGTATGCGCAGCCCGCTGTAGCGCAGCAACAGCACCAGCGCCCGCAACCGCTGGGCGTTGGCCTGCCCGGTCCGCCCGTAGTTGTCCGGGTATTGTTCGCAAGCGGCCAGAATGCGCATCATCTCCTCGCGCGTGAAGGGCAGGGTCGGCGGTTGGGTGACGATGGGGTTTTTTAACTTGAGGGCGGGGTTGTCGGCAATCCAGCCACTTTCTTGGGCGAAACGGAAGAAGGCCCGCAGCCGCTCCAGCTTTTTCAAAGCCGAAATGTTGCTGTCGGTCCAAGAGGCGCGGAACTTCCGGAGCCACGCCAGATCGAACTCCCGCAGAAACCGCAGGCCCTCCCGCGCAGCGAAGTCCGCAAGCTGCCGCAGCAACACGCGGTACTTGGCGATGGTCGCTTCCCGCAGCTTGCGGGCCTCGGCATCGGCCAGGAACTCCTGGGAGGCCTGCTCGAGCGTGATCAGATTCTCTGTCCGGGGTCGCTGGCCCTCGTTCTGCCATTCCAAGACGATCCGTTCGGCCTGCTCCCAGTTGTTGGTCTCCAGCGACTCCCGAATGCGCTGGCCGCCCAGCCTGCCGTCCACCCAGATGGGGCAACGGCAGCGGCGGTACTGGCGGCCTTCCTTACGATGTGGGCAATCTCTGCGGTGACGCCGGTAGATGGTCAGCATCTCGAAAGAACCTCCTCAAGCCGGCCCGCATTGTGCCACGTCCGGCCCGCGCCTTGTCAACCGGCTGAGACCCGCGACAGCTTGCGGTGGACCCGCTCAAGCACGCTCTCGGGGATGCGCAGCGTGACATAGCGCCGCTTGCCGCCTCGCCCCTCCACATCGCCGATCATCAGCACCCCTGGCTCACGCTCGAACAGCCTCCGCACCGCGTCTGTGCTGAGATTCCACATCCTGGCCACTTCGGCCACCGAGTAGTGGCGTTGGGCCCAGATCGGCGCTTCACCAGTCTGCGGCGGCTCAACGGGCAAGGAAGCAGCCTGCCGCTCCCGCAGCCACGCCTGCTTGGCCTCCAGACTGGAGAAGCTGCGCGTCATGGGCGGGGTTCACACCTCCACAGCCGACAGGAACTTCCCTTGGGAACCCGAGCGATCGGGAGGACCCGCTCCCACAGACTGTCACCAGTCACCAATGTCATCACCGGTTTCCAAGAATTTTTCTGGGTGTCGCCCAACCTTCCACCGAGTGCATGAAGGTGCTGAACGGTCGGTACGCAAGGGTCGGTGGAACTGGTGACACTGGTGAAGCACAGAAAAGATAAGCCCTTACACTGGTGACTTGGCCCATCAGGAGCTGGTGACCAACTGGTGACATGGAGTGACAGCCTAGTCACGAAGGCCTCCGGTAGAACCACTGCCGTCGCGCGTCCACCCGTATCTGCACTCTTTGCCATCCCATAGCGCGCAAGCACCGGGCGACCCGATTCTTGTCCCCCTGAGTCCAGGTCTCGGGCGGCTTTCCGAGGCAATGCCAAAGTAGATCGTCCAACGTGACCATTTCCTTGGTGCTGAGCATGGGTGGGAGAGTGCCGTCTCCAGTGAGCCTGGGTCGAGGGGACTCGACCCATGAGGCGATCAAAGGCTCCCACGGATCGCTGTCGTAACGGGCGGCCTGTTCCTCGACGGCTTGCTCAATGACGGCGCTGTCGGCTCCACTTAGCCACCACTTCGCGCCGGCGTCGTACAGCGCTACCGCCTCAGCCCAAAGTTGATCGCGGTCTCGCGCCAGGGCGTCCAAATCGATGCCGCCACAGCGGATCGGCCAATACCGACGGGCCCCAGTTTCATCGCGGTTCCAATCGTCCCGGTTTGTTGTCCCTACGAAAACCGTTTGGCGCGGGCGTTCCACAGGCCGTCTGCCGTACGGTAGGCGGAACTTATCCACCTGGCTGGAGAGAAAAGCCTTAATCCTCGATACCTCGGCGCGATTCAGGGCATCCAGCTCGGCCAGTTCAATGCACCAGGAACCGTGAAGCTGGAGGAAAGAATCCTTCGAGCCGAGTTCGGGCAGATGATCGCAGTACCAAGGATCGAACAGGATTCGAATGGCGCTACTCTTCCCGATCCCTTGGGGGCCTTCCAGCACCAGGATCGTGTCCTGCTTGCAACCCGGCTTGAGGATCCGTGCGACCGCCCCGACCATAAAGCACTGCCCCACTGCCTCGGTATATGCGTTTGCCGGCGCCCCAAGGTAGGTCGTAAGCCACTGCCTCAGCCTAGGTCTACCATCCCAGCGCAGGGATCTCAGATAATCCCTAACCGGGTGAAACGGGTGCTCCGAGGCGACGGTATGAGCCGCCTGACCCGCGATCTCGAGCGGGCAAGAGATACCTGCTTGTTGCAGCCAGACGGTCAACAGACGGTCGTCTTGATCCGTCCAAACCTCCCCCGGTTGGCCTCCCCACGGGGTGGGCCGGGCCGTGACGATACGGGCGTGGAACTCGTCCCAGCGAAGTACGCCGCACCATTCCGGGGCGTGACGTAGCGCCGTCACAGCGTTGGCCAAAATTGGTCTGATAGCTCCGCGGGCATTGCGCACCAACAGAGCTCGCCAGTCGCCGGACGGGGAGGAGACCGTCACAGGAGAAACTGGCGATGCCGGGCGCTCCCCTCGTGCCGGAGCTAGCGGGGCTCGATCCAGAAGGTCAGCCACTCGCTCCATTCCCCAAGCCACGACGAGATCGTCCACCCCGTTAACCTCAGCAGGCGTGTCCTCGGGCCAGGTAAGCCAGTGCACGCGCGCCCCGCGCCGCCTTAACTCCTCCGTTAGTGCGCGCCGCGCTGCTGCCACGTGAGGGTTGTCGCGCACGTTGCTGTCGAAGGCCACAGTCACCTTCCGGTCCTGCCATGTGATTCGGTCCAAGTCCGGTATGGGGCCCTTCACATTGACCCGCGACCCGTCGGGTCCCACCGTCTTGCCTCGGTTGCCGCGCCAGTTCCAAACGCCCGGTAGGCCGACCGGAAGGAAAACAGGGCGTTCACTTGCGTCTCCGGCCTTCTCCCACGCCAGGCGCCAGAGCACAAGGCACTTCTTTTCGCCCTCGGTCATTACGACCGGCATGGTGGGGTCTTGGAGCCACTCCGGCAGTGTGCCCGGTACGAAGTACAGCAGGTTGCCCCTACCCGGTGGACTGAGATACTTGGCTCGAGGCTTCGGCTTGCCGTCCCGGTCAAACTCAATCTCCGGGTGGTCTCGGCGGAGACGAAACTCCCGTGGATAGCTGTCTCCCGGCCAGTAATAGGGGAAGACCAGACCGCTGTAATCGCCCGACCCGTTCCTACGGCCAACGATTTGCGCCCCCTCCATCGAATCCACTCGACGGATCTTGGCCTGCTCGACCAACTCGGGCGGAATACCGCACCGAGCCAGCCGCTCAAGGTCCGAGTGCGACGGTGGGGTGCCTGGCAATCTCATACGCTCAGCCCAAAAGACCGCAATGCCCTCCGGGCGTCCCGGGTCAGGATTTGCAGGCCAGCGGCGATCTCCTGAGGGTCCCGGGAGTTCGCCAAGTGATCAAGGATCCCTAGGAGGTGTTCCAGGTAGCGGGACAACCTGAGCCTTCCAGCGTCTTCCCGCTGGACTGGCAGGAAAGCACGAGATAGAATTTTAGGTGGTACCTTATTCATGTCATCTCGCAGCCCGGGTGGGTAGCGCCACTCCGGGCTGCCCTCCTTTTTTCCTCGGCGTTCCTTCCTACGGTTGCACCGGCCAGCCCAACTCGGCAGCCAAGCGATCCATTTCTTGCTTGAGACGGGCGAGTTCTTCGATGGCCCGCTCGATACGGCTCAGCTCTTCGGGCTTTGGGCGGACGAGGCCCCGCTCGATGTAGCTGAGCCGGTTCGCTCGAATGTTCGCTTTATTGGCCACCAAGTAGGCCGGCAGCCCGGCGGCTAAACGTTTCCGCTTTATATCGGTGACTGTTTGTAAAAGTGAAATCATCTTCTTCTATCTCGATTCTGCGGCCTCGCCGCCTCGCTCGCAAGGATATAGTTGGCGTAGATTTGGGTGTTAAAGGAGCAGATTGAGGGTAGAACTGCGCCGTCGAGAGCTAGCTAGGTGAGCTTCAGAGGCTGCCGCGCAAGAACTTCCAGATCTGCGAGTGATTGGTAGCGCGCGGGAAATTCTTCCCGCTCTCCCACGCCTTGTAGGTGTGAACCGATACCTTAAGTCTCTCCGCTGCTTCTAGCTGGGTCAGCCCCTGCTTTTTCCGCGCCTCCCGAAGATCCCTTGGCAAGAGGTCTCGGTCGAGCTCGCCTGCCTTGTGGGTTTCGATCCTGAGAAGGTCCTTATGCTTTTGGAGCGCTGCGGCGACTTCATCACCAGAGAGATGCATCCATCCCTGGACAAATGGGTAAAGGGGGAACCGCTTGAGCCCGTCCGGGCGGTCGTAGAAGTACCGCTCCAGACGGGCGAGATGCTGCCTCAGTGCGTTGGTCCACTCGATGACCTCTTGTTTCACGCCGGTCGCAGGAGGCTCACTTGCATAGGGGCGCCAACGCGGACTCAGCGGGCTTTTAAGCGGGTGGGGGCCTTCCGAGGGATTTTCCCCGGCGGGCAAGTACTTGCGTTGCAGAGCCGCAAAAGCGCGGATCAAGCCGTCCAGTTCGCGAAGCAACTCGCCGGCGGTCGGCAGGATATCACTGGCTCGAGATGCTGTCTTTTTTGAGCGTCGTGCCATCGCCTCAGTGACCTCCGTACAGCAATAGAGCATGCCACAAAAAGCCTTTCCTTGGGCGGGGGCCGCGAACAGACATACCGTAGCCGCCAATCCGCTGAAGCGGCTGCGCTTTGGTCGGCGGGTTTTCGGGCTCGCGGTCATGTGCAGCACCGGCTTGCCTATAATGATGCGAGAACAGCAAGACACGGCAGGACTAGGAGGCGATGCGACATGGGCGTGCTTGACTCCGTCAAACCACGGCCTGAGCTCATGAAGGGCGATCTGGAGGACGCCCTGTTTGCGGCCGATTTCGGTGACGTGATCAGCGGGGCGGCCCCAAAAGTCTACCAGGATCCCGCGACGTTTTTCCAGAATACCCACCCCGCCAGAGCACTCTGCAAGGTCATCCAAACGGTTTTTGAGCGCCTGTGCGACGCCAAAGAACCGGGCGCTACGATCCGGCTGAGCACGGGCTTCGGGGGCGGCAAGACCCACGCCCTGATCGCCATGTGGCACCTGGCCCGAAACGTTCGAGATCCTTCCCTGGGGACACACCTGTTGCCCGCCGCGCAGCGCCCAGCGTCGGTCACCGTAGTAGGCGTTGATGCCGGGAAGGCGGGTGTACCGGTTTTCAGCACGCATGGCGCGCTCAAAATTCACAGCCTCTGGGGAGAGGTTTTTTACCAACTTGGTGGGGAAAAGGCGTTCAAGTCCCTGGGGAAGGCGGACCATCCAGAGGCCTCCCCCAGCGAGGGGCAGGTTTTATCGGTATTGCCCAAAGGCCCGGTCTTGCTGCTTTTCGATGAACTCGTCATTTACATGGCTCGTCTGTCCTCGCGCGGCCAAGGCAACTTGCTCGGTTTTCTCACCACGCTGTCATCCATCGCCAGCAAACGCCCCCAAACTGTGCTGGTCATCACCGACCCCGCCCGGCAGGCGGCTTACCAGGCCGAGGCTGCTGCGCTGGCGCAAGAGATCGAACAGGCGGCAATCAAGCTCCAGGAAGTCGGAAGCCGGAAAGCATCGGACTACGATCCTGTCGGGGATGAATCGCCGCAAATCATTGCTCGACGACTCTTTGAAAGGGTGGATAAAACCGCAGCCGAGGCCGCCTCTGCCGAATATCGCCGCCTTTACCAGCGTCTGGCTGACGAGACCGGCAACCCGCTTTTCAAAAAGGCCGCTACCGCCGAATACGCTCAGCGCATCGTCGAGTGCTATCCTTTCCACCCACGCTTGCTGGACACCGCCAGGGACCGGCTGAGCGCGATGTCCGACTTCCAGAGGAGCCGCGGGGTACTCCGCTTGTTCACCCGAATCCTGCGCGACATCTCGGAGCGCAAGGAAGAGCGCGACCTGATTTCAGCCGGCGACATCAACTGGTCGAACCACAGCATCCAGGCCGAGTTGCTGCACCGACTTCAACGAGATGGCTTCCGGGCAGCGGTTTCGGCGGATATAGAAGGGCACGCTCAGGAACTCGACGGCGGGGGCCACCGCGGCATCCACACCCGGGTCGCGTCAGCTCTGCTCCTGGAAAGTCTGCCATTGCAGCCGAACAGTGGCCTCGACAAGGCCGACCTGACTCTTGCGGTTCTCAGACCTGAGGAGAGCGGCGCCGAGGCTGAAGAAGCACTCGATCGCCTGTTGGGCATTTGCTGGCACACCTATCCCATGCCAGGCGATCGCGGCTACCAGTTCCGCTACGAGCCCAACGTCGCCAAACAAATCGAAGACCGCATGCGAGACGTGCCGTGGGAGGATGCCAAGTCCCGCGTGCTCGCTGACGTCCAGGAATACTTCAGCGGACCGTGGAAGGTGGCTGCGTGGCCGGAATCGGCCCGCGACGTCGCTGACATCCCCGCGCTTCAGCTAGTACTTTGTGAGGACGCGAAGACTGCGGAGGCCGTGACCCGATATTCCGATGATTCGAACCCGCAGGCGCCGATGCCCAGGCGCTTTCGCAACGGCATCGTCGCCGTTGCACCGACCCCGGAGGCCCTTCAGGAAGCAATCAGCCGCGCTCAGCGGCTCATGGCGGCAGAGCTGATCGAAAAGGAAGCTGACAAGCTCGCCCGCGAGCAACTCCAGCGCATGAAGCCTGTCTTGCAAAAGCGATTCCGGGTTCAGGCCCGCCGTGCTTTTGATCAGATCTTCCTGGCCTCGGGCTATGCGGGCAGGCTCGAAGAAAAGTACCAGGTTCCCGAAGACGAAATTCTCAAAGGCACTTACGGCCAGCCCTCCCTGAAAAGATTCTTGGAAGAGAAAAAGCTGATTTACAAGTCCGACGATATCCTCGACGTTGACCTGTTCCTCGAGAAGGTTCTGCATGGAGCAACGCCGGTGAGTGAGGCGCCCGACGTGTACACGGCGAAGGCGATCCGTGATCGGTTCTTTGCGGCGCCCGGACTCCGTTTGATCGACGACAGTCACGTGATCCGAGAAACAATCATCGAAGCAGTAGCGCAAGGAAAGCTGGTTCTGCGGTTTCCGGACGGGCGCACCTACGACAATCAGGGCGTCATCGAAGGGCCAGAGGGCCAGCGTCGGCGAGCGAGCGAACCACCGCCAGGCAGCTTCTCGCTGGATGATACGGTGCAGCTTACACCGGCAGGCAGCGCCACGGCGCAGCAGTGGACAACGCTCGATGCCGGGAAGCCTCCGGGAGAGGGCATCACACCGCCACCTCCACCCCCGCCCCCGATCGAGTTCGAGTCCACGGACTGGAGTAAGGTCATCAGGCTAGCAGGTACGAACCGCCTGGTGGAGCTGCGCCTGACTGCACATTCACCTGCGGCCGCCGAGAACCTCGCCGAACTGGCTCAGCCTCTGGGAGGCGAAAGGGTGGAGCTCACCGTTCAGTTGAGCGGTCGTCTCAAGGACGGAGGAAACATAAACTTTTTGGCCAAAGGCCTGCGCCTGAGCCACCCTATCCGTCCGCTTGAAATCGCTCAGCAACTTTTCAGGGCACTCGCCGAAGACGCGTCCTATGAGGCGCATGTCTACGTTCATTTTGGTCCGTCCGCCGGAACCCGCTCGGAAGCCGCCTTGAGCCGGATCCGGGAAAGAGCACGTGAAGGGGTCTCCGTGTGGGCGCGTTTTGAGCCGGGTCAGGGGTCCTCAGTATGACGCTCAAAAAGGCTCCGTTCGCCCTCCGCGTCGTGCGGCGGCGGGAGGGTTTGGCCGCTTTGGTCTATCGCCGTTCACTCGACGGCCAGCGGCGCGAGCGTCTTACGAAGATCGCGTCCATATCCCCGTTGGCCTTCACCGCGGCCACACCATTACTGCGTGCGGCCGTGCGCAATACCGGCGGTCCGGCCGCCAGGCTCTCGGAAGGCCCGTTCCATCCCCTCGATCCCGACTGGGGTGCAAGGGTGGCGTGCTTCGCTCTGGTGGCGGCTGGCCTCCGCAACGGGGAAAGGCTCTACAGAGCCGCGTCCCACCTTCAACACGCAGACGGGGCTGAGGCCGCCTGGTGGCTCGGTTTGATGACAGGCAGGCAAGGCATGCGCGCCATTCGGGCACTGAGGATCTTGCTGGAGGCGGTGAAATGACTCAAAAAAGCGAGCTCACAGAAGTCGCAGAGCAAGAAAGCCTCACGCGCCCAAAGGCCAAGGAACCCCCCCGGCTCTTGATCGAAGAATGGTTACCCGCAGCCGCCATCGGCGTCGAGTGCATGCGGGAGCGCTCGACCGGCCAGCAACCGCCCGACAAGCGGCTGCACGTGTGGTGGGCCCGGCGGCCATTGACTGCCTCTCGGGCCGCTGTGCTGGGTTCCCTGTTGCCCGCAGACTTCCCTCGAGAGGTATTCGAGAAGTTGCTAGGCTTCTGGGGGACTTCTGAGCAGATCGTAGCCGCGCAAACCTATTTAGAAGCGGCCCGCAGCGGAGGCATGAGGGTCCCGAATCCTCATGGCCAGCGGGCATTCCGGAAGACCGTGTCCCCCGACCTCATTGAGCGCGCCAAGGCTGCGGCAAGCTCCGTTTGGGGAAACGAGCTAGTCCGGGTGCTGGATCCTATGGCCGGTGGCGGTTCGATCCCGCTCGAAGCAGCCCGGCTCGGCTTTGAAACGATTGCCAACGAATACAACCCCGTGGCTTGCTCCATTCTCGAAGCCACCGTTGACTATCCGTTCCGATTCGGCTTGCAACTCGCGGCTAAGGCGCGGAAGTGGGGGGTGGAGCTGAGGAAGCGCTTCAACAGTCGGGTGGAAAAGTTGTTCCCTCCGCACGGCGTGGTGCCAGCCCACTGTTACATCTTTGCCCGGACGATACCCTGTCCGGATACGGGCTACCAGACCCCATTGGTCCCGGACTGGCACTTGCTCAGGCCAAAATCCGGCTCGCGGGTGGTCGCCTGGCCGGTCGTGGACAAGAAACGCGGAACATGGAAAGCTGAAATCAGGACGCTCGGCAGGAACGCCGATCCCCCTCAGCCAACCTACGAAAACGGCAAAGGGATTTCGCTGTTTACGCACTCACAAATCCCTGCTGACTACATCAAGGCCAAGGCGCAGCAGGGGCAGATGCGCAGTCACCTTTATGCTGTCACCTTGAAGAGGGGCACGAAGCTGTGGTTTGAACCGCCCAGCGATGACGACCTTGAAGCACTGGATGAGGCTGAGCGGGAACTGGAACGCCTTCGACCGGGGTGGGAGCACGAGAACATCATTCCCGTGGAAGCTATACCCATCGGGGATGAGACCGGCCGACCTAGGGTGTGGGGCATGCTCCGCTGGGCTGATTTATTCTCGCCCCGCCAACTGCTTTGCATGGGCGTCTTGGTCGAGGAGCTGCGGAAGCTGCGTCAAGAGATTATCCAGGCCGAAGGCAAGGATCTTGGTGAGGCGGTCCTGCACTTGCTTAACTTGGCCCTTGACAAGTTGCTCGATTATAACAACACGCTGAATACTTGGGAATGCACGCGAGCGATTGTCAAACATCTATTTCAAAGGCATGACTATTCCTTTAAGGGAACCTATGCCGAGATGGCGCCCTGCAACGCGGGCTCCGGGCTCGCGTGGGCGCTAGACAATGTCCTCGAAGCTTACGAGGAGCTCGCCAAGCTTTGCAGGGACTCGGACACCAGCGGGGTCGAAATCAGCTTCGGGTCAGCCACGAATCTGCCCCAAATCCCCGATGGCTCGATCACGGCCGTCGTCGTTGATCCTCCATACGCCGACAACGTTCAGTACTCCGAGCTGGCCGACTTTTTCTACGTTTGGCTCAAACGCACCCAAGGACACCGGCGGCCCGACTGGTTCTCGACGGAATTGTGCGAGCGGGATCAAGAAGCTGTGGTTAACGTCAGCCGGCACCGGGATGGCGGCAGACGATCCACAGAGGAAGCTCGGCAGGCAGCAAAGGCGCACTACGAACGGCTGATGTTCGAGACCTTTCGTGAGTGCTGGCGCGTGTTGCGCGACGATGGCGTGCTTACCGTAATGTTTACTCACAAGAAGCAGGAAGCCTGGGAGTCGCTGTTTGAGTCTTTGATCAAGGCCGGTTTTCAAATTACGGCGAGCTGGCCCATCAAGACGGAGAGCGAGCACAGCCTGCATCAAGCGCGCAAGAACGCAGCGCAAAGCACTGTGATCCTGGTGGCGCGCAAGCGGCGCCCTGGGGCCGCCCGCGGTTATTTCGATGACGAAATGCGTCAGGAAATCCGAGCCAAGGCGCGAGCCACTGCCGAGAGGCTGAAACGTGAGGGCCTCAACGCCGTGGATCAGTTGGTGGGCGCTTTTGGCCCGGCTATGGAGGTCTACAGCCGGTACGATGAGGTTCGGCTGGACACTGGCCACGCGGTGGATGTCGGACAGGCCATTGACGAGGCCGCCGAGGCGGTGACCCAGTGGCGCATCGAACAGTTGGCAGCGCGGGGGCTGGAAGGCGTCGAACCCGAGGGCCGCTTCGTATTGCTGTGCTGGGACGTATTGGGCGCGGCCGAATTCCGTTTCAACGAGGCCAAGCTGCTCGGACATGCAGTAGGTATGGACGTGGACAGCCTGATCAGGGCGGGCCTGGTGAAGAAGAGCGGCGAAAACATTCTCATGGTGCCCGCCAAAGAACGCCGGAGAGACCGGCCATTGGGCCGCGACCAGTTGATCGAGACTGCGGAGGACCTAAGCAACGCAAGGAAGCGCCGCCACAGGGCAGACATTTTGAAGATCCACCCGAATGACGAGTATTTCTTGACTGCCATAGACGCTTGCCACGCCTTGGCGCTGAGGTACCTGGAGGGTGGCGGTGGCAAAGCTGGCATCGGGTCAGCCAAGGCTCTGGTTCGGCAACAAGGATGGACGAAGGATTCCGCCGTGGCCAAGCTGATGGAGGCGCTGGTGAAGGCTGCCCCGAAGGCGCTCCGCAAGGAAGGCGGGAAGAACTCTCCAGCGAGCAGATTCCCTGAGTTTCGGGCCTGGCACGAGTTGCTAGAGCCACTTTTTGGGATTCCTGCGCCGGATTGGACGGAGCCGGAACCACCGCAATTCGAGCTCTGTCTCGAAGCATTCGAGTCTGATGCAAAAGATGCGGAGGATTGGGAGGAGCAGGAAGCCGAGGAAGACGGGGAGTGAGAATGTCCGCGCGAGTTCCGTCAACTTGCTTCCGGGACAGGCTGTGGAAGCGATTTATTGAAGGGCCTGACCCCGCTTTGCTCGAGGAACTCTACGTTCCGATGCTGAGCGCCGCAATCCGCTACGACCGCTCCTGTGCATACTTCTCCAGTTCGGTCCTGGCGGCTGCCGCGAGGGGATTCGGTGAACTGATCTCCAACCTGATCCAGCTTGGGGAGCAAGCGCCCCGTCCTGCGGTACGGCTGATCGTCAACGAGGAAATGGCTGCGGAGGATGTAAGGGCGCTCATGGAGAGCCGCGACGACTCCAAGTTGACCGAACTCCTGCTCAAACGCCTGCGGACACCCAAGGAATTGCTGGAGAAGCGACGGCTCGAGATGTTGGCGTGGCTGGCCAAGCAGGGACACCTGGAAATCAGGGTCGGCGTGATGCGCTCGGGCGGTGGCATCGTCCACGGAAAGTTCGGGATCGCGACGGACCGGGCGGGCGACAGTTTGACATTCAGCGGCAGCGGTAACGAGTCGGCGGCAGGGCTATTGGCGAACTACGAGTGCCTGGAGATCTCGACCTCGTGGGAGGACCCCGAGCGATACGAGCACTACCGCAGCCAATTTGAGGCTCTCTGGCACGACACGCATCCGACCGTTCACACCGTACCCCTGCCAGAGGCTGTGCGCTTGAAGTTGATTCGACTGGCGCCCAAGGACCCGCCCGTTGAGGAAGCCACGGACTCGGTGGTCCGGCAGAAGGCTGCGATGGTCTGGCAATTCCTGCTGGAGGCGCCCTATTTCGAGGACGGAGGGCCCACTTGCGACGCTACGGCTCTCGTAGACCTATGGCCGCATCAAAGGCGCGTGGTCGAGGACACGGCAGGCGCCTGGCCTTCCGGGCGTCTGCTCTGCGATGAAGTCGGCATGGGCAAGACGATCGAGGCAATCCTTGTCCTCCGGCGCCTTCTGGCTGGCCGCGGGGTGAGGCGCGTTTTGGTTCTATTACCTGCTGGGCTCCTGGGCCAGTGGCAGGGCGAGCTGAGGGAGAAAGGCGGCTTGATTTTCCCCCGACTGGAAGGGCTGGATCTTTTGGTTTGGCCTGACGGCTCTCAGCGAAGGGTTAAGGACCTGGCCGAGGCCCTTGAGCAAGATCTGCTTCTGATGAGCCGAGAGACGGCCCGTCTGCCTGACCACCGAAAGGTGCTCATGAGCGCCCGGCCATGGGACTTGGTCGTGCTCGATGAGGCGCATGCCGCCCGCCGCAAGGAACCCGACGAGGGCGAGTTCAACGTGGGTAACCTCTTGCTCACCCTGCTGCGGGAGCTTCAACTCAAGCGCAAAGCGCGCGGCATCTTATTGTTGAGCGCCACACCGATGCAGACCCATCCTTGGGAGCCGTGGGACCTCCTCTCTGTGCTTGGCCAGGGTGGCCTTTGGCTGGCCGAGTTTAGCCGCGTGAGGAAATTTTACGAGGCGGTCGTCGCCGTGCGGCAGGGCTACTGCGAGATCAATCGGTCAGAAGCCGCGGCGGTCCTCATCAAGAAAGACCCAGAGTTTCCGCCGCCTCCAATTGACGGTCCCCGGTCGTTGGACGAAGCTGAGATCCGGGATTATCTTGCCACGATTCCCCCTTCACAGTGCATGGAGTGGTCGAAGTGGCTGCGCTCCGGATCTCCTCTGGCTCGCCGCATGCACCGCAATACCAGGGAGACATCGAGGGGGTACCACAGCTTCGGACTCCTTCCCGCGCCGCCTCCGCAACGAGACGTAGAGGACAAGGTGTTCGATTATAAAGATCGTGCCGAGCGAGACCTGTATGAGTCCGTCGCCGACTATATCGCTCGGCGGTATGCAGAGCTCGAACGGGAAAAACCCGGCAAAGGGTTCGTCATGACCATTTATCGCCGCCGGGCAGCGAGTTGCCCGCTTGCCCTGCAACGGAGTCTGGAGCGGCGTGCAAACCTGCTGCAAAGGAAACTCAGAGACCGAGCCTACGACTCCGACTTGGAGTCGCAAGACATTCCTGAGAGGGCCGATCCTGACGACTTCCCGGAAGGCGAGCTCGGTCGGAAACCGTCGGCAGGCATCCCAGATCGGCCTGAAGCGGCCCGTGCGGAACTCCATGAAGTTGAGGCTTTGCTGGGCAAGCTGACAGCGCTCGGGGGGCGCGATAGTAAGCGTGATGTCTTTTTCGAAAAACTCCGGGAACTGCTGGACGAAGGCCGTCGTGTCCTGGTTTTCACCGAGTTTGTGGACACGATGGAGTACCTGCGGGATGCATTGCGGCCGCATTACGGAAGCGCTGTCGGTTGTTACAGCGGAGCCGGGGGCCAGGTGTACCAGGATGGCGATTGGCGGCCCGTCAGCAAGGCGGAGATCGCTCAGGCATTGCAGGACGGGCGCCTGCGCATCCTCGTATGCACGGATGCGGCCAGCGAGGGTTTGAACCTCCAGGCCGCCAGCGGGCTGATCAATTATGACTTGCCGTGGAACCCGAGCAAAGTTGAACAGCGCATCGGTCGTATAGACCGAATCGGCCAAAAGGACAAGACAGTCAAAGTTGTCAATCTGTTCCTCAAGGGCAGTGTAGACGAGCGAGTCTACACCGTCCTCCGGCGGCGGTGCGGATTGTTCAAGCAGTTCGTGGGTCCCATGCAGCCTGTTCTTGCGCGTGCCAGTCGAATGCTGCTGGGGGAGGAAACGGCTGACCTGCAAGCACTGGAGGCCGCGGCCCGCCAGGTCGAAGAGGACCTCCTTGCACAGGAGACCTACCGCTCGAGCGAAGCCATGCCCGAGGGCAGCGCAAACTCTGCTTACCGGCGGGAGGATTTGCGAGAGAGCTTGTGCCTGCTGCGAGGGGCAGGGTTTCGTGTGGAGTGCAACGAGGGCGCGGGCACGGCAAGACTCGCGCGTCCTGGGCTGTCAAAGCTGAAATTCGGCTTGACAGCCGAGGCGTTGGAGCGCGACACAACGTTGCTCCCATTGACTCCGCTGACCCCTGAACTGCTGCAAATACTGACGCCTTTGGTCAGGCCTGGCGAATGCCTTCCTTTGGTAATCGGCGCTGCGGAACGGGATGGCTTTCGGATTACGGTTGCTTACTGGGTCGGACCGCGCGGCAAGGAAAAAGTACAGTCCCTTGAGCAGCTAAAGAAGCTGCTGGACGGATGGGACGGCAAGATTGTTGAAGCGTCGAAGTGGATCCGAGTGCTTGAAACCGCGCGCCAGGAGACAGAGAGACGGGTACAGGAAATGGCAGAGCAGGCCTCCCGAAGGGAGTTGCAAGGGCTTCGATCGCAGGTCGAGGCCGCGAGGTGGCGCCTTCAGTTAGCGCTGGGCCGTTATTTGGCCGCCTCGGCGGACGGGTACGCAGACTTCAACGAAATCCTCTACCGGCAAATGAACAGCGACCGGCCCGGGGCCGAGCGACTAAGGAAATGCTTCGAGCTTTTGGGCGGGAACTATCCAAATTGGGAAGAATGGCTCCGTCGCGAGCTCAAAGAGTTCGCGCAAGGTCTGACGGAACACCAGCGAAAGGCGACACTCACGGGCGCCGAAATTGATGGCGCCTTGCGCGACCCGCGATGGGCAGCCCAGGAATTTCTAACTGGTGACTGAGAGCGGGGGCAGGAGTCTGCCGCCGTTTGCGCGCGCGAAGCCCTGTGTGGTGCGGACGAGAGGGCGAGGGGGGCGTGGCCCTGAAAACCGGGAGAGGTCCGGAGGCGATCAAAGAACCGGTCGTGCTTTTTTATGACACGCCGCTCCGCTACCGCCGCTCGCCGCTGTGCCGCGGTGCGGGCCCGGATCAGGGGGCCGGTGGCTGCCGGCGGACAACGCAGCGAGCCGGTCTCGCCTCTCGCGCGTTGTCCAGGCGGCATTCTTGGAGGTACAATGCATGTCGTGCGCCCTCCCTTCAACGAGGCGAAGGCCACCCAGGCGGCTGCCTACTTGCTCAAGCTCCGTGGCGGGCGGATGAGCTACATGAAGCTCATCAAGCTCCTGTACTTGGTTGATCGTGAGGCCTTGATCCGCTGGGGCCGGCCTGTCACTACGGACCGCTACGTCTCTATGGACCGCGGCCCGGTGCTCAGTAATGTGCTCGACCTGATCAGTCAAGGCCCCGCCCCTGGCACGGAGAGCGTGTGGGACCGCTACATTTCTGAGCCTATCGGCTACGAGGTTCGGCTGCGCCAGGAGGCGCCCACCGATGAGCTGTCGCCGGCAGAAATCAGTCTGATCGAGGAAATCTTCCGGAAGTACGGGCACATGAGCCGCTGGGAGCTGGTTGACCGAGTGCATGAACTCCCCGAATGGCAAGACCCCGAGGGCGGCGCCATCCCGATCCGTTACGCCGACATCTTGAAGGCCTCAGGCAAGAGCCCGGATGAGATAGAGGCCATCTTGGCAGAACTCGACAACGTTGCCGCGGTAGAGTCCCTGCTGCGCCCCGCCTGAACGGGCAATGCGGAGCGGGGATACCTTCTTGATGGAGCCATGGAGCGGCGGCAAGCGTCACTTGTGGGTAGTCGTTACCGAGCCCGACTCCGAATCGTTTGAGTGCGTGATCGTAAGCATCACCACGCTGCGCGGGAACTGTGACCAGACAGTGGTGCTTCAACCCGGCGACCACCCTTTTATTCGACACCCGTCGGTGGTCTTTTTCGCGGACGCCCGCATCGTGGATGCACGCCGCCTCGACCAGGCCATTGGTGCCGGCAAGTGCGAACGGCACCAGCCGTGTTCATCCGAGCTGCTTGCTGAGGTTTGCAAGGGAATAATCACCTCCCCGCACACCCCTCAAAAGGTAATCGCCTTCTGCAAGAGAGCCTGGCGGAAATAATTCAACGGGCAGCGGCTCGACGGTTCGAAAACGCAAGGAAGCTCGCAGCCACCCGCGGGCGTGACACGTTACGGGCTGCGCGAGACCTCCAGTCGCACAGGCCGCGTCCAACACCTCCGTATTCCACCCAGGCCTCTTCAACAGGCGGGAGAGAAGGTTGGTCTTGCCCGAACTGTTTGAGCTGAACACCAGCCCGCGTACTGGTTCGGCAGGCACGGGGGTACCATGTGAGGGGGCATCACGAAGGGGCGGCGCCGCCAACCGCGACGGTTGCGGGGACCGCTGCGCACAGAGTGTGAAGGGATGACGCTGGGGCGCTGCGACAGCTTCAAGCGAGGGCCCGTGTTCGTGGAGTTTAAGCCGCGGCTGCTGCGGTTTGTGAAGCACGGCGCGTACGATCTGAGGAAGAACTTGGCTGAGAAAGCCACCTACGAGATGTGGGATCCAGCAATGCGGCTCTCGCGAAGACACGCCCCGAAAACTCCAGGAACGCAACGAGTGGTGGACATCCCCGTCCAAGCATGGATCAGGCTTGCTCATCCAAGGCGTTTTCGCGAACCTCACCACGGAGATGCCGATAGCCGCGCAGGTTCGCTATCATCATAGCGACCTGGTGTGCCAGGTCTTCACGGCGCAGCCCTTTGGTTGGCCGGACTCCCAGCGCGGAGGCTACGGACCTCAGGGTCCTCATCGGATAGGACTCAGACTGAAGTTTCGAGCGAATTTCATCCACAGGCAGGCTTTTCAAGTCGTCAAGCGCAGCCTGGGCAACGGCGGAAATCTCCCCACTTTGACCTCTGCTTTCCCGACGCCGAGCCGCCGGCCGGGCCAAGCCAAAAACGCTTGCCAGCGCGGGATCGGTTTCGGCCCTCGCTATGGCCTGCTCTATTGTTTGAACAGCATCTCGGAGACCGGAAACGTCCCGGGTCGTGGGAACTAGCTCGAGTCGAGTCTTAAGGTCGGCGAGGAACTCGATCAACTTTTGGAGCGATGCCTCTGCCTCTTGCTTCTCGGCATCGGACGGAAGCAAATCAAGCATTTCGCGCAGCCGCGACAAGAAGTTTTCAAACGTCTTACGACGCTGCCTGCTTGACCTTGACAAGGGTCTCGAACCTCCTCAAAAATTCTTCTGTGATTTTTTCATACTCCCGCTTTTCGGCTGCTCGGCGGGCATTGATGCTGCCGTGCATCCACACGGGTAAGCAGTTTTCGGCAGCCTCGCTGTAGCCGATCAATTCTGTGGTATAACCTAGCACCGGGCAGGTCCGGGGCAAGCTGGCGCGAATCTTGGCCATCTGTTGCGAGTGAGTACTGGTGATAACGTTGCCCCCGATCCTGACCTTGACGAAGACCAAGGCGCCGAGGCGGGCAACTGCCAGGTCCTGCTGATCTCCGGCGAAGACAACTGCGGACCCCACAACTTCTCCAATCTTGTCCACCTTCCTTTGCAGAATGTTCAGACCGATGGTCGAGAGGTGGTCCGGAATAGCCGTGATCACGTACCACTGGCTTGCTAGAAGCGCGTTCTGCGTCATGAGATACAGATTTGGCGGACAGTCAATTAAGACATAGTCATAGCTGTGCTCCACTTCGCGGATGCAGTTTCGCAGAAACAAACGATCGCGCAAAAACTCCCGGGCCTGACGCCGCAGCGCTTCGATTTGCGGGAAAGTGCCGGAGATCTGGCCGCCGCCCAAGTCTTCGCCCAGCAGGTCTATATCACACGGAATGAGGTCGAGGTTGGCAATGCGCTCGCGGCCGGCCCCGACTGGCGTCTGCCAGATGAAGCGCCTTGTCTCCAACGGCTTCCGGTCGAGGAAGCGTTGGTACAACGTCGCGATGGTGCCGGATTTCCGCTTGAACTCTTCCCATTTCTCGATCGGCGCGCATAAGAAGGTGAGATTGGTCTGAGGATCGATATCCACGAGGAGCACCTTCTTGTTGTGGTGTTGCGCCAGCGAACAGCCGATGTGATAGGTAGTAGTGGTCTTGCCCACGCCGCCCTTGTAGTTGATAAAGGAGATGACTCTTGCCCGCGACACCGTTCCCCTCCAGATAAGGAAGCCACATAAAGGCTATCCCCGCGAGATCCTCAATTCTACACCGGAGGGGTGCCGCCTGGCCTACCGCAAAACACGCCAGCGGGGCGCGGCTTCAGTCCCCGCTGCCCACCCGGCCATTGCGGCGCCCCGGGCCGCGGCTCGCGCCCGGCTCCTTGAACGCGGAAGAGCGGGGACTGCCACCCCACCGATGCCGTGCGAATCGGCTCGCGCGCAGAGCGGAGCTTACTAGTATAGAGTAGCCTAGTAGCGGAAGCCGTAGCCCCTAAGATTAGCCGCGGGTAGGTGGCTACCTACGGGCGTCGCGCAAGGAAAGAGAGAGCGCCTATCGCCGTTGTAGGTTGTGCGAGCGTCGGCTCCCCCGCAGAATACTGGCCCCTACGACTTAGCCCTGCGCCTGGCGCACCACGGTGTCGTCATCGGTCAGCTCGCCCTCGTCGGCGTGGCTCCACTTCTTGAAGTTGAGCCAAAGAACGTCGGCTTCCGAGTTAAAGCTCACTGCCATCGCAGACGGTTGAGGCGCTAGCTCCACGATTTCTCGGAGATTCAGCAGGCCATACCTTGCCTCGTTTGTCGAGCCGCCGGACCCGTCCCGTGAAAAACGCGATGATCACGAAGCCATCCTGAGCGGCCTGAGTCCCCGGCAGCGCGAGCAGACGCTGGCTCAATCCAGACGTGGCGACGCAGGAAGACCTTTGTCACCCATCGCGGGTGGCTTCGCCTGATCTTCGCCGGCGGGATTTTCGCACGTTTCGAGAGCCGCGTAGCAAAAATGTACCCGCCGTGTACCCAACTTCGGCTAAAGTGGCGTTTTTAGCGGTTCTGCCCAAACGCAGAATCAATAAGTTACGATCCAAAAAGCATGAGCGGCGTTTCGACTCCCGCCGCCTCCACCACGAGGGATCTGTCCGGCGCCAACCCAGCGGCCCCGGGTCCGAAACTCCGCGCGTTTCGTTCGACAGCCTGTAGCCACTCGCTCTTAGCGCAAATCCGTCGCTGCTGCGCAGAACGGATGGCGGGTTCTAGTACCTGGAATCCAGTACCGTCTACCGGCTTCGGGAAACCTTCGACTTACCCGGGCAAATCGGCTTGCGCCCATCGGGCCGCGCAAATTTTCCTTGTCCAGTTTCCCGGAGCCGAGTTAACATGAAAGAACCGGCCT
>Ga0308417_1001010_pt1 | contig 19578 bp, 17 predicted proteins | sample HotsprSampleOS65_FD_203528 | JGI IMG/M metagenome (GOLD analysis project Ga0308417, IMG submission 203528) | Hot spring phototrophic mat microbial communities from Octopus Spring, Yellowstone National Park, Wyoming, United States - 20090730_OS65 ... | reverse complement strand
CTGAGCTTGCGCTTGGCGTAGTTGAAGCGCAGGAACATCAGCCGCTCCTCGTCGGCCTTCATGAGCTTGGGGGACTTGGAGATTTCCGACTCCAGGTCCTCCCAGGTGGGCTGATACCAGCTTGTGCTCGGCAGCTCCGGCTCGGAATCCGGGCCAAACAGCTCGCGCTCGATGCCCTTCTGCCGGAAGACGGGCGAATCCATGTAAGGATAGTCCGCCTCAAGCAGTTGCATCACGCGCTGCCGCAGCGCGCGGGGAACGCGGCTGCTGCGGGCACGCTGGGTTGTGCTCATCGTGGCCATTGTCAGGCCTCCCTTCCTCGTCATATCCACTGGCTAAACTATACATCACGACGCGGCGGTAATCCGCATCATCTTTATCGATTATGTCCACCGTGCCGTCATCGCCCGCTCATGCGGTCATCCATTGCTATAGACCCGCGGGGGCCTCAAAAGTTTCCGGTTGCCGTCCTCGACCAGCTTTCATCGCAGGCCAAGTCGCTAACGACCAGCAAACGGCGGACCGATGGGCCGGTTACAGGACTCTCTCAGTCCTGTATACATCCTACCGCACGTTTCGCTGCCTGTCCAGAAAAACCCGTGACCGATTTCACAATGTCGTGAAATATCGCAAGTTATGGGCCATTCCCACCTGCCAACGGTTTTCTTGAGGCCTCTCACATTGCCCACCGGCCTCCCAGGCCGATACTCGGTGGGGCGTTCCTGATACCGCCTAAATCGCGTGCGTTGCCTGCCCTCCATCTGCCAACCGCCGCTCTGGTGCGCAAATGTGGCACCCCGTTGGGTCAGATTGGCAGACGGCAGATCGCCCCTGTCGCTGCCACAGGAACGGCCCCAGCGGATCGTGCTCCCGGAAACGGCGCACGGCCACCGCCCGCGAACCCACGGCATAGCAGTACGCGCAGCCGTGCGGGCAGGTATCGTATTCGCCGATGTCGCGGCTGGCAAAACAGCCGCAGTCTGGGCGATGGCCCCGCAGCTTGGCCGCAATCGGCCGGCCGGCCACGTCCGCCAGTCGACCGGCGTCGATGCACCGGGCGTCGGCCGCGCCGCCCGCGATCAAGGGACGCTGCGAACAGACGGTCAGCCGCATGCCATGGGCCGTCGCGATGTCGGACAGTTGAGCGGTCAGCTTGCGCTTCTGATCGGCGGGGGGGTCTTCGACGCGAAAACCACCGCCGGCGGCCGCCAGGTTTCGCATCGTCTTGCGGTAGGGATGCATGAACGAGATGACAACCTCGTCGACAGTCCCGCGCAGGTTGCCCGCCAGGTGTGCGAAATTGGCCAGATGAAACTCCGGCGGTGTCAGCGACGAGATCACGATCGGATCGTAGCGCCAGACCACCGCCCGCCGGCCATACTGGCCGGCCAGGCGACGCATCAGGGCGATGGCGCAGTGGGGCCGGGCGACGGCCGCTTCAAGGGCGCGCGGATAGCCGGTGAGAGTGTACTGCACATAGAAGGGAAAGCCGCGGCTGCGCACCTCGGCCAGCGCATCCAGGAACGGCCCGACGTTGCGGGTCCAGAAGACGAAGCCATCGACGGCATCGCTCGTCAGGGGATCGTGTGGACCTGACCGCCATAGGGGTTGGTCATCTGGCAGAAGCCGGCGCGAAGACGGTTGATGAACCAATCCGCGTAAAAGGCGGGGATGTCGGTCTTGTAGCTGGCGGAGATGATCATGACGCGGCTTGCGGGGTCTGTGGCACGGCCGCCCGGCCGGATGCCTTGGATATGATAGGCAGCCTCAGGCACCGCGAATCCGCCCGCTGCTGCCGCCGTCGCACTTGCCGTCGACCCGGCAGGCTCAGTCGCGAAACACGATCTCGAGGCTGTCGGTGGGGTCGGCCGCCAGCATGCGCTCGATGGCGGCGATGGGCGGCTTGCCGTTGTGCTCCGCCAGCCACGCCACGCGGTCCAATGCCCAGACCTTCTTCGCCGGTACGTACCGCGGCGGGGCGGTCGCAAACTGCCTCGCGTATTCGCAGAAACGCCGACCCCAGTGTTTGATCCGTTCGTCGGCCGTGAACAGCCCGGTGGCGGCCGAAATGTCGGTGTTGGGGTCGGCCGAGTCGGCGCAGGCCCAGTTGAGCCAGCCGCTGGCGACCTTGCCGGTGGCGTCCATGAGCGCATCGCCCCAGAGGGTCTGCTCCTCCTCGGGAAAGGCGCGTGTGTCCTTTGGGGCCTTGCGGCCACCTTTCCAGCCGAACTCCTCAATGACCAGGGGCTTGCCGGCGATGGCGGCGCCGCGGGCGACCAGCTCGAGGTAGAGCTTCTGAATGGCCAGCTCCGGGGCGATGCCCGGCTCGGGGTTGCGCAGTTGCGGGTAGAAATGGACCGAGGCGTAGTCCAGCCAGCGCCCGATGCGCTGGGGATTGAAGTGGGCGTAGTTGGTGTTGAGGTGGATGTGGACCGGCACCGCCCACTGGATGTTGCCGACGGTGATGAGCTGGCGCGCCCCGGCCGCGCGGATGGCGTCGCACTGTTGCTTGACCCATTTTTCGGCCAGGCCCTCGAGGAATCGCACGTACTCGCGCATGACCGGCAGCGGGTCGCGGTTGTAGAGCGGGAAATCATCCACGTCGCGGCGGAGGTAATTGCGGGCGTGCTCCCGCCACAGCGCGAAGCGCATCTGCGGCGGCGGCGGAGGCGGCGCCGTGGCCGAGCGCGGCAGCTCCTGGCGCACGCTCATGAAGCGCACCATCGGCTCGTTGCGCAGGTCCCAGGCCATGATCGCGGCGTTGTCCCCCAGACGTTCGACGAGTTCGCGCCACAGGTCGCAGATCAGGTCGAGCTTGCGCGGGTCGGCGAACTCATCGCCGTGCCAGTAGTCGGGAGGGCCCTCCCAGCAGCTCGAGCCGCTGAAGATGATGCGGATGCCGTGGCGCGCGGCGATGGCCGTCATGTCCTGAACCTTGGCGAAGCCCTCGTCGCTGTAGCTGCGCTCGTGGGGCGCCAGCGTCTTCACATCAAGAAACACCCGGATGCAGTTGAGGCCGACGGAGGCGAGCTGGCCGAGCTGGCGGTTGATGGTTTCACGGCTGTAGCGCGACCAGATTTTCGGCGGCCAGCCGCTGTCGGGGTCGAAGTAGTTGGCGCCCATGGGCACGAAGGACCGGCCGGTGGCGCTGTCGATGAAGCCGTGGCCGTCGGGCGACACGGCGATGAAGTCGGGCATCGGGGAACTCCTTGACTGCCGCGGGGGAACGATGTCAACTGGAGCAGTGTACCGCAAAATGGTGTCACCAACGAGCGCAGTTTTGCCGTCAGGGGCGGTTGGAGCTGAATGATGAGCGCTGTGACATCGAGTGTCAGAGCGATTGGCAACGTCGCCGTCCTGCTGACCGTGGGCGCATGCGCCATGACCGTGGCGATCAGCACGTATCCCGGAGTGCTGGGTGATCTGCTTTTTCTTGTGTTCCTGTTGGCTATCCCGGCGCTTCCGCTGGTTCTCGTTGCTGGTGTTGTGGCGCTGGTGCTGATGTCGCGCCGCGGGATGCTCAAGGGGTGGCGCTTCCCATGGCGCCATGCTGGAGTGATTGCCGCGATCGCGCTTGCAACGGGCATTCTTCTATGGCTCCACATGCCCAGACGGCTGGCGTTTGCGATCTCGTGCCCCGCCTTTGAACGGCGGCTGGCCACAGCTCCGATGAGCGCGAGTGCCAACACCAGCCTGAGAAGGCGGCTGGGCTTCTATCGCGTGGACGAGTACGCCGCCGATCCGCGCGGCGGAGTCTATTTCCGGGTCTACAGCGGCCCCGACGGCCTGGGGCCCGACCGCATGTCGCACGGGTTTGCGTATCGACCCAACACCCAGGGCACGCCCTTCGGGGCCGCGAGCTACCGAGTATACCGACTGAACGAGGACTGGTTCTGGTTTCATGCGTCGGATGACTGGCATTGAAGCCGGGGCAGGTGGCCAGGAACGTGGCGGCGGGGACCATCAGTCTTCTCTCGGGCGACGTGCCGCCTGCTCTGAGCCGGGTTCACGGCGCCGCCTTGCGGCCCTTCGTTCTGAACGATGCGCGCCTGATGCTCCGCCACATGAGCGGCCTGATCGAGGCGGCCGCCGCCGAGAACCTGGCGGCGTTCCGCCAACGGGCGCCCGCGGTGCCGCAGAAGGTGAGTGATCGCCCCGTTGTGCATTCTCTCTCTTCGATGCTTCTGCCATCCGTTGACACGGGGCTGGTGCGGTACCGGGTCATGGCCCACCGCCGCCTGGCCGCCACGGCGCTGGCCATCCGGCTCTACAGTCTGGAGCATGACGGCCGGCGGCCCGGCGATCTGGCCGAGCTGGTGCCGACGCTGCTGGCGAAAGTGCCGGCCGACCCGCTGGCGGCCGACGGCGCGGGCTTGCGCTATGTGAACGATGCCCAGCGCCCGAGGATCTACAGCGTTGGCGAGGACGGCACCGACGACGGCGGCGACGATACCGAACGGCGGCTGCCCCTCGCGATGCGCGGGCCCATGGACATCGTGTTTGACCTCATCCTTCAGCCGCGGCCGGTGGAGGAGGAGCAATGAGCTGTCTGAGACTGCGATCCGGCATGTTGGCGGCGCGGGGGGGGTTATATGTGGCTGCCCCTACTGCACCAGCCCTTTCGTCAATCGCAGGAACACGTCTTCCAGTTTCATCTGATGGGGGGCGATGCTGTGCAGCCGGATTCCCGCCGCCACCAGCCGCTCGGTGAGGAAGTGATGATGAAGCTCCGGGTCGTGCAGCGTTACGCGCAGCTCGCCGTCGACCAGCTCCAGGTCGCTGACGCGGGCGTCGGTTTTCAGTATGGCGATCGCGCGCTCCACCTCGTCAACCACCCGCACGCAGATTACCGGATGTGCCCGCGCCCTGGCCATCAGCTCCTCTCGTGTGCCGGCGTGTAGCAGCCGGCCGCGCTCGATGATTCCCAGCTTGTTACAGAACTCGCCCAGTTCCGAAAGGATGTGGCTGGAGACCAGGATGGTCTTGCCCAGGCGCTGCAGCTCCCTGAGCAGCTCGCGGATTTCGATGCGGGCGCGCGGGTCCAGCCCGCTGGCCGGCTCATCCAGCAGCAGAATCGGCGGATCGTGTACCAGCACCCGCGCCAGCCCCAGCCGCTGCTGCATGCCGCGCGAAAGCGAATCGACCAGGGCGTCGGACTTGTGGATCAGGTCGGTCAGCTCCAGCACGTCGGCGACCACCTTCCTCCTCTGGCGGCGGGGGATCCCGTAGGCGCTGGCGAAAAAGTCCAGGTACTCACTGACGCGCAGGTCCTCGTAGACCCCGAAGGTGTCGGGCATGTAGCCGATGTTCCGCCGCACGAACTGGCCGTTTTCAAACACGTCCCGACCCAGCACCATCGCCTTCCCGTGCGTGGGAGCCAGCAGCCCGGCCAGGATTTTCATCGTCGTGCTCTTGCCCGCTCCGTTGGGGCCGATGTAGCCGAAGACGTCACCCCTCTCCAGGGTCAGGTTCAGTTGATCCAGCGCCAGCAGCGAGCCGTAGCGCTTGGTCAGTTGCCGCGTCTCGATGGCCGCAACCGCCGGCGCCGGGGGCAGCGGCGGCGGAAGCTGCGCCGATTCGCCCGGCGCTGCGAGCGTCGGCGCGGCGGCCTCGGTGGCATGCCGCGGGAAGCTCCGGTCGCCGGCCGGGTCGGGTTGTGCGGCTGATTGCGCCTGTGGCTGGTCCTGCTCGCCGGACGTCATGGCTGAGGCTCCTGTTGCAGCGAGAAGACCGCGCGCACCACGCGCCAGTGCCGCTCGATCGCATCTGCCGATGCGCCCATCGTCAGCCGAACTGCCGGCTCCGACGCCACCGCCTCGGCCGTTACGCACACCAGCGCCGCATCTTCCGCCAGCAGGTCGTCGATCCGTTGGGAGCGCCGGATGGCCAGGTCGCCCACCGCCCGCTGGAAGTTGAGCTGCGGGTCCGGCCGCATGCCGTACACCTGGGCCGCGCCGTAGCCGTAGTAGCCGCGGCCGTCGATCGGCTCGTTGGGGCGCCGCGGTGTCGCGCCATCCTCAGGTATTGGCACCGATACCTCGATGGTGGCGCCCGGCTCGATGCGGGCGATCCGGCCCGGTGGCGCGGCGGGGTCCTGATCGCTACTGGTATCGCGCAGGACCGTGACCAGACCCTGCCCCGCTCGGGTTCGCACCGTTACGTTGACCAGCGGCCAGGCGCTCAGGTTGCTGATCGAGCCGACCAGGCGCGGGCCCTTGCTATCCCACTGTTGCCGCAGCCGCGCCGCCAGCATCGGCGCATGCGCGGCCGGATCGCCGTGCGAAGCTTCCAGAAACCGCATGCTCCAGATGGGTATGGTCATGGGCAACGGCCGTTGTCCGCGCGTCCCCTGTGCCAGGGGCACCTCGGCGGGCGCGTGGCTGCCGCCGCCAGAGTAATAGAGCGGCTGCGTGCGGGCCGGCGCGAACCAGTCGTCGGGCGGACCTTCCATGGCGTAGCGCTGCGTGCGCGGAGAGTAGATCGCCACCACGTCGATCGCCCCCACCGTCCGCTGCTCCACCTGATCGATCAGCCGAACCGTGCGGTAGTGCAGTTCCCCGCTGCGCATGACGTGACCCAGATACAAAGCGCCGGCAGTGATCAGCCCCATCCATCCCAGCACAGTGGCCCAGGTCCACGGCTGGCGGCCCAGCCACTTGAGCACGAACCAGTCGAGCGGTCCCACGATGAGCATCAGCCCGATCATCACCAGGGCCACGTAGCCGAAGTCGATGCGTCCCATGCCCGGCACGTCGCCCAGCCGCTGGATCACCAGTTCCATCGCCGCCGCGCGCAGCGCATCCCGGGCATCGCCGTAGCCGAAGGGATTGCGCTCGTCGAACTTCGCCTGGTCGGGGCGGAGCAGGTCGCGCAGAACCGGTCGCCAGAACGACAGCGCATCCTTGCGCTGTTGGAACGAGAGTGAGGCCGGATCGAAGCTCAGCACCCCCACGATGCCCAGGCCCGCGCGGCTGTAGCAAAGGTCCCATCCGTCGGGAAGCAGGCTGCGCGTCTGCGAGGCGGGCAGCGGGTCGAGCGCGCGCGAAAGCACCCGGCCGCTGCGCGTCGGGATGTAAATGTTCTTAAGCCCGGTCAGTGCCAGGTCCAGCTCGCCGATGCCCCCGATGCGGCAGGGAGCCAGCGAGACGATCGGCGAATGTTCGGGGATCAGCCCGTCGCCGGGCCACAGCAGCAGGCGTCCGCCGCCGCGCACCCAGTCGGCGATGGCCTGCTGTTGCCGCAATTCCATCGTCGTCAGGTCCACGCCGCTGAGCACGAGCAGATCGAGCCCGTCGTAGCCGACGATCTCATCGGGCAGGCGGCGTGGTGGCAGATATCCGACGTGGATTTCGGGCTGTCCCGCCTGCTGCGGTTCTGACTGCGGGTCCCAGGCAAACGGTCCGCCCAGCATGCGCAGGACGGGTGCGGGCCCGCTGGTGCCGATGAAAATCTCATTGGGGTTGGCGTTCCAAGGCGGGCGGGTTCCGGTGCCGGTTGATTCCGACAGATTTCGCCGGGCGAGGGTCGCGCCCGAGGCCGAACGCAGCGTCGCCGATGTGGCGTCCAGGTCGTAGCTCAGCGGCAGGTACAGTCGGTATGTCGTGGAGCGGGCCTCCAGGGTCAGCGGCTGCACAACCCGCAGACGACTGAGTGCATCGTAGGGCGAGCGCAGCTCCAGCACCGCCTGCCGCGCGGTCACGGCAGACGTGTCCGCCACGGTGATGAAAAGCGGCGTCCAGCACCCCGGGCGATAGATGCCGTCCCACCCGATGTCCACCGCCAGTTCGACGCGAGCCCCCGCCTGTGCGGTCAGGGCCACGACCGCCAGCAGAAGATAGACCGCCTTGTGCCGCATACAGGGCTGCTCCCTTGCTCCCGGCGCCCACATCGTAGCATTGCCCGCCCCGTCTGCAAGGCAGCGTTCCTAGCGTTCCTGTTACATGCCCGCCGTTGGTGCCGGCGCGGGACAGACGTGCGTTCGACCGTCGCTTGTGTTATAGATGGGCATTGGAGGTCTCGGCAAACCACACCTCATCCATCCATATCATGGCCACCACAAGACTCAAGCCCGCAGCGTCGATCAGCAAATCCGCCAGCTCGCGACCGGGGCGGGGCGGGCGTGATGCCCGGCCTTCCAGACCGCCGGTTTACAACCGGCTCTGGCACATGGATGCCGACGGCCGTCGCTACCACGGCGCCCGCCGCTGGGAGACCAGCGCCATCGAGACGTTTGTCGAACTGGCTTCCGGCGTGGATTTTCTCTATCCGCCGGACTGGTCTGATCGCGATCAGATCGTCTTCCGCACCGCCAGGTCCGACATCCCCTTCGCCGTGCTGCGCACCGACAAGCCCACCCTGCTGCGCCTCATCCTGCACATCCGTAATCCCCAGGAAGCGGCCACCATCCAGCGGAAACTGGGGGTCTTCACCCGCGCCACCAGGTCGCCGGAAGGCCGCAATCAGGCCGAGTTGACCATCCGCACTCCACACCGGCTGGGGTCCTTCGCGTTCCGAGAGTTCTTCGACGAATATGTGGAGAAGTTTCGCAGGCTCTGCGGCCTTCCGCCGGGGCCTTCGAAGCGAGATCGATTGCTGCCGTTGTAGGGCGGCGCGGAACCTGCGCGCTGGATTCACGGGCGGACGGATGGATCGCCGCCGGCATCCCGTGCGGCGGTGGGCGTCTCAGTTTCGTTCCAGAATGGGCATCAGATGTTCCCAGGCCGCCCTGGCCACGCCGGCGGCCGTGGTTTCGTAGGGATACAGCTCGACGGTAACAGGGCCGCCGTAGCCGACGTCGCGCAGGGCGGCGAAGACGCCGGCGAAGTCGATGACGCCTTTGCCGGGGGCGAGGTGCTGATGCACGCGGTTTTCGCCGATGTCCTCGACGTGGACGTGGGCGATGTGCCCGGGCATGCTGCGGATGACGCGGACCGGGTCCTCGCCCACGCAGAACAGATGGCCGATGTCGCAGTTCATCTGAATGAGGGGTTCATCGGGGAAGTACTCGCACTTGAACTGGAGATACTCCTGCGAGGATTCGATGAACAGCCCCGGCTCGGGCTCGATGGCCAGGACGATTCCCGCCGCCCTGGCCGCCGGCAGCACCGTTGCGAGCCCGTCGGCGAAGCGCCGGGCGGCAAGCTGGCGCGTGATCGTGGTGCCGATCAGCGGCCCGCCGGGCTGAAGGCTGATGGTCCGCGCTCCAAACTCGCGGGCCAGGTCGATGCTGCGAAGCGTGTGCTCGATGCGCACCTGGCGTCTGGCGGGGTCATCCTCGATCCAGGTGGGGTGATAGGTGTCTCCGCAGGCGAAGAGCGTGAAGGCGTTGATGTTGCTCACGGCCAGACCACGGCGGGCGATCTGTTCGCGCACCTGTTGGCGGCGCGGACCGTCCATGTGCTGGGGATAGGCGTGAGGCACGTCGGCCATCAGCTCCACGGCCCCGTAGCCGATGGCGGCGATGGCGTCGATCGCCTCTTCGAGCGTATGCTTTTTGAACGCGTTGGTGGAGAAGGCCAGCTGCAGCATGGGCGGATTGTAGTTTTACTCCGGCCCTCTGCACAGGCCGCCGGCAGCACTGCCGGGCGCCCCAGCGGGCTTGACCGACACAGACCCATCGCCATCATGGTGGCTGTCGGAGGACAGGTGCATGAAGACGAATCGACCAATCGTCTGGATCGCGGTGATGCTTATGGCCTGCTTGCCGTTGGGGGGCGTAGCGGGCGCGGCCGAGTCCGTCGACCGCTATGTCTGGCAGACGCCGCGCGTCAGCGGTATCGACCGCGAAAAGGTCGCGCCGTTGCTCGAAGAGCTGGAGTTTCTGGTGCAGCAGGTCCTCGATGCAGGTCCGCTGGCGCCCCTGCGCACGGCCTACGCCGACATCCCCTTCGAGGCATACTACCTTTACTACGAGCGGGGGCGGATGATCACGACGCTCGCCTGGGCCTATCCGCACGTTGCGCCGACCCGCCAGGAGGGCATCAGACGTTACGTGCGTAACCTGCTGGCCGACGAGCAGCAGGCGCCGTGGACGCCCGGCATTCTTCAGAAGAACCAGGGCGCCGAACGGCGGCTGTATGGGCGGCCGGTGGCCGAGGGCCGCTACGTCACCTATGACAAGCGCGCCGTCCCCACGCTGCATGTGCTCTACGGCCTGTGGCTCTACGGCGACCGCACCGGCGACTGGCAGATTATCCAGCAGAACTGGGACAAGATTCGCGGACACTACACGCGCTCGGCGGCCACCGAGGTGTTTCTCTACGGCCAGATGAGCGCCCACGTCGCGATGGCGCGCATGGCACAGCGATTCGGCGATGCCGCAACGCTGCAGATCGCCACGGCCGCGCTGGCAGCCGACCTGGAGGCCGGGCGCGATACCGGCGTGATCGAGCAGCGCCAGCGCAAGACGCGCTACGCCTGGGCCTACGACGAACGAAACGCCTGGGCGTTTGCCGGCCAGCCGTGGATGTTCCTGGATGCCGCGCCTGAGGTGCTGCGTTTCATTGCGGACAACCCTTCGACCAGGCAACAGGCGCTGCAGCGCATCGACGCAATCAAGGGCGTCTATCCGCTGTGGTGGCTGCATCAGGCGCCGTACTTCACGCGCTGGACGGGAGATGAGGGCATCGGCACGCCCCCGGACCTGTTCGGCATGGTCTATGCCGTGGAGCGGTGGGTGCGCCAGGTACCGGCGGCCGAGCTGGCGCTATATATGCGCTCGGCCCCGACGGGGATCGGCGACTGCTACTGGATGGAGGGTCTGGTGCAGACGATCGAGGCGCACGGCCAGTTGAGGTGGGCGCCGCTGACGCGGTGAGGGTGCTCAACGCTCAAGTGAACGGGCCGCGGCGGCTAAGATACGGGCGGAACGCAGCGAAGGTCCCCATGCACTCACGCCTGTTCTGGCTGCTTGTGGTCGTAATCGCCCTCGTCGCGGCGCTGGGACTGCGGCTGCCACGGCTGGCCCAGCGCCCGATGCACACGGACGAGTCGATCCACGCCGACAAGTTCAACACCCTCTGGCAGGAGGGGCGCTACGAGTATGACCCGCAGGACTTCCACGGGCCGACGATCTACTACGCGGCCGTGCCCATCGTCTGGCTCAGCGGCGCCCGCACCTACTCCGAGATGACCGAGACGATGTTCCGGCTCGTGCCGGTCATCTTCGGCGCGGGGCTGGTCATTCTCACGGCTCTGGCCGCGGGCGCCATGGGCCGGCCGGCCGCGGCGGTGGCGGCGTTGCTCGTGGCGATCTCGCCCGCCATGGTCTTCTACAGCCGCTACTACATCCAGGAAATGCTCCTGGTGTTCTTCACGTTCGCGGCCATTCTTGCGGGCTACCGACACCTGATGACCCGGCGCATCCTCTGGGCCGTGGCCTGCGGGGCGGCGTTGGGGCTGATGCACGCGACGAAGGAAACGGCGGCCATTGCGTGGGTGGCGATGACGGCGGCCGGCGGGGCCGTGCTGCTGTGGATTACCTGGGCGCAGGGCCGCCCGCCCGCCGAGGAGCAGGCGATTGCGCCGCCCCCCGATGCGTCACGGCGATTGCGCCCGCTGCTTGTGCCGGGCATTGTGGCATTCATCGTGCTGCTGGTGGTTTCGGGCGCTGTGGTGTCGAACGGCTTCACGCATCCGCGTGCGGTGCTGGATTCGTGGCTGACGTACTTGAACTATGCGCGCCGCGCCGGCGGCGTCCAGATTCACGACCATCCATGGCCCTTCTATCTGCAGCTTCTGGCCGGGGGCAAGTGGCAGTGGACGACCATTCTGCAGCGGCCGTTCTCGGCAGTGCCGGCGTACAGCGAGGCGGTGATCCTGATTCTGGCCGCCGTCGGGTTCGTATTCGCGATGGTGGGGCAGGGACTGGGCGGTGCCAACGTGTGGTTCCTCCGCTTTCTGGCCATCTACACGGTGGCGCTGACGGTCATCTACTCGATCATTCCCTACAAGACGCCATGGTGTGCGCTTGGCTTTCTGCACGGGATGATTCTGCTGGCGGGCGTCAGTGCGGCCGCGCTGATCCGTCTGGCGCGGTGGCGGGGCCTTCAGGTGGTGGCGGGGACCCTTGTGCTGGTACCCGTAGCGCAGTTGGGCTGGCAGGCCTATACCGCAAACTTCCGTTATCCGACCGACCGCCGTAATCCGTATGTCTATGCCCATCCCTCCAACAGCGTGTTGAGGCTGGTGCAGCGCATCGGCGACTTTGCGCGATTCGACCCGCTGGGGCGAGACATGCTCATTCAGGTGATCACTTCCGCCGAGGACTGCTGGCCGCTCCCGTGGTATCTGCGGCATTACACGCGCGTGGGGTATCCGCACGAGCCGCCGCCGGCGCTGATCGGATCGGTGCTGGTGCTCTCGGGCGAAATGCAGGAGGCGCTGCCGCCGGAGCTGGCCGCGGAACTGGCGCGGTCGTACACCGGCTCGCACTTCGGGCTGCGGCCCGGGGTGGTGCTCCAGGTGTACGCGCGCAACGAACTGTGGCAGGCGTGGCAGAAGTCGCTCGAAGGTGAAAGCCGTTAGTTGGCATCATGCGCCAGATGGGCAAACGGCGCGCGGCGCGTGGCCTGCCGAAGCCTCGACCGTTCGCCCGCCTCTTGCGGCATCACTTCTGGGTATTGCTGTCCGCGGGTTTCGTCTGGTTCTGAATGATCCCCGGCAGGGCCATGATGGGGAACCCGAACGGAGACCAGGGCGAGCCATAGTAGCGGTAGTAGTAGCGGCGATCGGAAATGTCATCCAGGACGTCGAGGTATTGGCGCGACAGGCGCAGCTCGATCTCGCGGGCTTCCAGTGCCTGGCGATAGGCGGCATCGGCCGCCGCCAGACGCACGCGGGCTTCCTGGTATTTCTGCTCGGCCTCACGCAGCTTCTCCTGGGCTTGAGCCAGGCCGGAGTCGGTCTCGGCCGCCCGTGCCTGGCCGGCGCGCAGGGCATCCAGAGCGGCTTGTGCTTCGGCCAAGGCCTGGCGAGCCTTGGTGACGGCCTCGCTGGCATTGACGCGCTGGGTCTGCATGCGCGTCACCTCGGCGGCGTACTTGAGCCTCATTTCGGCCAGCTCGTCGATGGTGCGCATTTCGGCGGTGTCGCGCACCATGGCCAGTCGCATGGCGTACTCATCGCGCTGAGCAAGAGCGCGCTGGTAGTCGGGATTGGCCGCCAGATCGGCCAGCGCCTGTTCGCGCGCGGCGACATACTGGGCGTGGGCCTGCTTGACGCGATTCTCGGCTTCGCGAAGGGCGGCCTGAGATTCAGGGTTGCGGGTGACCTGAAGGCGTCGCAGCCGCAGGGCCTCCTGCGCCTGGGCCAGCTCCTGGGCGGCCAGGCGCGCGGCCCCCTGGGCCATGGCCAGCTCATGTGCCAGAGCGGGCAGGTCGGCGCCGGACGGCTGATCCAGGAAACGCCGTTCCTGTGCCCACAGCGGCGTGGCGATGAGAAGGGCGGTGATCAGCATTGCGGCGCTTCGCAGTGCCATGAGAAACCTCCATGATTGATCCGTCTCAATAATAATAGACCCCGCCCGCGGCGTAAGGTGTGGCACTTGCCGATGAAGATCGGCCATTTGGCTCTAACGAGGCGTTCTATGCGGCCGCCCGCCCGCTTTGGAGAAGACGCAGCGGCTGCTCGGCCGCGGCACGGATGGCCGGATAGAGACTGGCGGCGATGGCGATGAGGATGACCGTCGCGGCCCCGAGCCACAACACGTCCCAGGCGATGACGATAGGGGGGCTGAAGCCCGTGACTTTCCGCAGCAGGCCGTTGGCGTTGACGCTCATGAACAGGCCCGCCGCCAGCCCCATGGCTGCTCCAACCAGTCCCAGCAGCAGCGCCTCGGCCAGCACCAGCCGCAACAGCAGCCATCGGGTGGCGCCGACGCTGCGAAGCACGCCGAACTGCCAGCGGCGGGCGCGGATGCTGGCCATGAGGGCATTGGTGACACCCAGCGAGGCGACCGCCATGGCGAACAACGGCACAGTGCCCATGAGGGCGAGCAGTCGACTGAAGCCCCTCTGGATACCGTACTTGATATGACGTACATCACCGAACATCAGTCCCATGGTGCCCAGTTTCCTGCGGACGCGGGCTTCCAGATCGCCGCGCTCGACACCGTCGAGATTGGCGGCGAACAAATGGTAGCGGTTGACGCCGAAGTCGCGCCGGGCATCATCCAGCGAACCGAAAACGCTACCGGCCGAGCGATCGTCGAGCTGCCGGCCCAGATCGAAGACGCTGACGAAAACGTCGAGGCCAGGCGACCACACGACGCCGGCGATCTGGTAGTCGACCTCGCCGCTCAGCGGCGTCTTCAGTCGCAGCTTGTCGCCGACGTGAAGGCCCTTGAGCTGGCGGAACTCCTCCGTCACGATCAGATGGCGGCCCAGCGCCAGCTTATTGGCGGCGTCAGCGGCGTTGCCCTCGCGAAACTCCAGTTCCATGATGCGCATGGCGGTGTGCGGCTCGATGCCGATGAACATGGTGGCATCGGGCAGCAGAGCCGCGCCCACCAGGCCGAAAAAGCCTTCGGAAAGGCGGGGCACGGTGATGGCGATGGGCAGCACGTCCTCGGAGCGAATGCCCTCGACCTGGGTGAGGATGCGCGCTTCGGCGGCCGTCAGGCCCGCGGGCGCGAAGATGAAGATGTCCGGAAAGCGATCGGGAAGGCGCCAGGCGCTGAGCATCGAACGCCCCTGGGTCTGCATGACGACCAGCACGGCCAGCCCCACCATCAGCGCGGCCGCGGTCCCCGACGCACGCCAGATGGCAGCACTGAGCTGCTGGCTGAGCAAAGCGCTGCGCAGGCGCAGGACGGCGGCAACGGCGGGAGCCAGCGTTCGCTCGATCAGCCACACAAACGCCGGCCCCAGCAGGAAAAAACCCAGCAGCACCGCGGGCAGCCCCAGGAGCAGATGACCGTAAAACGCCGCGTCCCGCGGCACGGCGGGCAGGAAGATCAGGGCCGGGTCGATGCTCAGCAGAAGCAGGCCGATGCCTGTCGTGGCCAGTGGAAACCCCAGGCGCGGGGGCCGTCCGCCGGCGGTGATGGCGGCGATGGGATCCAGCCGCATCGCGTTCACGGCGGGCAGAAAGCTGGCCGCCAGAGCTACCAGCAGGGCGGCGGCCGCGCCGGCGGCGATGCCGACGGCGTCGAGGACCAGGCCGGCCTCGAAGAGCCTTTGCTTCCAGGTCACCAGCGCCCAGACCCAGAGGATTCCCATCGGGATGCCCACAGCCGCCCCCGCGGTGCCCAGGATCAGGCCTTCGGTGATGACCAAGGCAGCGAGCTGCCGGCGCCGAGCGCCAACGGCGCGCAGCATGCCCAGGATGCGCTGACGCTCGCAGACGCCCATGCTGAGCGTCGTGAAGATGATGAACGCGGCGGCCAGCAGGGCCAGCGCGCCGGCCATCAGGCTCAGCATGCGCACCCCCACGAGGTTTCGTCTCACCTGCTCGCGGTTCTCCTGGGCGGTTGCGACTTTGACACCGGGATGGTCGGCCGCCAGCCGCTGGCGCCATCGCCGCGTGAATTCATCGTGGTCGACACCGCCGTGCAGAGTGACGGCGATCATGGAGACTTCGCCGCCGGCGCCGGCGAACCTCTGGAGCGTCTCCAGCGGCACGTAGACGGCGGGCTGGAACGTGGCCATGATCTGTGGCTTGTGGACCACGCCCACCACGCGCAGGACCAGCCGCCCTTCGCTGGAGGGCAGCGAGAAACGGCTGCCCACTTTCAGCCGCGCGGAACGCGCCGTCACCTGGTCGATCACCGCGGCATCGGGCTGCGACGAGTCAAACCAGACTCCGCCCTGTTCCTCGTCCATTCGCTGGGCGGCGATGTCGCGGTCGTCGGGAAGTTGCACGCCCGTGATCGTCGCCACCTGCCACGGACGATCGCGCAGCGGCCGCCCCGCCTCGTCGGCCAGGGTGGCCTGGACGATCAGCCGTGGGCTGGCGCGCAGCACCTGCGGATCGCGCCGCAGTTCCTCGACCAGCTCGGCGCTGATGCGTCCCTTGGGATCGCCCTGGCGGCTGAAGCGCACGTCGGTCGTGCCCAGATAGCTGGCCACGAACCTGAAGACGGTGGCCTGGACCGAGGCATAGCCGCTGCTTACGGTGACCACCAGGCTCACAGACAGGGCCACGGCCGCCACCGTCAGCGCGCAGCGGACCGGGTAGGCGCGCAGACCGGAGGCAGCCAGACGGAACACGATCATGCGCCGGCCTCGCAGGCGCCCCGGCCCGTCCGGATGACCTCCTGACAGCGCGCGGCCAGGTCCTGGGCATCCAGGGCATCGGTGGGGAAGCGGTCGACGATGCGCCCGTCGCTCATGATGGCGACCTCGTGGGCGTGAATGGCCACGGCCGGCTCGTGGGTCACGACGATGATGGTTCGCCCCTGTTCGCTGGAGAGCCGCCGCAGCAGCAGGCAGATGTCGCGGCTGGTGACCGAGTCGAGGTTGCCGGTAGGCTCATCCGCCAGCACGATGGCCGGATCGGCGATGAGTGCGCGGCCGATGGCGACGCGTTGCTGCTCGCCGCCGCTCATGACGTCGGGGCGGTGGTCGCGGCGGTGGGAAAGCGACAGCGTCTCCAGCAGGCGATCGACCCGACCGTTGACCTGTGATCCGCGGCGGCCGTCCAGAAGCAGCGGCAGGGCGACATTCTCGTGGGCGGTCAGCGTGGGCACGAGATTGAACGCCTGAAACACCAGCCCGATGTGGCGGCGGCGGAAGCCGGTCAGTCGCCAATCGCTCATGCGCGTGATGTCCTGCCCGTTGATCAGCACGCGTCCCGAGTCGGGCGGCGCCAACCCGGCCATGAGGTGAAGCAGCGTGCTCTTGCCCGAGCCGCTGGCGCCCATGATGGCCAGAAACCGCCCCTGGCTGACGCTCAGGTCAACGCCCTTGAGGGCGGCCACGGGGCGCGCGGCCTGCCGCCAGGTCTTGGTCAGGTTCTCAACGAGCAACGGGAGCATGGATGCTTTGGTCCGTCGGGACGCGCCTGGGGGAGACTCGCAACACCGGGCGTTATCGCACTATATTCACCCCGCCCGGCGGCAACAAGACTACAATGGCCGTCATGCGCCTGATTGCCACCGCCGACCTGCACTACAACCACGCGCGCTCGGCGCGCCTGGCCGAGGAGCTGATCGAGCGCATCAACGGCGAGCAGGCCGATGCGCTGCTGGTGATCGGCGACACGGCGACGACGGATGGGACAGCGCTGGAGAAGTGCCTGGGGATGTTCCGCTGCCGGGGTCCGCGGCTGTTTGTCGCGGGCAATCACGAGCTGTGGTCGCGGGATGGCGACAGCTACCGTTTGTTCAAAGAGGAGCTGCCCCGCCGCGTGCGCGGTGCCGGATGGCACTGGCTCCAGGACGAACCATTCGTCGCCGGCGGCTGGGCGATCGTGGGCTCGATCGGCTGGTACGACTATTCCTTCGCCTCGGCGGGGCTGGGCATTCCGTTGCGGTTCTACGAGCAGAAGGTTTCCCCCGGAGCGGCCGCGGCGTCGCCGGCGCATCAGTGGCTGCTGGAGGGCGACGACGTACCCGAACACGCCCGCCACATGTACGCGCGGTGGAATGATGGGCGCTTCGTGAGGCTGGGGCGGGGCGATCCGGCGTTCGTGGAGGAGCTGCTTGGGCAGCTTCAGCGGCAGCTCGAGGCGCTGCGGCACGTGCCGCACGTGCTGGCCGCGATCCATCATCTGCCGTTCACGGAGCTTCTGCCGCCCCCGAATGTGGCGCTTTGGGAATTCGCCAGGGCCTACCTGGGCTCATCGCGCTTCGGGGAGTGCCTCAGGCGCTTCCCCAACGTCCGTCAGGTGCTCTGCGGCCACAGCCACTACCCCGCCGAGGTCCGCATCGGCCCCATCCACGCGATCAACCTCGGCGCCGGCTACCGCGCCAAGTACTACCGCGTGCTGGAGCTGCCGGAGTGAGGGGGTCCCACAGCGCGGGACTTACGGGGGCTCGGAGCGGGGCTTTGTCTTGCCGCATCTGATCATGTCGATCAAGTCGAGCCACGACTGCAGCTTCAGGAACAGGAAGTACGCGACAACGGCCGCGATCAGGCCCGTGGTTCGGGTTGCAACCAGTCCAACAACCAGGCCAATCGCGCCAGCTACGGCAATCAACAGAAGCTGAACGAGCGTGAATACCAGGATCACCCCAAAGCGCACTGCCACGACGCTGCTGAGTCGTTCGAGGATCGACGGTCTATAGCGCATCGACCTCTCCCGCCAGCGCGGCCAGTGCGCGCAGCCACGAGTCTTTTTCCGGGCCGGGGGGCTGGCCGCGCCGGTCGTAGGACTGGCTCTGGATCAACTTGGCCATCTCCGCGCACAGCGCCTCGTACTTGCGCCGATGCAGGTCGATCAGGGCATCGCGCGAGGCGGCGTCGGTCATCCGCTGGATCAAGTATCGCAGGTGCGGCACGCACAGTCGCGTGCCGCCCTCCCACGCCTGCGTCACCTCCACATCGGCCGCGTGCCGCACGATCAACCCTGCCACCAGCTCCTCCGTCGCGGCCTCGTGGCGGCAGAACAGACAAGGCCTGGGCGCCGACCGGCGCCGACGCCGCCATGAAGAGCGGGGCGGGCCCAGCGCTGCTGACACGGCCGACAGCACGTCGCGAAAGATGATGGCACAACCCAGGGCGTCGCCAAACCGCGCCAGTTGCCGGCTGTGGCGGGCGCACAGGCCGCCATCGTTGCGGATCTGGGTGCGGATTGCCGGATCGTTGACGTTCTCGTAAAGGAGGTTCTCCATGCCGCGCCGGGTCTCCTCGACGATGCGCAGGCAGATGGGACATCCGCCGCGGCGCATGGCGTCGAGCAGCCTGAAAAAACCGGCATGGCGCGATGGTGCGCGTCGGGTCATGGCATTTGGCCGGGGCCTGCATTCCGGACCGCGGCGCCGGCACCGGCCGCCGGCGCAAAGCCGGTTTCCATCGCTCAGAGTGTGCGCGGCGGTCGTGCTCCGATCATAGCTCGGCAGGCGCCCCGGTCGTGAGTCGCCTCCGCCGCTTCCGACATCAATAGCACAGGTCTTCGACCTTGCAGCGGAGCGCCTTGGCCAGACGCTTGATGGATTCCAGCCGCGGATAGTCGTTGCGCCCGCTCTCGATCCTCGAGATGTTCGGTTGTTTCCAGCCAACCCGCGCGGCAAGCTGCTGCTGGCTGAGTCCCAGCCGCTGGCGCTGCCGTCGCAGCCGTTCCGGAGAGATGCGCATCCGTTTCTCCTCTGGGCCGGGCCGCCCGGCTCTGGCACGGGTTGGCGACCAACTCCGCCTCATCCCGCGCGCCGCACGGCCCGCCGGTTCACTCAATGACCCCTGGGCACTCCTGAAGCTGAAGTTTTGTATGTCGGGATCAGTGCTTTGGCAAGCCGCCCGTGGCGCCCGTGGCCGTGTGAGAGTTACTGGGTAGAGTCGAGAGGTGGCGCGGTGGTTCAGGTTCGGCCTAGGCTCTGTCTGAAAACAGCATTTTGAGGTAGCGGCGTATCATCGCCAACTGAAGCATACCATGGAAGTGCACGGCCAGCTTCTCGAATCGCGTGCCAATGCGACGGAACTC
>Ga0308417_1001008_pt1 | contig 19593 bp, 14 predicted proteins | sample HotsprSampleOS65_FD_203528 | JGI IMG/M metagenome (GOLD analysis project Ga0308417, IMG submission 203528) | Hot spring phototrophic mat microbial communities from Octopus Spring, Yellowstone National Park, Wyoming, United States - 20090730_OS65 ... | reverse complement strand
GCGATCACGACGACATCGTCGGTCACTGCTGCCATGCCTGGAACCGCCTCGTCGATCAGCCCTGGCGCATCATGTCCATCGGACTGCGGGACTGGGCACATCGGTTCTGATCAATGGGATTTGGTATTATGGTTCATCATGCTGCGGATCGGGCGGATGGTCAGGCCGCGACCCACCGCTTCGCGCATGTCAACCAGGAAGACGGACAGCCCCTCGGTCCTCTTCGGCACGGCCTCGCGTGGCGTGGTGCGTGCGAGCAGAAGCATCAGGTCGGAATGCTGCGCGCGCGAGGTCCACACCTTCTGCCCGGAAACGATCCAGCCCCCGCGCTCGCGACGGGCGGTTGTGCGCAGGCTCGTCGTGTCTGACCCCGAGCTCGGTTCCGTCACCGCGAAGGCCTGCAGGCGAAGCTCCCCAGACGCGATCTTCGGCAGCCAGAACGCCTTTTGCTCCTGGGAACCGTGCCGAAGCAGCGTGCCCATGGTATACATCTGGGCGTGGCAGGCCGCGCCGTTGCAGCCGGCCTCGTGGATCGTCTCCAAGATCGCCGCCGCGGCGGAAAGCGGCAGCCCCGCTCCGCCGTACTCCTCCGGGATCAGCACGGCAAGCCAGCCCGCCTCGGTGAGCGCGCGAACGAACTCGGTCGGGTAGGCGCGCTCGGCATCCAGCCGGCGCCAGTACTCGCCGGGGAAGCGGGCGCACAGCTTGGCCACTTCCGCGCGCAGATCGGCCCAAGGCTCGCCATACGCGGAGTGTCCATCCATTCGTGTTGCCTCCTCGCCGCGGGTTATCGCGCCCCGCCGACGGCGCGACAAGCCGGGCACCGCGCCGATCCCGGTTGCGAGGGGCTCGGCGTGTCAGGCACCTCTCGGTCGTGGACGGAAACGGAGGCCGGACGATGCGCGTGGCGATGTTCTCGACCAAGCCCTACGATCGCAGGAGCTTCGAAGAACGCAACGGCAGAGGCCACCACGACTTCGCCTGGCTGGAGCCTCGGCTCTCGCTGGAAACCGCGGCGCTCGCCGACGGCTTCGACGCGGTATGCCTGTTCGTCAACGACGATGCGAATGCGCGCGTCATCGCCCGGCTCGCACAAGGTGGGGTGCGGCTGATCGCGCTTCGCTGTGCCGGGTTCAACAACGTCGACCTCGCCGCCGCTGAGGCCGCGGGGATCGCGGTCGTGCGCGTGCCCGCCTATTCGCCCCACGCGGTGGCAGAGTTCACCATCGGCCTGATGCTGAGCCTGATCCGCCGCATCCATCGCGCCTACCAGCGCACGCGCGAGAACAACTTCGCGCTTGAAGGCCTTCTCGGGTTCGACCTGCACGACAAGACCATGGGCGTGATCGGAACAGGGCGAATCGGCGCCATCGTGGCGAGGATTCTACGCGCGGGCTTCGGCTGCACCGTGCTTGCGACCGACATCAAGCGCGAACCCGCGCTGGAAGCGATCGGCATCGTCTATGTGCCACGCAACGAGCTGCTTCGGGCTGCCGATGTGATCACGCTGCACGCTCCGCTCACTCCGCAGACGCGCCACCTGCTAAACGCGCGCAGCTTCGGCGATCTCAAGGAGGGAGCGATCGTCGTCAACACCTCGCGCGGCGCCTTGATTGACTCCGAGGCGGCGATCGACGCCTTGAAGGAAGGCCGCCTGGGCGGGCTTGCCATCGACGTCTACGAACAGGAGGCTGACTTGTTCTTCGAGGACCTTTCGAACGAGATCATCAAGGACGACGTGCTGCAGAGGCTGATGATGTTCCCCAACGTCCTGGTCACCGGCCATCAGGCCTTCTTCACGCGCGAGGCCTTGGCGGCGATCGCCGAGACCACGCTCGCCAACCTCGACGCGTTCGAGAGAGGAGAAACACTCGTCAACGCCGTAACGATCGCAGGGGTAAAGGCTTAGAGGATCGGTCGGGATCGAGGAGACAGCGGAGAGATGGCGGACAGGGATGCCTCTCTCCCGCGGTTTCCCCGGGCATGGGCCGCGCACGCGGCCTGCCCGGCGTCACCGAACGCCCCTGTTCTTCAGCAGCCGCCCGGGCCGCGCCCCAGTCGGACCGTTGCCAGACCGATACACCTCCTCGCCGTTCACCCATACCCGCTCGATGCCGACCGCAGGCCGAACCGGGTGGTCGAACGTCGCCTCATCGATCACGGTCGCAGGCTCGAACAGGACGAGGTCGGCGAAGGCGCCGGGCCGGATCACGCCGCGATCGGGAATGCCGAAGGTCTCTGCCGTCAACCCGGTCATCTTGCGCACTGCTTCTTCCATGGAGAACAGCCCGAGCTCGCGCGCATATCGGCCGAGGACACGAGGGAACGCACCCCAGAGGCGAGGATGGGGGAAAGAATCGTGCGGCAGACCGTCCGACCCGACCATCGCGCGCGGGTGGGCGAGAATGCGCCGGACATCCTCCTCGCTCATTTGGAAGGTGGTTGCACCTGCCGGCAGAAGCCGCTCGGCCGCCTCGCGGCGGCTCACACCCCACGCGCGCGCGATGTCGTCGAGATCGCGCCCCTGCAGCTCCGGATGCGGCACCGACCAGGTGACGACGACGCGCACGTCGTCTCGAAGCTTGTCGGGAAGAAGCACTGTGCTGGAGGCGGGGTAGGGGTAGACGTCGAACGCCACGCGCTGCTTGCGCGCAACCTCGTCGATCTTGGCGAGGGTCTCGGCACTCCTGCCCCAGTTCTGCGGCCCGAGACACTTGAAGTGGCTGATCACCACCGGTACACGTGCGGCTTGCCCGACCGCGCAAGCCTCGTCGATCGCTTCAAGGATCGCGTCGCCCTCGTCGCGCAAGTGGGTGGCATAGAGTCCACCCGCTTCCGACAGTGCCTCAGCGACAGCGATCACCTCGTCCGTGGTCGCGGCAGCCGCCGGCGGATACCACAGCCCGGTCGAGAGTCCCCAGGCCCCCTGGCGCAGGGCCTCCGCAAGGCGGGCCTTCATGCGCGCCGCCTCGGCCTCGGTTGCGGCGCGATCAAGCGCGCCATCGCCCAGTTCACGCACGCGAAGCGTGGTGTGGCCGATGAGGGCGATCGCGTTGACCGCCGATCCCTCGCGTCGGAACGCCTCTGCGTATTCGGCGAAGGAATCATACCGCCAATGCGCCTCATTTCCGAGCAGATCGAGTGGAGCAGGCGGGCGCGTCTCACGGGTAAGGGGGCTGAGCGAAATCCCGCAGTTACCAACGACGACGGTGGTCACACCCTGGCTCAGCTTGCAGTGCAGGCACTCCGGCCCGCAAAGCACGGCGCGATCATCGTGCGTGTGCGCATCAATGAAGCCCGGCGCGAGCGCTTTACCCTGTGCATCGACCTCCACCGCGCCGGTGGTGGCGGAACAGTCTCCGACCGCAATGATCCGGTCGCCCGTCACCGCGACGTCGGCCCGCCTGCGCGGGCCAGCGGTGCCGTCGAACACGACGGCATCGCGGATGACGAGGTCGCAGCGGAAGACCGTGGCCATTGGGTCGAGCTCCCCTTCAATTAATAGATAAGAGATCATCGCCTCTCCGGCGTAGCCCGCCGCCGCAAAGCCGCCGCCGGACCGCCACACCGTGGAGCCGGGGGCGACAGACGCGACAGCACAGTCTCGGGCTGTTTGCCGCCGCGGGCGAGGCATGTCGAGATGACCCCGCTCAGAAGGGCGGGGCAGACGCGTGCGAGGCTCTCGCGCCCCCCTTCCCGGCGCAACCGCACGAGGGTGCGCAGGATCGCGGGAGGGGGGGGAAGACTCGACAGCGCTCACCCTGCCGCCATTCGCGAGGCCTGCGACCGGCTCTGTGAACTGGCCGGCCTGCGCACTGGCAGCGGCTGCGGTGCCGCCCAGCGGCACGAGCGGGCAGAGCACCGGCACCAGGTCGCTGTGGCGCTGCCGAGATACCGCTTTCCAGAGACGGGCGAGGCGATCAAGCCGACCAGGGCGTAAGACGTCCTGGTTCACGGGCCGTCCACGCCGAAGCCGTAGTCGCGCGCGGCGGCTTCCGGCGAGATGAGGCCGTCCGCGAGGTCGCGCGCGACCAAGGCCCGGTCGCGCTGGCCCGGATCACCGATGCCGCCGCCCCCGGGCAGATGGAGCACGAGCCGCCTGCCGGCGGGAACCACCTGGTAGCCTTTGCTGCGCAGCACTGTGCCGTCGTCGAGCAGCACGGCTCCGGCCGCGCCGTCGCCTCCGCCGAAGCGCCCGCGCGGAGGGTTGGCAACACGGTCGAAGATCGCATTGACGGCAAATTCGGCGTCGTCTGCCGCAGCAATGACCATGGTCTGGCCGAAGCCGCCGCGCGTCCTGCCTGCACCGGCGCTGTCCGGGCGCAGTTCCTTCCGCCAGATCACGATCGGCGCGGCATTCTCCGTTGCCTCCACGGGCATGGTGCGCACGCCCGAGGGGAAGGCGCAGGCGGAGAGCCCGTCCCTTGTCCAACGCGCCCCTGTGCCCCCCGAGTTGAAGGTGATGATCTCGAAATCGGCACAGGTTGCACGCGGCCCGGACACCTGCGGCCCGCCCCGCAGCGGCGGGTTCCACAGGCAGGAGGAACCCTCTGCCGCCACGCGATCAGGCACCGCCTGCGCCAGACAGCCCATCACGAGGTCCGGCAGCAGCTGGCCGATGACGTGGCGAACCGAGACCGGGTAGGGCCGCGGCGCGTTGAGGATCGAGCCTTCGGGGATGAGGATGCGGAACGGAAGCAGCGAGGCCCAGTTGTTCGGCACCTCGGGCGCGACCACCACCTTCAGGCCATAGCAGGTGTAGGCCCTCGTGTACGCCGGCGGAACGTTGATGCCGCGCGACGACAGCGGCGAGGTTCCTGCATAGTCGACCGAGATGCCATCCTCGCCAACAGTCAGCGCCGCGCGCAGCGTGACAGGGGCCTCATAACCGTCGGAGACGAGTTCTGCCTGCCACGTTCCCCGCGGCAGTCGCGCAATTTCGGCCCTAGTCGCGCGAAGCGACGTGTCGAAGATCGCTTCGGCGAGCGGGTCGATGCTGTCGAGCCCATACTCCTCCATCATCGCAATCAGGCGCTTAATGCCGGCCTCATTGCAGGCGCACAGCGAGTAGACATCGCCCTCGAGCTCCGCCGGCCGGCGGGAGTTCGCCCGCAGGAAGGCGAACACGGTCTCATTCGGTCGTCCTTCGTCGAAGCACTTCACGATCGGGATCGAGAGCCCCTCCTCGAACACAGACCTCCCCTCGGGCCCCATGCCGAGACCGCCGACGTCGATCACATGCGCCGTGTTGGCGAACAGGGCGACAAGGCGGCCGCCCGCGAAGGCCGGGCTCACCACGGTGAGGTCATGAAGATGGCCGGTCGCGAGCCAGGGGTCGTTGGTGAGGTAGTGGTCGCCCGGGCGCATGGTCTCGGGCGGGAAGACACGCAGGAAGTGGGACACGGACTCGGCCATGGAATTGACGTGACCTGGCGTGCCGGTCACCGCCTGGGCAAGCATGCGCCCCCTGAGATCGAACACGCCTGCGGAGAGGTCGCCCGCCTCGCGCACGGTGGTGGAGAACGCCGTGCGGATCATAGTCTGCGCCTGTTCCTCAACCACCGCGATCAGGCGGTTCCACATGACCTGCAGGCGGATGCGCGCAAGCGCATCCGGCGCGGCCGGCGGGCGGTTCAGTCCGGCGTCGTTCATCCCCGTTCGTCCCTTTTCTCGCGCGAGAGCCTGAGGAACCCCCGCGTATCTATCCTCGCCTGCCAGCCCGCCGGGATCAGGGTCGAGGTCTCGTCCTCGGTGAGAATGGCGGGGCCACAAACGATGCGGCCGACAGGAAGTGCCGCGCGCTCGATCACGGTCCAGGGCGAGACGGTGCCCGAGGCAGTGTCGAACACCGGGCGCGTGCCGTGCGTGTCCTTGGCCAGCACGGCTGCAGGCGCGAACGGGGGCGGCGGTTCCGGGGCGGCGGTGAGGCGCAACGAAAAGGCGAGAATCTCGATGTCCGTCCCCGGCACGGCACGGTCGTAGGCAGCGGTGTAGGCGCGGTCGTAGGCGTGGTGGATTGACGCCACATCGCTCTCGACGAGCGCCCGTGCCGGCAAGGGCACGGCGATCTCATGCCCCTGGCCGACATAGCGCATGAAGGCGAGGCGTTCCTCCTCCGCCCGCCGCCCCGGCGCGCCCTGGGCGACGATCGTTTTCGCCTCCTCCAGCATCGCCGCGAAAAGGCTGTTCACGCGCGCCACGTCGAGCGCCGAAAGGCGCTGATAGAGGCTGCGCACCACCTCGTAGGCAACAGGTGCGCGCAGGAATCCGATGGCGCTGCCCACTCCGGCGCCAGGTGGGATGAGCACCTCGTCAATGCCGATTTTCTCTGCAACGCGCGCGGCGTGCACCGGCCCCCCGCCGCCGAAGGCGACAAGGGTGCGCCCTTCGAGCGCGGTTCCGGCCTCGATCGCGTGCACGCGCGCGGCGTTCGCCATCGCCTCGTCCACCAGTTCGATTACGCCGACCGCTGCCGTTGCGAGGTCGATGCGCTGCGGCTTGGCGACATGCTCGGCCATCGCTGCCTCGGCGCGCACCGGTTCCAGTGGCAGCCGGCCGCCCGCGAAGCGAGCCGGGTCATAGCGGCCAAGGAGCAGGTTCGCGTCCGTCACCGTCGGCCGCGTGCCGCCGCGGCCGTAGCAGGCCGGGCCGGGGTCGGCGCCGGCGCTGTCCGGGCCGACAGCGATCCGGCCGAGCGGATCGACACGGGCGATCGAACCCCCGCCAGCGCCGATCTCCACCATCTCTACCACCGGGATACGCAGCGGCAGACCGGATCCCTTCTTGAAGCGGCCGATTCGCGCCACCTCGAAGCACCGCGCGCTGTGCGGCCGAAAGTAGTCGATCAGGCAGACCTTCGCGGTCGTTCCGCCCATGTCGAAGGAAAGCACGCGGTCGAGTCCCGCTTCGCGCGCGAGCCAGGCTGCGAACAGCGCACCTCCCGCCGGCCCGCTTTCGACCAATCGGACCGGGAAGCGCCGGGCGGTCTCCACGCTGCACAGGCCGCCCGAAGAGAGGAGCATCAACAGCGGCGCGCGCAGGCCGATCTCACATAGCCCGTCCTCGAGTCGGGCGAGATAACGGTCGATGAGCGGCTGCACGTACGCATTGGCCACGGTGGTGGAAAAGCGCTCGTATTCGCGCATTTCCGGGCTGACTTCGGAGGACAGGCTGACCGGCACGTCGGGGCAGGCCTCGGCCAAAATGGCGCGCACGCGCCGTTCGTGCTCGGGGTTGACGAAGGCATGGAGAAAGCCCACCGCTACGGCTTGTACGCCTTCCGCCCGAAGCCAAGGGACGAGCGCGTGCACGCCCGCTTCGTCGAGCGGGAGAAGAACCCGCCCCGTATGGTCGAGCCGTTCGCGAACGGGCAGGCGAAGACGCCTCGGGACCAGGGGTTCAGGCAGCTCGATCTGCAAATCATACTGGTCGTAACGCGACTCGGTGCCCATCGCGAGCACGTCGCGGAAACCCTCGGTGGTGAGGAAGGCGACCTTCGCCCCCTTGCGTTCGATGATCGCGTTCGTGGCGAGGGTTGTTCCGTGTACGATCAGATCGACCTCGCCCGGGGCAGATCGGGCCTCGCCCAGAAGTCGCGCCACGCCGTCGAGCACTGCTTGTTCGGGCTCGGCGGGCGTCGTCAGCACTTTCGCCGTGACCCTGCGGCAGGGCGTCTCGAGGACGAGATCGGTGAAGGTGCCGCCGATATCGACGGCGAGGCGCACGCTCATGCTGCCGCCTCGGTCAGCCAGGCGTGCACCACCGCGCAGGCCTTGGCGAAGTCCTCTAGCCGCATCCCCTCGTTCGGGTTGTGGCTGCCATTCTGGTTGCGCACGAAGATCATGCCTGCGGGAATGCCGGCGGCGGCGAAGGCGGCCGCGTCGTGCCCCCCGCCCGAGGGCATGACGCGATAGGCGATGCCGAGCCGATCCGCCGCCCTGGCGAGACCGGCGCGAACCGCAGGGTCCATCGGTGCGGGGCGCGAGCCGCTTTCGGGGCCGAGCTCGAAGCGCACGCGGCGGCGGACCTCGATCTCGCGCACGAGAGCGTGCAGTTCGGAGAACAGTGCGTCGCAGTGCGCGGCCTCCACCGACCGGACGTCGAGTTCGAACCGCGCCTCGCCTGCGATCTTGGTAAACCCCGCCTCTGGGGCGGTGGCCAGCACGCAGACGGTGCAAACGAGCTCCTTGCCTTCCGCCTCCATCCGTTCCCAGGCCGCATCGAGCCGGACGGCGAGTTCGGCCGCGGCGAGCGCGGCATCCGCCCGAAAGTACCGCGGTGTCGCGCCGGAGTGGTCGTAGCGGCCGAGAACGCGGGCCTTGCGCAGCCGGCGCGAGCCGGGAATGCCGGTGACGATGCCGACGGGGATCCCTTCCGCTTCCAGAACGGGCCCCTGTTCGATGTGCAGTTCGATGAACGCCGCCACCCGTTCTGGGGCAAGAAAGGCGCGGCCTGCCCGTGCCGCTTCTGGGTCGAAGCCTTCCTCGGCCATGTGCTCGGCGAGCGTGCGCCCGCTGTCCCGGCGACGGAGCTCGAGGTCCTCGGCGCGAAGCAGGCCGAGGGCGCCTCGGCTTCCCGGGTAGGAGGTGGGGAACCATGCCCCGGCCTCCTCGGCGCGGATCGCCACCAGAGTCAGGTCGCGGGCTGGGCGGAAGCCGGCGCGGGCGAACCCCGATAGGACAGCGAGGCCGGCGGCGACGCCGGCGGCGCCGTCGTAGTTGCCGCCGCGGGGAACGGAGTCGAGGTGCGAACCGACGAGGATCGAAGGCAGGGAACGATCCGAACCCGGAAGCGTCGCGTAGAGGTTGCCGACATGGTCGGTGGCGAGGGCGAGCCCAATGTCAGCGGCGTAGGAGCGGAGGAGGTCGTGCGCTGCCCGCTCGCCGGGGCCGTAGGCTTCGCGCGTCACGCCAACGCCGTCGTGGGTACGCGCCGCGAGGTCGGCAAGGAAACGCTCGGCAAGTGCGATGTCTGGCGAGAGGTTCGGGCGCATGAGGGACAGGTCCTGGCAGGTCAGATGCAGCGGATAATTCCGCCATCGACCCGGATGATGCTGCCGGTGATGTAGGCCGCACGGTCGGAGGCGAGGAAGGCGGCAACGGCGCCGAACTCCTCCGGGCGCCCGAGTCGCGCGGCCGGGATCGTGGCGGCGCGTTTGGCCAGGACCTCAGCGACGGTGACGCCCGTTCGGTTCGCTTCAAAGCCTGCGGTCTCGCGCAGCCGGTCGGTCTCGATCGCGCCGGGGGCGAGGATGTTGCAGGTGATCCCCTCGGCCGCGACCTCCGCCGCGAGGGTCTTGTTCCACCCAACGATCGCGCCGCGCAGGGTGTTGGAGAGCACCATGTTGGGAAGGGGCTGCACCATGCCCGAGGACCCGATGGTCAAAATGCGGCCCCAGCGCCGCTCGCGCATGGCCGGCAAGAGCCGCATGGCGAGGCGGATGGGTGCCACCACCATACGCGAGAACTGCTCCTTCAGCGTATCGAGCGCGAGCTCGAGGGCCGGTCCCACGGGAGGACCGCCGTGGTTGAGCACGAGGATGTCGACGCCGCCGAGACGAAGGACGGCGTCCTCCGCCAGCACGTCCATGCGCGCTTCCTCAGCAACGTCCGCCGTGATGGCGTGCGCCGCCACGCCATAGCGTGAGGAGAGTTCAGCGGCTGTTGCGGCAAGCGCCTCGCGGTTGCGGCTCGCCACCGCCACCGCGGCACCTTCGGCAGCGAGAGCGGCGGCGATCGCTCGTCCCAGGCCGTGCGAGGCGCCGAGCACGAGCGCGCGCCGTCCGTGAAGCCCCAGATCCATGTCTTCTCCCTGTCCGTGACCCCGGATGGTAGCTGCCATCGGCTTGGCGGCAAGGCCGGCACGCTGGACGGTCGAGTGCTGTGCTGGCATGCGACGCGGTCTCCCTGACTCTCGAACGCGCGATGCAGCCACCAATCAAGCCCACTCTCCTGGTCACGCGACGCCTGCCCCCGAACGTGATGGCCCGGGCACGGCGCGACTACGCCCTCGTCGGGCCCGAACCGGAGGAGCTGCCGTGGCCGAGGGAGGTGCTTACCGCGGCCCTTGCCTTGGCCCGGCCCGAGGCCGTGCTCTGCGCACCGGGAGACACGTTCGATGCCGAAACCGTTGCCGCGCTGCCGGCCTCCACGAGGATCCTCGCCAGCTTCTCGGCCGGCGTCGACCACATCGATCTCGACGCTGCGAAACAGCGGGGACTCGTTGTCACCAATACGCCCGACGTGCTGGTGGAGGCGACGGCGGAACTGACGCTCGCGCTGATCCTCGCTGCTGCTCGGCGGATGGGCGAGGGCGAACGTCTCGTGCGATCGGGCGGCTGGCGAGGCTGGACACCGACGCAGCTGCTCGGCCTTCGCGTCAGCGGCAAGCGGCTCGGCATTCTGGGCATGGGGCGGATTGGCCGCGCGCTGGCCCGCATGGCGCGGGGCCTCGTGATGGAGGTGCACTACCACAACCGCCGCCGCCTCGACCCGGCGCTCGAGGAGGGCGCGATCTTCCACGCGACCGGCGAGGCGATGCTCGGCGCGATCGATATCCTCGCCCTTACCGCGCCGGGAAGCGAGGCGCTTCGGCACTGGCTGAGCGCGGAGCGTATCGCGCTTCTTCCGCGCGGCGCGATCGTGGTCAACACCGGCCGCGGCAGCCTAGTCGACGATGCGGCCCTGATCGCTGCGTTGCGATCAGGGCAGGTCGCCTATGCCGGGCTCGACGTCTACGAGGGCGAGCCGGCGTTGCACCGGGGCTATATCGAGCTGTCAAACGTGGTGCTGCTGCCGCATCTCGGCAGCGCGACGGCGGAGACGCGCGATGCCATGGGGTTCCGGGCACTCGATAATGTCGATGCGGTCTTCGCCGGCCGCACCCCGCCCGATCGCGTGGTCTAAAGCAGATCGCAAACGGCTCGAACCCGCCCTACGTTAGGAAGACGAGCTCGTCGAGGGCCGAGAGCCATGTGTACCCTCGTGGAAAACGCGCTGACGGCGGTTGAGCAGCGCGCGGCAGCCCGGTTCCTGCATCTATGACGGGCGGTGCTGGGCCAAGCGCAAAGTCCTTCACTGAGCGAGGAACGTCGATAGCCCCCCCTTCACCTGCAAACTGGTGCGGGACACTACCCGCCGCGTCGCCACCCTGTCAGGGTCGACTCAGGCCACGCGGATGCCGGCGAGAAAGCGGTCGACCTCGCTCGTGAGTTTGGCCGCCTCGGCGCTAAGCCCGTTCGCGGCCTCCAGCACCTTCACTGCTTCGCCCCCCACCTGCTCGACGGCCTGGCTGACCGATCCGATTGTGGCCGCGACTTCCGCGGTGCCAGCGGCTGCCTGCTGAACGCTGCGCGCGATCTCCGCCGTCGCTGCACCCTGTTGTTCGACCGCAGCGGCGATGGAGGTGGCAATCGACTCCATACGCCGGATGGTTTCTGCAATCGAACGAATGGCGGAAACCGCGTCTGCGGTCGCGCCCTGCATGGTAGCGATCTGGGCGGCGATCTCCTCCGTCGCCTTGGCGGTTTGCCCGGCGAGGTTTTTCACTTCCGAGGCGACCACGGCGAAACCCTTGCCGGCCTCCCCGGCCCGAGCGGCCTCGATCGTCGCGTTCAGGGCGAGCAGGTTGGTCTGGCCCGCGATGTCGCCGATCAGCCGTACCACGTCGCCAATGCGGGCCGCCGCCTCGGACAGTCCCTTCACCGTGGCGTCAGTCGCTCGTGCCTGTGCAGCGGCTTCCGCGGCGATCGCCGTGCTCTCAGCCACCTGTCGGCCGATCTCACGCACGCTGGCCGCGAGCTCCTCCGCAGAGGCGGCGACGGTCTGCACGTTCGTGCTCGCCTGGTCGGTCGCCGCGGCGACGGCCATCGTCTTCTTGCCAGTCTCGGAGGCGACCTCGGTCAGCATCTCGGCGGAGGCCCGCATCCGCTCGGCCGCCTCGCGGACGCTGCGCGCCACGCCGCCGACCGAACCCTCGAAATTATCCGCAAGGGTCGCTTCACGGGTCTTCACCGCCCAATTCAGCAAAGCAAAGGCATAGGCACCCTTTCGGTCACGCACGGCGCTGACCAAAAGCTCCAAGGTCTCGGGGCCGAGGCGGATGCGCGCCATGTGCGGCAGCCGCGAAGGGTCGGACAGGATGGCGCGCACGCGCCCAGGGTCGCGGTGGAAAATGTCCACGCTTTGCCCAACGAGGGCCCTGACCGTCGTTGGCAAGAGGTGTTCCAGGGTGCGCAGGGTCTCCTCAGTGGCGCGGTTGATGTAGGTGATCCGGAACCCGTCCTTCGGGTCAGCCACCATCACTGGGGTGGTGAGTTGGTCGAGGATCTGGCTTTGCGTGAACGCCCGCTCGACCTCCGTCCGCAGACGCTCCGTCGCCGCGGCGATGCGGCCGATCTCGTCCTTCCGCCCGACGAAGCCGACCGCGACCGAGGTGTTGCCCTCGGCCATGCGGGAGATCGCGTCCGTCAGGCGCGCAAGCGGGCGGCCGATGGCGAGTGCGGTCAGAACGGCCGAGGCGAGGAGGACGGCGAGCACGGCCCCCGCGAGCCAGAGCAGCGAGGCCCGAACGGCCCGGCTTTCCCCAGCCAATGCGTCTTCGGCCGCCTTCTGGGCGGCGGAGAAAGCGTTGACCAGTGCGGCAAGGCGACGCTCCGCCTCGTGCCGCGCAGGCGCCGTTCCCTCTCGGCGGTGCTGCGCCATCCGCGCGGTCTGCTCGGCGAGGGCTGTGGCACCGCGGCCGAGTTCACCAAACGCGGCCTCGAGCCCGCGCACCCGGTCGCGGAAAGCGTCCGAGGCGGGAAGACCGAGCAGCGGGCGAAGCGCGGAGTGGCCAAGCGCAATTGCCGCCTGCATGGCGTGGCGTTGGCGGGCGTCTCCCGTCGCCAGATAACGCAGCACGGCGCTGCGCAGCTCCCCGGCCGCCTCCGTTAACTCGACCAGTTTGGCGCGAGCATCGGTCTCGGCCACGGTGTCGAAGCCCTCGAGCCAGACCGCCGTCTCCACCTCCTCGACGCGCGCGCGGAACGAGTCGGCAGCGGGCAGGAAGGCCCTGTCCCGCGCCTCGAGCAAGGCGAGGCGGATCCGCGCCATCTCCCGCACCGCGTCGCGATAGGCAGCGACGGCGGCGGTCGCTTCGGCCTGGGCACGGCGCAGGTCTGCCGCATCATCCGCTAGATCAAGGGCGCGAAGGCGGCCGAGCGCAGTGTCCGCCGCCCGTTCAAGGCGGGACGATGCCTCCTCCACCTCGGCCGGACGCTGCGCGGTTTGGACGTCCCGGTTGTAGGTCGGGATGCTGGTCAGCGCGGTCATCGCCTCGCGCACCGCGATCTCGTTCGCCACCGCGGCCGACTGCCGCTGCTGGCTCGCCTTGATCCGGTCTAAGCCCAGGTTGGTCTGAACGACGAGGAGGGCCAGCAGCAGCACCGCGACTGCACCTGAAACAGCGAGCTTTCCCGCAACAGGGAGATTGCGCAGAATGTTCATCGACCAACCCTCCAACCAGCGGGCGGAGAATGGTCGGCCGTGGTTAAGCCGCGGTTAGCGTCGGCTTTGGCGCAAGCGACCGAGGTTCAGGCTGCGACCGTCCCTTCGTCCTCCAGTTCGGCAGCGAGGTCATCGAGCGCGCGGCCGAACCGGGCAAGCATCTCGTCGATCTCGGCGTGGGTGATGATCAGCGGGGGCGCGAAGCCGATGGTGTCCAGCACCATCGCGCGGCAAATCAGGCCGTGCCGCTCGGCGTGCCGCACCAACCGCGCACCCACCTTGCGCGATGGCGCAAAGTTGCGCCGTGCCCCCTTGTCCTCGACCAGCTCCACGCCGGCGATCAGGCCCACCCCGCGCACCTCCCCGACCAGCGGGTGGTCCGCGAAGCGCCGCCGCAGCTCCGCCTGGAAGTGGGGTCCGACCTCGCGCACTTGGCCCACGATGTCGATCTCGTCGTAGATCTTCAGCGTCTCCACCGCAACCGCCGCCGGTACCGGGTGGCCGGAATAGGTGAAGCCGTGGCCGAAGGTGCCAATCTCGTGGCTTTGTTTCGCCAGCCCCGAGAACACGCGCTCGTTCACCAGTACGGCGGAGATGGGCAGGTAGGCGTTGGAGAGCGCCTTGGCGCAGACCAGGATGTCGGGTTCAAGGTCGAAGGTCTGGCTTCCCCAGTAGTTACCGGTGCGCCCGAAGCCGCAGATCACCTCGTCGGCGACGAGAAGGATGTCGTGTTTGCGCAGCACCGTCTGGATCGCCTGGAAGTAGCCTCGCGGCGGAATTACAACCCCGCCCGCGCCCTGGACGGGCTCCGCAAACATGGCCGCGATCGTGTCCGGACCTTCGCGCAGGATCAGTGCCTCGAGTTCCTCGGCAAGCCGAAGGCTGAACTGCTCCTCCGTCTCGCCCGGCAGGCCTTCGTGGTAGAAGGTCGGGCAGCGCACATGCACGAAGCCCGGCAGCGGCAGGTCGAAGGCCTTGTGGTTGACGGCCTGCCCGGTGACCGAGCCGGCGGCGACGGTGATGCCGTGGTAGCCGCGCACCCGGCCGATGATCTTCTTCTTCCGAGGCCGTGCCCAGGCGTTGTTAGCATACCAGATCATTTTGATCGCGGTATCGTTCGCCTCCGACCCGGAGTTGGCGAAGAACACGCGGCTCATCGGCACCGGCGCGCGGGCGAGCAGCATCTCGGCGAGCTCGATTATCGGCGGGTGCGACCGCCCGCCGAAGCCGTGGTAGAAGGGCAGCGCGCGCAGTTGCCGCACCGCGGCCTCGACCAGGCGTTCGTTATCGAAGCCCAGAGCCGCGCACCACAGCCCGGCGAGGCTGTCGATATACTCCCTCCCGGCTTCGTCCCACACGCGAACGCCCTTGCCGCGCGTGATGACAAGGGGGCCGGAGCGCAGATGCGCCTCGAGGTCCGTGTAGGGATGGAGCACGGAGGCGACGTCGCGGGCTGAGGCGCTGTTCGGGCGGATCGGCGCGTTCATTCCTCTCTCCTCGTCTCGCGCCACTATAGGGGGCGGGCGCTAAGCCGGGCCAGCCGCCCTCGCGCTGCGCGGCTCTTTGCGCTAACGGAAGCCCCGAAGGCGGAGAGGGGAAGACCGGGCGATGACCGTCGCCACGCCGCATGCGGCGCACTGGGGCGCCTTTGAGGCGCTGGTCGAGAGGGGCCGTGTCGTCGGGGTCCGAGCCTTCGCGCGCGATCGCGCGCCGGGGAGGCTGATCCACTCTGTGCCCGATCTCGTCCATGCCCCCTGCCGCATCGATCGCCCGTATGTTCGCCGGGGCTGGCTCGAGGGCCGTCGTGCCGGAAGCCTTCGCGGCGGCGACCCGTTCGTGCCTGTTACCTGGGATCGTGCCATCCGTCTGGTGGCGGAGGAGGTGGCGCGCGTGCGGCAGGAGCACGGCAATGCGGCACTCTTCGGCGGCTCGTACGGCTGGGCCTCCGCCGGCCGCTTCCACCATGCCCGCACCCAGCTGCAGCGTCTGCTCGCCCTGCTCGGCGGCTATGTCGGGCAGGTCACGAACTACTCCTACGCCGCCGGCATGACCCTGATGCCACGTGTCGTCGGCACCAACGACTGCATCCAGGGCCCGGCCACCGACTGGCCGTCTATTCTCACCCACGCTGAAGTCCTGCTCTGCTTCGGCGGCCTGCCGCTGAAGAACGGCGAAGTCTGCGCTGGCGGCGCGGGCGAAGGCCAGTACCGGCTTTGGCTTGCGGAAGCGGCGCGGGCCGAAATCAGGATCGTCAACGTCTCGCCCGACCGCGGCCCCACACCCGCCGACCTCGGCGCGGAGTGGATCCCCCTGCGCCCGGGGACTGACACCGCGCTGATGCTGGCACTCGCCTACGCGATCATCGCCGAGGGGCGCGAGGATCGCGCCTTCCTCGCCACCCACTGCACGGGCTGGCCGCGGCTTCGCGCCTATATCCTGGGCGAAAGCGACGGGGTGCCGAAGACGCCGGAGTGGGCCGAACCCATCAGCGGCGTTGCGGCCGCGCGGATCGCGGAGCTTGCGCGTCTGATCGCGCGCCACCCGACGATGATCACCGCCACCTGGTCGCTGCAGCGCGCGGACTACGGCGAACAACCGTTCTGGATGGTGGTGGCGCTCGCTGCCATCACCGGCGGCATCGGGGCACCAGGGCGGGGCTTCGCGTTCGGCTACGGCTCGATCAACGGTGTGGGCAACCCGCGGCAAGATCTGCCGGTGCCTGCGCTCTCGCCGGGGCGGAACCCGCTCGGCCTCTTCATCCCCGTCGCTCGGCTGACGGAGATGCTGGAGCGGCCCGGCACGCCTTACGACTACAACGGGCGGACCTTCGTCTATCCCGACATCCGTCTGATTTGGTGGGCGGGTGGCAACCCCTTTCACCACCACCAGGACCTGAACCGGCTTCTGCGCGCCTGGGCCAAGCCGGACACCATCATCGCGCAGGAGCCATGGTGGACGGCGCTGGCGCGTCACGCCGACATCGTGCTGCCGGCGACGACGACGCTGGAACGTAACGACATCGCCGCCTCCTCGCGCGATCGCTTCGTGCTGGCGATGAAACAGGCTGTCCCGCCGCAAGCCGAGGCTCGAGACGACTGGCAGATCCTCGCCGACGTCGCCGAAGTCTTCGGTCTGCGCGAGCGGTTCACGGAGCAGAGGACCGAACGCGCTTGGCTTGTCCATCTCTACGAGACCGCTCGGCGCGGCTGGACCGAGGCGGGGCTCGACACCCCGGACTTCGACGCCTTCTGGGACCAGGGCTTCCTCGAGTTCGCCCCTCCCGCCCGCTCCTTCGTGCTTTTTGAACGCTTCCGGAGTGATCCGTATAGCGAGACGCTGGCAACACCGTCGGGAAAGGTCGAGCTGTTCTCGGAGACGGTCGCGGGCTTCGGGTATGACGACTGCCCTGGCCATCCGGTGTGGAAGGAGCCCCGCGAGTGGCTGGGTTCGCCGCTCGCCGCGCGCTACCCGTTGCATCTCCTCACCGACCAGCCCGCCTCACGGCTGCACAGCCAGGGCGACCCGGGGCGGGTAAGCCTGGCGTCGAAGGTGGCCGGGCGCGAGCCGATCCGACTCCATCCCGCGGATGCCGCCGAGCGTGGGATCGGGCCAGGAGATGTGGTGCGCGTGTTCAACGATCGCGGCGCCTGTCTCGCCGGCGCGGTGCTCGACGACGGCCTGATGCGCGGGGTGGTGGCGATGGCGACGGGGGCATGGTTCGACCCCCTCGAACCGGGCGTTCCCGGCTCGCTCTGCGTGCACGGCAACCCGAACGTGCTGACCCGCGACCAGGGCACATCCCGCCTCGGCCAGGGGCCGGTCGCCCATTCCTGTCTGGTCGAGATTGAACGCTGGCAGGGGCCTGTGCCGCCGGTACGCGTCCATGCCCCGCCGCCCATCGCGGAGCCGTGACCCTTTGGTGATTCTCTCCCGCCGCTCGCTTCTCGCCGCCCCTGCTGCCGCCCTCGCCGCGCCCGTTGCCGCCCAGCCCGGCGTGTCGGACATCCTCGACGTTTCGCAGCCCGTGCTGCTCGACGATCGCGTGGCACGCGGCTACCGGCGCGACGTTCTGTTGCGCTGGGGCGACCGCGTCGCCTTCAACGCGCCGCCCTGGAACCCGAACCTGCCGGATGCGGAGGCGGGCGCGACACAGTTCGCCTGGGACGCACGCTTGGCGGCGATCGTCGCCCCCCCTCCTGCGGCGGACGGCGTGGCCCGCCTCGTTGCCGTGTTCTCCCACGCCAGCGTCGAGTCCCGCATGGCGTTCCCGTCGCTTTTGCCCAACCCCGCGATCGAGATCGGCATGGTCGGCGCTTCGGTCGTGAACTTTGAGTTCCTCGGCGGCCGTTGGGTGGTGGTGGACGGCGGGTTCCAGGCGCGCAGGCTGACGGGGAGCACGTTCTGCCGCCTCGCCGGGCCTGCAGCAGGCGATGGCCGTCTGCGCACGACGGAAGACCCGGCAGGCATGACGGCGCGCGGCATCCTGGCCCCCGAGGGCGGGTGCGCCACCCCCTGGCGCACTGTCCTGCTTGCGGAAGGAGATCCAGGGCCGCAGCTTTCCTCGTGGCGCGAACTCGCACCTCGCTTTCGCGAAGGGAACGAGGCGAACCGCTTCGGCTGGATTGTGGAGCTCGACGCGCTTGACCCAACCGCGGTGCCCGCCAAGCGCACCGCGCTCGGACGCTTTCCGAAGGCCGATGCGGCGGTCGCGCTCGCCTCTGACGGCAGGCCCGTCATCTACATGACGGAGGCGCGCCGCGACGGGTATCTGTTCCGCTTCGTCGCTGCCCGCGGGCCCGAGGGCGACGGGCTGGCGGCGAACGGGGCCCTGCTTGACGATGGCGCGCTGTTCGTCGCGCGCGTCGAGGGCGCGACCATCCGCTGGCTTCGATTGCCCGCAACACCTGCGGCGCTGATGGAGGCGCGGGCGACAGCCGAGTCTCTCGGCGCGACCCCGTTTGATGCCCCCTCAGGCCTTGCCGTCGCTCCGGACGGTCGGCTTTTTCTCGCCTGCCGCGGCGCAGAGCGAACCCCCGCCCGCCTCGACTCGCTCAATCCTCGTCCGATCAACCCCTGGGGCCACGTGGTCGAGATCCTGCCTGAGAACCGTGACCATGCCTCGCCCACCGCCTTTGGCGCGGTGCTGATCCTGGGCGGCGACCCGGCGCAGCCGGGCGCAACTGCGCGGTACAGGGCGGGCTCCCGGGTCTGGCTCGCCGCGCCCTCCGTGCTCGAGGCGGACCGCCGCGGCAGGCTGTTCATTGGCACTGCGCAAGGCCCGCTGCAGCGCGCGACCGGGATCGCAGACGGAATTTTCGTCTGCGGCACGGGCCCTGGGGCCGCGCGCGGTGCGATCGCGCTGCTTTACGCCGCGCCGCGCGCCGCCACCATCGGCGGGCTGCGGTTCTCGCCTGACCAGGCCACGCTGTTCTCCGTGGTGCGTACCCCGGGGGCGGAACAGGGGGCCGACTTCACCCGCCCCGCAACGCGCTGGCCTGCCTTCGAACCCGCACTGCCGCCGCGCACGACGGTGATTGCGATCGCCCGCGACCGCGGCGGGGCGATCGGCGGCTGACGCGCGCGTTACCCTATAACATTTCGACATCGAGACGTCTTGACCGTCCCCCGCTGGCAAGGGAGGATGCCGGCCAAGCAACGACGCATAGTTTAGGGAGGGAGCGATGGCATCCGCTCACCGGAGGGCCGGCTCGCAGGTGGGGCCTGCGACCCGTCGCGCCACGCTGCAAGGCGGGCTTGGCCTGTTTGGCGCCCTGCTGGGTGGAGGGTTCTTCTGCAGCCGTGTCGGCGCCGCAGAGCCCATCGCGGCGGCGGGCGTGCCCGTGGTCGATCGCCTCGCCGTGCGCGTGGTGACGGACTCGTATCATCATGCCTTCGAACCGGCGCGTACAGTGCACGGCGTGCGCGTCGAACGGCTCGGGTTCGCGGTCGCCCCCGATCGCCCGCCGCGGCACACGCTGCAGAATGATACCAAGTCTTTCTGAACGAGACTCACGAGAGGGATTCCCCGACGCGGGCGGGATCTGATTCAACGGGGCGAGCAATGGAGCCTCGCCATGGGTCAGCCGCTTCCCCTCCGCCCCGACTACGA
>Ga0308417_1001007_pt1 | contig 19595 bp, 16 predicted proteins | sample HotsprSampleOS65_FD_203528 | JGI IMG/M metagenome (GOLD analysis project Ga0308417, IMG submission 203528) | Hot spring phototrophic mat microbial communities from Octopus Spring, Yellowstone National Park, Wyoming, United States - 20090730_OS65 ... | reverse complement strand
GGCATGACGCGGCCACGGAGGTTAGCCAGAAGGGGACGAACTGTCAAAGCGAACTGCGGTCCGGCTTCAGCGGGGCTTGCGGGTTGAGCGGCAGCGGCCGGGGCGACTCTCCGAGGTCGGAGCGGATACTGCCGGGGTCGGAGCGGATGCCGCCGGGGTCGGAGCGGATGCCGCCGGGACCTCGCCGCTGATCACCCCCGTGTCGGGACCGGTCGAAACGATCGTGGCTTGGTCGGCGGGTTCGGTATTGCCCCGGGTGACGGCTTCGAGTACATCCGCGGCCCGCTCGTTGACGATGCGGTCATGGACCTCTTCCCGGTCGATGCGGACCGAGCGGGGGGCGTCGATACCGATCTTGACGCGACCGGCATTGACGTTAACGACGGTCAGCTTGATGCCGTTACCGATGACGATCGACTCGCCGGAACGCCGTGTGAGAACGAGCATGAGTTGTCCCTCCTGGATGGGGTCGCCGGTGGAGTGGTTCCGTGCCGGTGCGACTGTCCATGCAATTTAGTCTATGTCACTGACGAGTAGCTCTTTCTATTCCGACCATTTTTTTTCAAGTTTTTCCGGGTAGCCGGGTCGCCGCCGGTCGGTCGATCGGCTCCTCGTGCCCGCCTTGGTCGGCCGGACCGTGCTTTCCCGTGCGGACGTCGAGAACTTGAGCGAAAATCGTGCCGCTGCCCGGAATCGCCACCCGTGCCCGCGGCGGAACCGCTGCGACCGGGCGAAACCCCGTGAATTCTCAGGTTTTTCGCCTCGTCAGGGGGGCCACACAAGGCCCCGGTCACTTCCGGTCGAGTTCGGCTCGCCGTGACAAATTCGCACAGCCGGCCCCGATCCGGGTGAGTCTGGAGGAGTCAGGGCAAGTCCGGGTGAGTCTGGAGGAGTCAGGGTGAGTCTGGGTAAGCCAGGGCAAGTCAGGGCGAGTCTGGAGGGGTCAGGGTCTAGCCAGAAAGTGTACAATCCGGAAGGGGTCTGTTCAATTGTTGTTCAGGATTCCAGGCTCGGATCGTGAATCGGGCCGGGGCTGCGAGTTGCGACGAGGAGGTGTGACCGGTCTCGGGGTTGACCGGTGGCGTGGGCGGGGCTATGGGGCCGGCGTAGGGGGAATTCGAACGTCGCGCGGGACCCAGCATGTCAGCCAGCTCGCCAGTGCGAGCCCGGTCGTCCGGCCCGGTGTCCGCGGCCACCGTTCTGGTGGCGGTCGGGATCGGTTGTCTGGCGGTCGGGATCGGTTGTACCGGCCCGTCGGTGATGAGTCCGCCCGAGTCGTTGATCGGTAGGCCGTGGCAGAACCGGGACGAGGCGGAGGTGGCTCGCGACGGCGACAGCGAGGCGGTGGCCGGGCTGTCGGCCGTGCTGGCAGGTCGGGAGCCGCCCCAGTACCCCGGTCGACCGCTCCACCTGCTGATCATGTCCGGGGGCGGGAAGTACGGTTCGTTCACGGCCGGAGTCCTGAACGGCTGGACGGCGGCCGGGAACCGCCCGACCTTCGACGTGGCGACCGGGGTCAGCAGCGGGGCGATCATCGCCGCTTACGCCTACCTGGGGCCGAAGTACGACCGGCAGATGGCGGCGACCTTCACCCGGCTGAGGCGTTCCGACCTGTACCGCTGGCAGCCGATCCGCGGCCTGCTCCGGGGCACCGGCTTACTGACCCCCGAGCCGCTCGACCGCTTGCTCGCCGAGCAGATCGACGAGGAGGTCATGAACGACCTGCGGGCCGCCCACGCCGAGGGCCGTCGGCTCTACGTCGGCACCGGCAACGTCCTGACCAACCGCTTCACGATCTGGGACATCGGGGCGATCGCCTCGTCCGGCCGACCCGACGCCGCCCGCCTGGTCCGCACGATCTTCCTGGCCGCCTGCACCCCGCCCGGGGCGGTCGAGCCGGTGCCGATCGAGGTCGAGGTGAACGGCGTCCGCTACACGGAGTGGCACGCCGACGCCGGCAACATGCTGCAGGCCTTCGTCCGCACGCCGGCCGGCATTCCCCCCGGTTCCACCTTCTGGGTCCTCTCCGCCGGGAAGTTCTACCGCGACCCGGTCCGGGGGCGCGCACGGTTCGTCGAGCTGATCGGCGGGGCGGTGTCGAACTCCCTCTACGCCCTGTTCCGTTCCGACCTGGTCAAACTCTACGCCCTGTGTGCCGTCACCCGGTCGAACTTCCGGCTGATCGCCCTGCCGGAGGATTTCCGCGGCTCGACGAGCAGCTTCGCCTTCGACCCGGAAGAGCTGAGCCGGCTCTACCACATCGGCTATCAGCTCACGGCCAACGGCGTCCCCTGGCGGACGACCCCGCCGGAGAGCCAACCCGGTGAAGCCGCGCCGGTCCGGACCGGGACGAGCTTCGTCGTGCCGGCCGCGGGGCCGGGGCCGACCGGCCGGTGAGGGTCGTGCCGACGGAGCGGTTTCGGCTTATGCTGTCATCGGCCTCGCCCCGCTTTCCCGACCCCGACCCGACCCATGCCCTTCCCACAGTTCGACCGTTCTAAGCTCCGCCTCCAGCCGCTGGCGAACCGGCAACACGACCTGACCCTGGACATCCTCCAGCCGCTCGACGCGGTACCGGCCTTCTCGCACCCGGCGATCCCGCTGATCGGTCGGCGGCTACGGGAGGCTCGGGAGCGTGGGGCGGCCCGCGTCCTGATGATGGGGGCGCACGTCCTGCGGGCCGGCTGCCAGCGGCACCTGATCGACCTGATGGAGCGGGGCCTGGTCTCCCTGGTCGCCATGAACGGGGCCGGTCCGATCCACGACTGGGAGTTCGCCCTGATCGGGGCCAGCACCGAGAGCGTGGCCCGTTACGTCTCGTCCGGCGAGTTCGGGCTGTGGGAAGAAACCGGGCGGATCAACGACGCCATCACCCGCGGGGTCCGCGACGGCCTGGGGCTGGGCGAGAGCGTCGGCCGGGCCATCGCCGAAGGCTTCTTCCCGTACAAGCACGCCTCGGTCCTGGCCGCCGCCTACCGCCTCAAGGTCCCGGTCACCGTCCACATCGGCATCGGCTACGACATCATCCACGAGCACCCCAACGCCGACGGCGGCGTCCTGGGTCGGGCCAGTTATACCGATTTCCTCATCTTCGCCGAGCACATCCGCAGGCTCGAAGGCGGCATCGTCCTGAGCTTCGGCACGGCCGTGATGGGGCCGGAGGTCTACCTCAAGGCGCTGGCCATGGCCCGCAACCTGGCCCACCAGCACGGCCAACGGATCGCCCACTTCACGACCGCCGTCTTCGACCTCGTCCCGCTCGACGACGACTACCGCCGCCAGGCTCCCAAGAGCGACCCGCGGTACTACTTCCGGCCGTGGAAGACGATCCTGGTGCGGACGGTGGCCGACGGCGGCGAGAGCTTCTACGTCGCGGGGGACCACCGGGACACGCTGCCGGCCGTCTGGCGGGCCGCCGTCGCCGACGGGGCCGAGCCGGACTCGGGGGCCTGACCGGTCCTTGCCGTCTTACCGTCCGCCTTCGCCAGACCGCCACGACCGCGCGATTGTGCGATTACGGCTGAACCGCGTCCCTCGCCCGTTCCGATACAACCTGCGAACGCAACCCTTCCCGCCCGCCCCTCGCGGGCCTTCGCAGGAAGACTCCGTCATGTGTCGAGCAATTCTCGTCGGTTCGGTTTGCCTGCTGACGGCCGTGGACGCCTGGGGGCAGGTTCCCGGTCAACTCCCGCCGGCCGGTCCGCTTCCGGTTTACGACCTGTCGGCCCCGGTCGGGGTGTCGGGCACGGTTCCGTCGGTCGGGGTGTCGGGCACGGTTCCGTCGGCCGGTTTGTCGGGCACGGTTCCGTCGGCCGGGGTGTCGGGGTCGGCCCCGGTGGGGACAGCGGGGGCGCTTCCCGGTGCCGGTGTCGCAGGTCCGCGTGACGGCGGGCCGCCGGCGGCGGTGGGGGCTTCGGTCCCGGCCAGGGGTATCCCGGTCGATGACCCCTGGGCCATCACCGGGCCGAACGCATACGTCTCGCTGGACTACCTGATGTGGTGGTACACGCCGATGAACTCGGTCCCGCTGCTGGTGACGGTGCCGACGGCCTTCGCCGTGCCGAACCCGCCGCCGGGCGTCACGAGTACGGTCTTCCCGGTGGGCAACCGGATCAGCTTCAACCGGGGGGACGGTTTGCGGCTGAACGCCGGGCTGAACTGGCAAAGGTGGGGGGTGGACGTATCGGCGTTCTACCTGGAGCGGCTGTCGAAGGCGGCCGGGTTGGCCAACGCCGGGGTGCCCGTGGCCATCGGTCAGCCGTACGTCCGGGCCGGGACCGGCGGCCAGACCATCCTGTACGCCTCGCTGCCGAACCAGTACGTCGGCGGGGTGCGGGTCGCGGCCGAGAGCCAGGTCTGGGGGGCGGAAGTGAACGCCCGCCACGCCTTCTATGTCTTCCTGGCCGACTCCAGCGACGTGCTGACCGGCCTGCGGTACTTCGGCCTGCAGGAGAGCGTGACGATGTTCTCGCCGTCGTTCTTCCCCAACGGCACGGCCCTGAACGTCTCCGACTCGTTCCGGTCGCTGAACTCGTTTTACGGCTGGCAGGTCGGCTGGAATAAGCGGGTCGGCGGCGGCGACGCCGGCTGGGGTCTGGACGTGACGACCAAGTCGGGTATCGGCGGGGTGCACCAGCGGGTGGACGTGTACGGGGCGAACGTCTTCCTGGCCCCCGGCTTCCCACCGGACGTGGAGCCGGGCGGGCTTTATGCCCGCGGGCTGAACCTCGGCTCGTACTCGCGCAACCGCTTCGCCTTCATGCAGGACCTGGACATCAAGCTGACCTACAATTTCAACCCGCACGTGCAGGTCTATGCCGGCTACACGCTCTTTTACCTGAGCAGCGTGATGCGGCCGACCGAGGCCATCGACCCGGTCGTGAACGACGGCGGGATCCGCTACATTGCCAATACGACCCCCAGCGTGCTGAACCGCCCGAACTTCATCTGGAAGGGAACGGGGTTCGTCGTGCAGGGGATCACGCTGGGCCTGCGGCTACAGTATTGAGGGCTGGTGATCGCCGGCGGTCCGGCCCCGTGTCGCGGCCGGGGCGGCCGGCGCGGCCGACCCCTCCGCCGGAGCGGCAACCTTCGTCATGCTCACGACCGACCTCATCGAACAGGTCCTGGCCACCGTCCCCGGTCGCACCGTCGGGGTACTCGGGGATCTGTTCCTCGACCGCTACCTCGACATCGACGCGGCCCTGAACGAGCCGTCACTGGAGACCGGGTTGACCGCCTACCAGGTGACGCGGGTGCGGAACTACCCCGGGGCGGCCGGCACCGTCATCAACAACCTCGCCGCCCTGGGCGTCGGCCACATCTACCCCATCGCCTTCCTGGGCGACGACGGCGAGGGCTACGAACTCCGCCTGGCCCTGCAGCGGCTCGCCGCGGTCGAGACGGCCGGCCTGCTCACCGTGCCCGACCGTCGGACCCCGACTTACACCAAGCCGATGCTCCACGCCGACGGCACGGCACGCGAGCTAAACCGCCTGGACATCAAGAACCGCCAGCCGACCCCGCTGGCCGTGCAGGACCGACTCCTGGAGCGGCTCGACCAGGCCTGGCCGCGACTCGACGCCTTGCTCGTCGTCGACCAGGTCAGCGAGGACGACTGCGGCGTCGTCACCGAGCGGGTCCGCGACCACCTGGGCACGCTGGCCGAACGCGACCCCGCCAAGTTCGTCCTGGCCGACAGCCGCGAACGGATCGCTTCGTTCCGCAACGTCTGCCTGAAGCCGAACGAGCGGGAACTCTTCCCGGGACAGCTCACCGGACGCCCCGACCGCCCGGCCGAGGCCGCCGCCGTGCAGCACCTGCGGCAGCAGTGCGGGGCACGGACGATCTTCGTGACGCGCGGCGAGCGGGGGATCGAACTCTTCAAGGCCGACGGCAGCGTGGTGTATTGCCCGGCGTACCGCGTGAGCGGCCCGGTCGACGTGTGCGGGGCCGGCGACAGTTGCTCGGCGGGGATCGCCGCGGCGATCATCTCGGGGCTGACCGAGGAGCAAGCGGCGGCCTTCGGCAACCTCGTGGCCTCCATCACCGTTCAACAGATCGGCGTGACCGGTACCGCGACCCCGCAGCAGGTCCGTGACCGCTGGCGGGAAGTCGGCTGATTACCGGCCGGCTGCCGGTCGTTCGCACTCCGGTTTAGCGGCGATAACCGGCCTGTTGCCGCCGGTCGCCCGCCCACCACTCACCACTGACCACTCACCACTCACCGCCGGCCCCTTGGCGACCGGTCTGTCTACGGGCGGCCCGTCTACGGGCGGCCCGTCGTTCGGCTCCCACTCGTCGTTCGGCTCCCACTCGTCGTTCGCCCCCTGCCCCCCGCCGCGATTTTAATGAGACATTTCTCAGAATTGATTCATGGGCTACTCACGAGTCGCAGGCTACTAAAGGGTTACGTCCGACGAATCTGGTCACGGTCGGTGGTGCCAGGCCGGGACGCCTTGGTAAGGGACGGCCGGGATCGTTGAGGGGAAGACCGATGACGACTGAGCACTTCGCCGCCTTGTTCCCCGCCGTCTTCACCGGTCTGGGCCTGGTCCTGGTCGGCGGCGTGAACCTGCTGCTGTTGCGGAAAGGCGTCGTGGTCCGCCTGGCGGCGAGTACGGCGGCGGTCGGTGTGGCCCTGGGGGCCGCCTGGGCCATCGACCAGCCCGATGTCGTGGGGCAGACGCTGGTCTACCTGCTGGCCGGTCTGGCCGCGGTCCTGCTGCTCGGCTGGCGGCCCCTGACCGAGGCGACCGCGGCGGTGGTGAAGTTCCTGGCCGTCAGCCCGGCGACCCGCTACGCCCTGCTGTCGCTCGCGGGCCTGGCCGTCGTCGTCGGTTCGGTGGTGGTGTTCGATCGGGCCGACGAGCGGGCCATCAACCAGTCCCTGAGCGAACTGGAGTTGCTCTCCAGTTACCAGCCGGGGGTGCCGACCGAGAAGGCGAAGGCCTACACCGACCGGGGCCGCCCGATCACCCTGCGGGAGCCGGAGTCGCTCTCGGACGCTTACATGATCTCGGAAGTCGAGAAGCGGGTACTCGAGCAGCACCGTCTGGACGGGTCGATCATCCGCCGCGGCTCGGCCAGTGAGCTGTGCAACTGTCACGGCTGGGTGTTCGCCGGCGGCGCGTACCGCATATCCGGTGAGGACGTCGAGGCGATCCTGAACGACAACGGCTATCAGCCGGTGGAAGAACCGCAGCCCGGCGACGTGGTGGTGTACCGCAACGGGGGGGCGGTCAGCCACACGGCGGTGGTCCGGTACGTGAGCGAGGGCCAGCCGGTGCTGGTGGAGGGCAAGTGGGGCCAGCTCGGCGTCTTCCTGCACCCCGTCGACCGGTCCTTTTACGGCACCGATTACACCTTCTACCGGACGAACCGCGCCACGCACCTGCTGCGCGGTCTGGGGGGCCAGCCGAGCACGACCAACGCGCCGCCGGTGGTCACGAGCGAGTGAGGCCGACGAGCCGTTCCGCCCGGGTTAATTCCCACCCCCCCGGGTTGTTCCGCCCGGGTTGTTTCCCCCCTAGGTCGCCCGCCCGCCCACAGCACAACCCTTCTCGCGGCCGGTGACGGCGGGTCGTGGACCGCCGGAAGTCAATCACCGTCGGAGGTCGTTGACCGTCGGAGGTCGTTGACCGTCGGAGGTCGTTTACCACCGGAAGTCCTTCTCGTAGCCGGTGGCGACGAGCAGTTCCCCGAAGCGATCCTTGAACCGCTTGGCGACGGTGTCGGTGAAGTGGTTTTTCCAGTCGCCGGCCACGCCCTTGCGCTCGTGGGACTTGGGGTCTTCCTGGCCGGGTTTGCGGCCGGCCCGCACCTCGAACCGGTTGGCCAGGACCGCTTCCCGGAGCCGTTGCGGGCTTACCGGCAGGCGGCAGTGGCCGCGCAGCACCCGGTCCAGGACCTCGACGTCGTGAACGAGCAACTCTTCGTATTTCAGCAGGTCGTCGGGTCCGCCGGTCCAGGAGCGTTGCACGGCGGCGCGGTCGGGCAGCCAGTGGTCGATCAGGTACAGTAATCCGTCTTCGAGGGAGCTTTTGTGCAGGCGGGCCCGCAGCCTCAGGTCATCCTCGGTCCGCATGACGTGGCTGTGCTTGATGCTGAAGTACCCGGAGATCAGGGTGTCGCGGAGGTCGCGGATGACGACGAACCAGCGGGAGTAGCGGGGCAGGCGGACCTGACGGAATTGCTGGCGGGTGACGTAGAGGGTGGGGTAAACCTTCCCCGGCTCGATGGGCCGTTCCAGGAATTGGGCGTCGCCCCTTTCGGGCAGCACGAGCCGGTCGTAGGCCAGGGCGTGCAGGATGCGGTGGACCCACTGGCTGCCCGCCTTGTGGTGGGTGATGTGGAAGACGGTAGGGGAGCCGGCGGTCGCCTCGAACCAGCGGCGGAGGCGGGTGATCAGGCCGCCGCCGGTCGCCGGCCGGGCCGTGTCCCAGCGGAACGCCCCGTCGATCGGTTCCGGGTTCCGGTCGGTCACCAGGTGGAGTTCGCTTACCGTGGCGAGCATGGTCGTGTCTTCCGTGCTGGGGCGGGGGGCCGTCACCACCGCCCGGCCGTCTGCCGGTTCCCCTTCACCAGTCGAACCCGGTCTCGTAGCCGGTGGCGATCAGGAGCGAGCCGAAGTAGTTTTTGAACGACTTGGCGATCCGGTCGGTGAAGTGGTTTTTCCAGTCGCCGGCCACGCCCTTGCGCTCGTGGGAGTCGAGGTCCTCCTGGCCGGGCGGTCGGCCCGAGCGGGCCTGGAAGCGGTTCTCGCGGATCACCTGTCGGAAGCGGGCCGGCTCGACCGGGAGCTGGCAGCGTCGGAGCAGGACCTCGGCGAAGATCTCCTCGTCGCGTTCGAGCAGGTCTTCGTACCGGATGAGCTTTTCCCCGGCGGCGACCCAGGACCACTGCACCTGGGCGGGGCCGGCCAGCAGGTGCTCGGTCACGTAGAGCAGGCCGTCCTCGACGCTCAGTTCGCGGAGGATGGCCCGCCGCTGCCGGTTCCTGTCGGTCAGCAGCGGGTGGCTGTGTTTGAGGCTGAAGTACAGGGACACCAGGGTGTCGCGCAGGTCGCGGATGATGACGAACCGCTTCCAGTTGGGGGGCAGCGGGACGCTGGTGAACTGTTCGTGGGTGATGTACAGGGTCGGGTAGACGGCCCCGGCCCGGACCGGCTTGGCGAGGAACTGGGCACACTCGACTTCGGGCGGCACGAGCCGGTCGTAGGCCAGGGCGTGCAGGATGCGGTGGACCCACTGGCTGCCCGCCTTGTGGTGGGTGATGTGGAAGACGGTGGGCAGCCTGGTGTCCGGTGTGTGGCGGCCACCGAGCCGGAGTACCCGGCCCAGGCAGCGGATCGCGTCCAGCATGGCAGGTTCCCCTGACGGACCGGCCCTGGGCGGTCACGGGTCCGGCCGGCAGGAGAGTTATCGGCAATTCGGGGTGTGGGTCGTGCGGGGAATGCAGAGGAAATGGCCGCCTTGCCCCGGCCGCGCGATCTGGAGCGGACCGTGGGACAGGCGGGGCGGTCAGGCCGGGCGGGGCGATCAGTCCGGGCCGCGGACGGCCGGCCGCACCTCCTGCAGGAAGAAGTCTCGCAGGCGGGCGTGAACGTCGGCCGGCAGGGGGGGCAGGTCGCTGGCGGCGGCGTTGGCCTCGGCTTGCGCCCGGTTGCGGGCCCCGGGGATGACCGTCGTCACCGCCGGGTGGTCCAGGCACCACCGCAGGGCCAGTTGCGGCAGGGTGTAGCCCGGCGGCACGAGCGACTTGAGCCGTTCCACCAGTTCCAGCCCCTTCTCGAAGACCAGGCCGGCGAACGTCTCCCCGACGTTGAACTTCTCGCCGTTGCGGTTGACGGTCCGGTGGTCGTTGGGGCCGAACGTGGTGGCGGGGGTGTACCGACCGCCGAGTAACCCCGAGGCCAGCGGCAGCCGCACGATCACCGCCACGCCCCGCTCGCGGCAGCGGTCGAGCAGCCCGCTGACGGCGGGGGTCTGGCGGAAGATGTTGAAGATGATCTGCAGCGAGGCACAACCGGGCTGCCCCAGGCACACGTCGGCCTCGGCCACGGACTCGACGCTGGCCCCGAACCGGGCGATCTTCCCCTGGGCCTGCAGCTCCCGCAGGGTGTCCCAGATCTCGGCCCGCTTGAGTTGCTCCATCGGCAGGCAGTGCAGTTGCGTCAGGTCCAGGCGTTCGATCCCGAGCCGCCTCAGCGAGTCGTCGATGTGTTCGCGGATCGTGGCCGGGGCGAAGTTGCCGGGCCAGCCGGGGCGGGGGAAGCGGCCGAACTTACTGGCGATGAACAGGCCGTCGCGGCGGTGTTCCTTGAGGAAGCGGCCGATCAGCTCCTCGCTCCGCCCCAGCCCGTAGACGTCGGCGGTGTCCAGGAAGGTGACGCCGGCGGCCGCCGAGGCCCGCAGGACGTCCAGGGCGTCGGCCTCCGGCACCTCGCCCCACTGGTCCCCGCCGATCTGCCAGCACCCCAGGCCCACCTCCGACACCGGGGTCCCGCCGAAGCTGCGAACTTTCATGCGCCTACTCCCGACGAACCGGACCGAGTGACTCACTCAGCACTACCACAGGCTCACCACAGTCGGGCAGGAGTTCGATGGAGCCCCGGTGTGGCCGACCGGATGTGGCCCACCGGATTGTGGCCCACCGGATTGTGGCCCACCGGATGTGGCCCATGAGCCGGAGCGGCTCAGGCCCGACTCGCCCCCGGCTCACCCCAGTCCGATGTAACCCGTCAGCAGGAACGGCACGGCGATGAGGCTCGGGATGCCGAGGACGGTGAACAGCACCATCAGGGCGTGAACGAGCAGGTTCTTCGGGCCGTTGTGCGGGGACATGGGGTTCTCCTGCCAGAGGCCGATTATCACCATACGGGCTGAGGCCCGCGCGGGCAGCCCCCCGTGTCAGTCGCCGCGGTCCCGGTTGTGATCGCGGTCGCCGTGGCCGTTCCGGTCGCCGTGGTGGTCGTGGTCGTGGTCGCGGTGGCGGTGGCGGTTGTCGAAGACGTAGTAGACCGGTTCGCTGAAGCGGCTCTTGAGGGCCGATTCGGCCGAGAGCCGGGCGTGGCGTGCGGCGTAGGCCCCGTGGCCGCGGACCCGACCGGTCCGGCCCGTCTTGCGGACCGTGCCGACCCGGGTGAACCCGGCCCGCTCGAAGAACGGGTTGGCCTGTCCCATGGCCGAGAGCGTCTCGATCCAGTCCACGGGGCAGAGTTCACAGGCGCGTCGGACGAAGGCGGCGGCGAGGCCGGCCCCCCGGTACGTCGGGTGCAGCACGACCCGCTGCAGCAGCCAGAGCCGGTCGTTCAGGGCCGCCAGGGCGAGCCGCGAGCGTGGCCGGTGCAGGCCGAAGTACCGCGACCGCAGCGTGAGGGAGGCGGCCGGGGTGCCGAACACGCACACGCCCACCGGTTCGGTCCGGTGCCACAGCAGGATCACCCGGCGGACGAAGGCGAGGTGGTGGCTGCGGTAATGCCACCGAGCGAAGTACGGCCAGTCGGATCGGGAACCCCAGGACAGCCACAGCTCGTGCGCGAACGAGACGAGGCGTCGAAGTCGCCCCCGGCGTTCGGCCTCGACCCGACCCTCGCCGCGGCAGCGGACCCACAGGTCCGGCTGCAAGTCGTCGACGATGTCCTCGTGGGTGGTGGCGGCCAGCACCCCGGTGCCGCGGCGGCCCGCCAGCTTGCGCAGGTTGAAGGCCACGACCTTCGCCAGGGTGCGGTCGAGGGTGGCGGTGAACTCGTCGGCGGCGACCCAGGCGGCCCCCTGGGCCAGGGCGTAAGCCAGCCGGTAGCGGTACCGCTGCCCCTCACTCAGTTCGGCCGGCGTTCGCAGCAACAGACGCGCTTCCGACAGGCCACAGCCGCTCAGGACGGCCAGGCGGTCGGCCACGGCACCGGGGAGCGTGTCGATCAGCGGCCGGTCCGGCAACGGCAGTGCGAACACGTCGACGGCCCGCAGTTCGGCGGCGGCCGCCCGCAACAGCGACGACTTCCCCGACCCGCTCGGACCGCTGAACAGCACCACGTCGCCGGGGCGGATGTCGAGGGTCAGGTTCTCGGCCACGACGTGCGGCGGCTCCGCCTCGGGCAGGCCGAACAGGTCCGCCACCTCTCCCGTGGCCAGGCTCCGACCCTTCGGCCGGAACGTGTAACGGATCGTAATCGGGCCGAGCATGACCAAGCTCCTGGCGGGGGTAGCGATGGGGTAAGCTGCGGTCACTACGCTAGGGGGGGACGAACCCGGGCCGGGCGGACGAACGCTCTACCACACCCGCGGCTCGCGGCGGTCGAGCAGGTAGGCGGTCCCGGTGGCGGTGGCGTCGAGCAGGTCGTCATGCTCGCCGTGGGGGAAGGTCGTCATCTCCTCGAGCAGTTCGCGCTGGCCGGGATCGACGTCGCCGGCCCCGTCCCCCTTGAGCCGCAAGGTCCCGTTCTCGACGGCGACGGCGAGGGCGGCCGCCCGGGCCGTCTTTTCGGAAGCCTGAGATACCCCCTTCAGCCGGGGGCCGAACCGGGCCTGCCGGGCCAGCAGGTCGGTCAGACCCCGGAAGGCGGCGTTCGACTCGAAGAGGATCACGGCCGGGTTCCACTGCCGGTCGAAGGCGTCGATGAGTCCGACCAGTTCCGGGGCCGGCACCCGGCGAGCGGTGCAGGCCAGGACGCGGATTTCCCCGGGGCCGGGGGAAGCGGCGAAGCGGCCCAGCACCACCAGGGCCGAGCGGTCCGCCCGGGCGGCGGTGCTGACGGCCGGGTCCACGGAGAGGACGACGAGTTCACAGTCGGCCGGCTCGGTCCACAGCCGCACCCATTCGGCCCGGATCATCGCTTCTTCCTCCACGACCGGCAGCAGACGGTAGCCGCGGGTGAACGAGGCGGAGCCGATCTCGGCCCGGCGCTCCCGGAGCCGGTGCGTCGGCCACTTCTCCGGCCAGACCGGCTGGAGGTCCGGTCCCACGGCCCGGCGGAACACGGCGAAGGCCGGGTTCTTCTTCAACCGGGCGTTCAGGTCGTCGGGGTGCCACGGCGTACACAGGCTCCAGCAGCGGCCGTCCGGTTCCAGCAGGTTCAGCAGGTTGTTGGTGACGTAGTCGGCGGTCCGGTCCCGCTCGGCCTTGCTGTGCAAAGCGCGGACGTCGACCACGTCGTCACACACCAGCAGGTCGGCCCGCGTCCCGGTGCTGCCCGCCCCCACGCCGAAGGCGGCCACGCTCGGCCCGATGACCTCGGCCGGCCGACGCACGCTGAACGCCTCCGCCGACCACGGCTCGGCCGGAACCAGACCGGGGAAGACGGCCCGCACCCAGGGGTTGCCGGCGATCGCCTCACGCAGGAAGCGGCTCCGCTCGGCCGCCACCGTCCCCGTCGCGCACACGATCTTCACCCGTAGCCCCGGCGTCCGCCCCAGTTCCCACAGCACCCGGCCGCACACCTGGAACGTCTTGCCGTGGTCCCGTGGCAACTCCACCACGGCCATGCGGTGCCGGGTCAGGAAGTTCTGCAACTCTTCATGAACGAGGGCGGGGCGCACCGGCTGCCCCTGGGCGTCGCTCAGGCATAGACGGATGAACGTCGTCGGGTCGGCCCGGGCGAGGGCGACCCGGAGGGCGAACCCCGGCAGTCGGTTGAACGGCGGGACGGCGGCGGGCATCGGAGCGGGCCTCCGGGATGGGGAGTGGAGGAGGGGAGTCCGGCGGTCGGTTGAACGGCGGGACGGCCGGACGGCCGTGGACAGCAGCGGTCGAGGGACGGCCGTGGACAGCAGCGGTCGAGGGGCGGTCGGTTGAACGGCGGGACGGCCGCGATGAGGTGCTATTCCACTGTGCGCTATCGGCTCGGCAAAGCAAAACGACGGCTGCCCCGGTTCACGGCAGGCGTCGTGGGGCGGGTGCGGGGAGGGGCGGCGACTCACGGGTCAGGCGACTCACGGGTCAGCAGGGGGCATCGCAGCGGCGGACGGGCATCTGGCGGCCCCGATCGCGGCCGGGTATGCTGACTCAGACACGCCCCAACCCCTCGGTCGGATCTGTCACGATGCGTCACGTTCCGCTCTCTGCCTTCGTTGTTACCGTCCTGCTGGGCGTCGCGGTCGTCTGGTCGGGCGGTACCGCCTCACGGCCGGCAGCGGCGGCCGACCATCCCGTCCCGGAACCTCTGAAGCAGCCCCTGCCGACGCAGTTCGAGTGCCGCTGGGCCGACACGCCGATCACCATCGACGGTTCCGCCGACGACCCGGCCTGGAAGCTCGCCCAGCCGATCGACGCCTTCCACCTGCCCTGGCTCGGGGACAAGGCCCGCATGGGTCGCACCAGGACCGTGGCCCGGCTCCTGTGGGACCGGCAGTACCTGTACTTCTTCGCCGAGATGGAAGACAGCGACCTGATCGCCGACATCACGGACCACGACGGCGACCTGTGGAAGACCGACGTGTTCGAGCTGTTCTTCCGCCCCGACGAGACGAAGCCGGGCTACTACGAGTTCCAAGTGAACGCGGCCGGGGCCGTCTTCGACGCCTTCTACCCGAAGTGGGACTTCGACACCCTCCGCGAGCGGAGCCGGGCCGACCGCTTCCACGTCGAGGCGAGGGTGAAGCTCCGCGGCCGGCTCAACCGGCGCGACGGCCAGGACCAGGGCTGGAGCGTCGAGGGCCGCATCCCCTGGACCGACTTCCTGCGGACCGGCGGCCGTCCCACGCCCGGCGAGACGTGGAAGCTGAACCTGTGCCGCTTCGACTACAACTCGGCCTGGAAGGAACCCGAGCTGTCGTGCGTCGCGCCGATCGCCAAGCGGGTCTTGCCCGCCTTCTTCCACCAGACCGACGATTACGCCAGCGTGACGTTCGTCGGCCCGGACGAGAGGACGGCCAAGCCGTTCGGTCTCGACAGGCTGCCGCCGCTGACGACGAGCAAGGTGGTCGGCTTCCCCGACCCGCCGCCGCCGTACCGGGCGGTGCGGGCGCTGCCGAATTACAAGCCGGAATACCCGATCATGGTGGCCCGGATCCCGGGCAGTACCGAGGCGCTGATGATCAACCAGCCGCGGTCCTACGGCCCGACCGCCGTCTGGCGGCTGCCGCTCGGCCCGGCCACCACCGAGAAGGACGCCGTCAAGCTCTTCGACACCCCCGACAACGGCACCGCCTACGACGTCGCCTTCCACCCCAGGTTCGCCGAGAACGGCTACGTCTACTTCGGCTGGAACGGGGCCTCCCAGGGGCAGAAGGGCAAGCACTCGAAGGTGACGCGCTACACGATGACCACCAAGCCGCCGTTCACCATCGACCCGGCGACCGCCAAGACGATCATCGAGTGGGAGTCGGACGGCCACAACGGGGCGGCCTTGTGCTTCGATTCCGACGGCCTGCTGTACGTCACCTCCGGCGACGGCACGTCCGACTCTGACACGAACGTGACCGGGCAGCGGACCGACCTGCTGCTGTCCAAGGTCTTGCGGATCGACGTGGACCGGCCCAGCGGCGGCAAGGCGTACTCCGTGCCGAAGGACAACCCGTTCGTGGGCGACGCCCGGTTCGCCCCGGAGACGTGGGCCTACGGGCTGCGGAACCCCTGGCGGATCACCTTCGACCCGGTCTCCAAGCAGCTCTGGGTCGGCCAGAACGGGCAGGACCTGTGGGAGTCGGCCATGCTCGTCACCAAGGGGGCCAACTACGGCTGGAGCGTCTACGAGGGCAGCCACCCGTTCTACCCCGAACGGAAGCTCGGCCCGACGCCGGTCTCCCCGCCCACCGTCGAACACCACCACTCCGAGGCCCGCTCGCTCACCGGCGGCATCGTCTACCGCGGCAAGAAGTACCCCGAACTGGTCGGGGCGTACATCTACGGCGACTACAGCACCGGGCACATCTGGGGGGTGAAGCACGACGGCACCAAGGTCGTCTGGCACAGGAAGCTGGCCATCACCACGCTGCGGATCACCGGCTTCGCCCCCGACGCCGACGGCGAGCTGCTCATCTGCCACCACGGCCCGGCCGGCGACGGCGGCTTCTTCACCCTCGAACCGAACCCCGAGAAGCCCGGCGACTTCCCCCGCACCCTCTCCGAGAGCGGACTGTTCGACTCCGTCAAGGACCACGTCCTGAAGCCCGGCGTCATCCCCTACTCGGTCAACGCCCCGTTCTGGTCCGACGGGCTGCACAAGGAGCGGTTCCTCGCCCTGCCGCCCGGCGGGACGATCGACTTCACCCGCTTCCGCGGCTGGAACTTCCCCGACCGGACCGTCATCGTCAAGAGCTTCGCCCTAGAGACGGTCGAGGGCGACCCGGCCAGCCGTAAGTGGATCGAGACCCGCTTCCTGACCAAGCAGTCGGGGGAGTGGTACGGCTACAGCTACGTCTGGAACGACGACGGGACCGACGCCACGCTCTTGGGGCCCGGCTCGCTCGACAAGACGTTCACCGTCAAGACCGCCACCGGAACACGCCAGCAGACCTGGCACTACCCCAGCCGGGCCGAGTGCATGGTCTGCCACAGCCGGGCCCAGAACTTCGTCCTGGGACTCTGCGAGTTGCAGATGAACAAGGACCACACCTACCCCAACGGCCGCACCGACAACCAACTCCGCGTCCTGGAACACCTCGGGCTTCTCAAGGTCGACTGGTACGCCGAGGTCCGCGGCACCGTCGGGGACCCGACGAACCGGCCGCTGGACGGGCAGCGGGGCGTCCAGCCGACCAGCCTCCTGCACCAGCCGCCGGCCGCCTTCAGAAAGCTCGTCAACCCCTACGACGCCGCTCAGGACCTCGACGCCCGGGCCCGGTCCTGGCTGCACACCAACTGCTCGTCGTGCCACGTCGAGGCCGGCGGCGGTAACGCCCTGTTCGAGTCGGAATTCACCGTCCCGCTGGAAAAAGCCCGGCTCGTGAACGTCAACCCGGTCCACCAGACGTTCGGCATCCCCGAAGCCAAGCTCCTGGTGCCCGGCGACCCAGACCGCAGCATCCTGTTCCACCGCCTCAGCAAGCGGGGGCCGAACACCGGGCAGATGCCCCCCCTGGCGACCGTCCGGCCCGACGAGGCGGGGGTCGCCCTCATGCGGGAGTGGATCAGGTCGTTGAAGTGAGGCTGAAGTGAGGCCCCGGTCCGAGCCGCAACCCCGACCCACGGCACGGAGGCCGCCATGTTCCACCGGCGACCGCGACACGGCACCGCCACCGTCCGCCCGTATACGCAGCGACCGGGGAACGCCCCCCGGCCGTCGGCCCTGCGTCTTCGGAGTGAACCGGTCGAGGCCCCGTCCACCGACCCGCACTGTCGCGACGCCCGGCTGGCCCGCCTCGAAGCCGTCCTGCTGCTGGCCGACGAACCGCTGCCCGCCCGCCGGCTCGCCGAGGTCGCCGGACTGGCCGACGCCGCCCTAGCCCGCTCCCTTCTCGACCGACTCCGCGCCGGCTACGACGCCGACGGCTCCGCCTTCCAGGTCGAGGAGATCGCCGGCGGCTACCAGCTCCTGACCCGCCCGCAGTACCACCCCTGGCTCGCCCGCCTCAAGCGGACCGGTCACGAACTCCGCCTCAGCCCCGCCGCGTTGGAAACCCTCGCCGTCATCGCCTACAAACAGCCGGTCATGCGGGCCGAGGTCGAAACGATCCGCGGCGTCGCCTGCAGCGAAGTAATCCGCCAGCTCCTGGAAAAAGGACTGGTTCGCGTCGTCGGCCGGCACGACTCCCTCGGCCGACCGCAGCTCTACGGAACGACCCGGCGGTTCCTCCAGGCGTTCGGCCTGAACACGCTCCAGGACCTACCCGAGGTTCCCGCCCTGCGGAAGCCGGGCTGAAGCGTCATATGACGAGCCCGAAGCGTCAGCGAGGGCTCCTCTCCCGAAGCGTCGTATGACGAGCCGGAAGCGTCAGCGAGGGCTTGCCTGCCGAAGCGTCGGATCACGAGCCCGAAGCGTCAGCGCGGGCCTCCCCTGCCGAAGCGTCAGCGCGGGCCTCCCCTGCCGAAGCGTCAGCGCGGGCCTCCCCTCGGGCCCCCCTCAGAAATAGCCGATTTGCGTTTCACACGGTCTTGCACTAGTTTTCCCCTAGCGAACGGGCGGGCCGGTTCTGGCGGCTCGTCCGGGGCGAACCCCGGTGCGCCGGGAGGCGCTACACCTTTCTTCCTCGAAAGGGCAAACCCGTCGCGAGGCGGGGGCGCAAAGCCACGGGCCTCCGGTCCCCCCTTAACTCCCCGATCGGAGGTCGCCGGGTTGCCGAAGGGACGGCGGGTGAAAACCTGTCCATCCCCGGACCGCGGCCGACTCAGCCGGCCCGATCCGCGCGCCGCACCGACCCGGACATTCTCCGGGAGTCGCCGGGGTTCGCCCTGCTACCCTTCCCGCCCCTCTTCCTTCACACCGGCTCAGGTCCGTATCATTACGACCGACTCCGGCGATCATTACCGGAGAATCCTCATGTCCGTCCGTCGTGTCCGCTGCCCGTGCCGGGGGAAGCTGTCCTGTGAACTCTGCCACGGCGAGAGGTTCTACGACTACGAGGTCGGACCCCGCGGCTGGATGCCGTTCACTTGTCCGACGTGTCGCGGAGCGGGTATGCTGACCGTTCCGCCGGCCGCCCCGCCGGTCGCCCCGGGAAACGGTGACACGGAACCTTGCCCGACCTGCCACGGGGACGGGACGATCGACCCCGGCAACCCGCCGCTGGCCGAAGGCTCGGTCGGCCTGATCCGCAAGATCTGGAAGATCTTCATGGGCGGCTGAGTTGAGTTGGGTTGAGTCGGGCTGAGTCGCACGGGCCGGCGGGGCGGCCCGCGTCCGCACGGCGGGGCGAGCGGGGAAGGGGGGCGCCGCGGCGGCACTCCACGAGGTTGCGATACCCCGGACCCGCCCCGCGGGTGTATGATGGTGATACCTCTCGCGGGACACGGGGGTACGGTCAACATGGTCACGCGGAACCGACACGACGGCGGGAATTCCTCGGGCTGGTGGGACGACTTGCCCCCCGCGGTCAAGAAGCGTGTCTCCCCCCCCGTGGCCGACCCCGAGCCGCCCGCCGAGCCGCCACCCCCGGCCGAGCCGTCCTACCGGCCGACCGTGGCCTCCGACCTTTCCCGCCTCGCCGTGCTGTTCCTGCTCGTGGCCCTGGCCAACGTGCTGTTCCTGCTCGTGGCCCTGGCCTTCCTCTCCGGTCACAACCCGCTCGGGCCGTGACTGCCCCCGCTCCACTTCCCCCGCATCTCCGGCCAACCGAAGGACCGCCTCATGCTTCCCGTACTTGTCGTCGTCGCGTCCCTGGTCGTCCCGGCCGACCCCCCCGCCGGTCGTCCGGCCCAGAAGTTCTGCCCCGTGATGACCACCGACGAGATCGACCCGAAGACCTCCCGGTCCGTGACCTACAAAGGCGTGACGATCTACCTGTGCTGCGACCAGTGCGTGACGAAGTTCACGCGCGACCCCGCTGCCTACCTGGACCCGAAGCTGATCCCCGGCCTGGCCGGGCTCGAACTGCCCAAGCGGGACATCGAACAGGTCTATTGCCCCGTGCTGCGGGACCGCAAGGTTTCGTCCCGAGACCCCTCGACCACCTACCGGGGCGTGACGGTCTACTTCTATAACGAGCTGGCCAAGGCCC
>Ga0308417_1001005_pt1 | contig 19617 bp, 28 predicted proteins | sample HotsprSampleOS65_FD_203528 | JGI IMG/M metagenome (GOLD analysis project Ga0308417, IMG submission 203528) | Hot spring phototrophic mat microbial communities from Octopus Spring, Yellowstone National Park, Wyoming, United States - 20090730_OS65 ... | reverse complement strand
GAGCCGATCGGCACCCGGATCTTCGGGCCCGTGGTGCGCGAGCTGCGTGGCAAGAAGTTCATGAAGATCATCAGCCTCGCGCCGGAGGTGCTCTGAGCCATGGCTGCGAAGATCAGGAAGGGCGACCAAGTCGAGGTGATCGCCGGCGCAGACAAGGGCAAGCGCGGCGAGGTGTTGAAGGTTATCCCAAAGCAGGGCCGCGCCATCGTTCAGGGGGTGGCGGTCGTGAAGCGTCATCAAAAGCCCAAAGGCCTTGGGCAGCCCGGCGGCATCATCGAGCAGGAGGCGCCGGTGCATCTGTCGAACCTGATGCTGGTCGACCCGAAATCGGACAAGCGGACGCGCGTCGGGTTCAAGGTTCTGGAGGACGGCAGGAAGGTGCGCGTGGCGCGGGTGTCGGGTGAGGTGATCGATGGCTGAGACCACGAGGGTGAAGCCCCGCCTGCAGGAGCACTACGAGACGGTGGTGCGCGAGGCGCTTGCCGCCGAGTTCGGCTACAAGAACCGCCTCGCCGTGCCTCGGCTCGAGAAGATCGTGATCAACATGGGCGTGGGCGAGGCGGCGGGGGACCAGAAGAAGCTCGATGCCGCGGTCGCCGACCTCGCGGTCATCTCCGGCCAAAAGCCGGTGAAGACGCGGGCGAAGAAGGCGATCGCCGGGTTCAAGATCCGCGCGGGCATGCCGATCGGCGCGAAGGTGACGCTGAGGCGGGCGCGGATGTACGAGTTCCTCGACCGTCTTGTGACGATCGCGCTGCCGCGGGTGCGCGACTTCCGCGGAGTCTCGGGCAGGGGCTTTGACGGGCGCGGTAATTTCGCGATGGGGCTGAAGGAGCAGATCGTCTTCCCCGAGATCAACTACGACAAGGTCGACAAGGTGCGGGGGATGGACATCGTGATCTGCACCACCGCGAAGACAGACAGGGAGGCGAAGGCGCTGCTCAAGGCCTTTGCCATTCCGTTCACGAACTGAGCACGGAAAACCGCCGGCAGCGTGCCGGCAGGTTCTGGAGGGTTGGCGGATGGCCAAGACGTCGTCAGTCGAGAGGAACCGCAAGCGGGAGCGGATGGCCAAGCGCGATGCCGCGAAGCGGGCCGCGCTGAAGGCCGTGCTGAGGCAGAAGGACGCCTCGCCGGAGGACCGCTTCGCGGCGATGCTCAAGCTCGCGGCGATGCCGCGCAACGGCGCGGCGGTTCGGGTTCGGCTCCGCTGCGAACTCACCGGCCGTGCGCGCGGCAACTACCGCAAGTTCAGGCTGTGCCGCGTGGCGCTGCGCGAACTCGCCTCGGCCGGGCAGATCCCGGGCATGGTCAAGGCGAGCTGGTAGGCGGGGAGAGGAGCAAGGACGATGGCGATCTCCGATCCGCTCGGTGACATGATCACACGGATCCGCAACGCGCAGCGGGCGCGGCGCTCGAGCACGCGCGCGCCTGCCTCGAAACTGCACGCGAATGTCTGCGAGGTGCTGAAGCGTGAGGGCTACATCCGCCACTGGCGGGTGGTGGAGCTTCGCCCGGGCGTGCGCGAGCTCGAGATCGAGCTCAAGTATTCGGACGGCGAGCCGGTGATCAAAGAGATCACCCGCGTCTCCAAGCCCGGCCGCCGCGTCTACTCGAAGATCAAGGAGCTGCCTCGGGTCTACAACGGCCTCGGCATCTCCATCCTGTCCACCCCGCGCGGGGTGATGAGCGAGGCAGAGGCCCGCGCCGCCAATGTCGGCGGCGAGGTGCTCTGCCGCGTGTTCTGAGCGCGCGGGAGGAGGGTTGCACCATGTCGCGTGTCGGCAAGTATCCGGTGACGCTTCCCGCCGGCGTCTCGGTCGCCGTCGCCAACGGCGTGCTGACGGCAAAGGGCAGACTCGGGGAGTTGAAGCTTTCGCTGTCGGATGAGATCACCGCTGCCGTCGAGGGCAACAAGGTGGTGCTCACACCGAGGAGCCAGGAGCGGCGCGCCCGCACCCTCTGGGGGACGACGCGCAGCCTGGTTGCCGGCATGGTCAAGGGCGTCTCCGAAGGCTATGCGAAGTCGCTCGAGATCAACGGCACCGGGTTTCGCGCCGCGGTGCAGGGCAAGGAGCTCGTGCTGAACCTCGGCTTCAGCCACGAGATACGCTATCCGGTCCCGCCCGGGATCAAGATCACCTGCGAGAAGCCGACCTCGATCAAGGTGGAGGGGATAGACAAACAGCGCGTCGGCCAGGTGGCGGCCGAGATCCGCGCCTTCCGCCCGCCCGAGCCTTACAAGGGCAAGGGCATCAAGTATGAGACGGAAACGATCCTCCGCAAGGAGGGGAAGAAGAAGTAGCCATGGCGAAGAAGCTCGACCCGAAGCAACGGCGCAAGGCCCGGCTGCGCTTCCAGCTGCGACAGAAGGGGGGCGGACGGCCGCGGCTTTCCGTGTTCCGGTCCTCGAAACACATCTACGCCCAGGTGATCGACGATAGCGTCGGCCACACGCTGGCGGCTGCGTCGTCCCTCGACCCGTCGCTGCGGCAGACGCTGAGGACTGGCGCCGACAAGGCGGCGGCGGCGGCGGTCGGCAGGCTCGTTGCGGAGCGGGCGATCGCGGCTGGCGTCTCGGCCGTGGTGTTCGACCGTGGGGCCTATCTCTACCACGGCCGCGTCAAGGCTCTGGCGGATGCGGCCCGAGAGGGCGGGCTGGATTTCTGAGCGCGCGGCGCAAGGGGGCCGAGAGGCATGGCACGTGAACCGAGGGAAGGCGGCCGCGGCCGCGAGCGCGGGGACCGCGAGCGCGAGGGCGAGGAGCTCGTCGACAAGCTGGTTGCGATCAACCGCGTGGCGAAGGTGGTCAAGGGTGGGCGACGCTTCGCCTTCGCAGCCCTGGTCGTGGTCGGCGACAGGAAGGGGCGCGTTGGCTTAGGCGCGGGCAAGGCGCGCGAGGTTCCGGAGGCGATCCGCAAGGCGACCGACCAGGCCAAGCGCAGCATGATCCGCGTGCCGATGCGTGAGGGGCGCACGCTGCATCACGACGTGGTCGGCCGGTTCGGGGCAGGCCGGGTGATCATGCGCTCCGCGCCGGCCGGCACCGGGATCATCGCCGGCGGGCCGATGCGGGCGGTGTTCGAGACCATGGGCATGGGCGATGTCGTCGCGAAAAGTGTCGGCACGAACAACGCCCACAACGTGGTGAAGGCGACCTTCGCCGGGCTCAAGGCGGTGTGTTCGCCACGCAGTGTCGCCGCGCGCCGCGGCAAGAAGGTGAGCGAAATCATCGGCCGCCGCGAAGCGCCCGCGGAAGCGAAGGAGACGGCCGATGTCTGAGCGGGCGAAGCGACTGCGTGTGACGCTGATCAAGTCCGGCATAAACCGGCTCGAGGACCAGAAGCGGACCCTGGTCGGGCTCGGCCTGACCAGGCTGCAGCGTACCCGCGAGCTCGAGGACACGCCGGCGGTGCGCGGCATGATCCGCAAGGTCGGGCATCTCGTGAAGGTCGAGGAGGTCGCGGGCTGAGGCCGGCGGTGAGGCGCTGCCTGCCGTTGGGGCAGGAGGCAGGAGAGAGGCGATGAAGCTCAACGAACTGCGCGACAATGCGGGGGCGCGTAAGAAGTTCCGGCGGGTCGGGCGTGGAATCGGCAGCGGCAAGGGCAAGACTGCCGGCCGCGGCGTGAAGGGCCAGAAGGCGCGCACCGGGGTGGCCCTGAACGGCTTCGAAGGCGGGCAGCTGCCGATCTACCGCCGCCTGCCGAAACGTGGCTTCAACCCGCTGAACCGGAAGGTCTATTCGCCACTCAACCTCGCGAGGCTTGAGGCAGCGATCGAGGCGGGGCGGCTTGACCCGTCGAAGCCGATCGACGAGGCGGTGCTGCGCGCGGCAGGGCTCGTCCGCAAGGGCAAGGTCGCCGGGGTGCGGCTGCTCGCGACGGGCACACTCACCCGGCCGGTGCGGATCAGCGTCTCCGGAGCCTCCGCCGCGGCGATCGCTGCCGTCGAGAAGGCCGGCGGGTCGGTGACGCTGCCTGCGGCGACGGCGGAAGGCTGAAGGGGCATCGGCGATGGGCGAGCCCGCGATACGCTTGATCGTTCCGGTCCTGCCGAGGCAGGGTCGAGGCCTCGCCTGACGCCCTCTCAAACGGAATCACCAAATGGCCTCGGCGGCGGAACAGCTTGCAGCGAACCTCAACTTCGGCGTCTTCGCCAAGGCGACGGAGCTGAAGAAGCGGCTCTGGTTCACCTTGGGCGCGCTGATCGTCTACCGGATCGGCACCTACATCCCCGTCCCCGGGATAGACGCAGCGGTGATGGCGGAGCTCGTCCGCAGCCACGGGGGCGGCATCCTCGGCATGTTCGACATGTTCACCGGCGGCGCGCTCGGGCGCATGACGGTGTTCGCCCTCAACATCATGCCCTACATCTCGGCCAGCATCATCATGCAGCTGATGTCGGCCGCCTCGCCGACGCTCGAGGCGCTGAAGAAGGAGGGAGAGCAGGGGCGGAAGAAGCTCAACCAGTACACCCGCTACCTGACGGTGGTGATCGCCACCTTCCAGGCCTATGGCATTGCTGTGGGGCTGGAGAGCGTGCGCGGCAGTTTCGGCCCGGCGGTGGCGGAGCCCGGATTCTTCTTCCGTTTCTCCTGCGTCGTGACTCTGGTCGGCGGCACGATGTTCCTGATGTGGCTCGGCGAGCAGGTGACGGCGCGCGGGGTGGGCAACGGCATCTCTCTGATCATCTTCGCGGGCATCGTCGCGAACCTGCCCTCCGCCCTCGCAGCCACGCTCGAGCTTGGCCGCACCGGCGCGATCAGCACCTTCGTCATACTGTTCCTGATGGTGATGGCGGTGGCGGTGATCGCGGCCGTGGTGTTCCTCGAGCGCGCGCAGCGGCGGATCATCGTGCAATACCCCAAGCGGCAGGTGGGCAACCGCATGTTCGGCGGGGACTCGACGCACCTGCCGCTCAAGATCAACACCGCCGGCGTGATCCCGCCGATCTTCGCCTCGTCACTGCTCCTTTTGCCGGTGACGATCGCCGGCTTCTCGGGCGATGGCGGGCCCGAGTGGCTGCAGCCGATCACGGCGCTTCTGGCGCATGGGCAGCCACTCTACATGGTGCTCTACGCCGTGCTGATCGTGTTCTTCGCCTATTTCTACACGGCAGTGGTGTTCAACCCGGTCGAGACCGCCGACAACCTCAAGAAGTACGGTGGTTTCATCCCGGGCATACGCCCAGGCCAGAACACGGCCGAGTATTTCGATTACGTGCTGACGCGGTTGACCACGGTTGGAGCGATCTACCTCGTCGTCATCTGCCTCCTGCCCGAGTTCCTGATCGCCCGCTACAGCGTGCCTTTCTACTTCGGCGGCACATCGCTGCTGATCATCGTGACGGTGACGATGGACACGGTCGCGCAGGTGCAGAGCCACCTGATCGCGCACCAGTACGAGGGGCTGATCAAGAAGGCCAAGCTCAGAGGAAGCAGGCGGTGAACCTCATCCTGCTCGGTCCGCCAGGCGCGGGGAAGGGCACCCAAGCCAAGCGGCTGCAGGACAGCCATGGCATCGCACAGATCTCGACGGGCGACATGCTGCGTGCCGAGGTGGCCTCCGGCAGCCCGATCGGTCGCGAGGCGAAAGCGATCATGGAGGCGGGCCAACTCGTTCCGGACGCGCTGATCACGGCCATGCTCGCCGAGCGTCTGCAGGCGCCGGACTGCGCGAGAGGCTTTATCCTCGATGGCTTCCCGCGCACCGTGCCGCAGGCCGAGGCGCTGGATTCGATGCTCGCGACGCTCGGCCGTGCCCTCGACGCGGTGATCGAACTCAAGGTCGACGACGCGGCACTGGTCGAGCGGATTGCCGGGCGGTTCACCTGCAAGGCGTGCGGTGCCGGCTACCACGACACGTTCAAGCGGCCGAAGGTGGAGGGGGTGTGCGACTCTTGCGGCGGCACGGAATTCGTCCGCCGCGCCGACGACAAGCGCGAGACGGTCGCTGCCCGCCTCGAGGCCTATCACAGGCAAACCGCGCCTTTATTGCCCTACTACGCCGCCAGGGGCAGGCTGAGGACAGTCGATGGCATGGCAGAGATCGAGTCGGTGACGCGGGCAATCGAGGAGGTTCTGGCCGGGCTGCGGTAGCGCAGCCTCGCCCTGCCGCGGCCGGTGGTTGACATGAGGGTGCCCGCGGTTATATTCGCGCGCCTTCGGTGGCGCCCGCGGGGCGGCTGCTGGTTGCACGTACAGGTCCGGCAGCGCCAGGCTCCCTGCCCGAGGGTGCCGGGATCAGGTCGGGGCGGATTGGCGGTTCGGTCTCCGGGGCCGGGCCACAGGCGTGTTTGGTCTGGCGTTCTGGCATGGAGTGACCCGTCGTGGCGCGTATCGCCGGTGTGAACATCCCTACCAACAAGCGCGTGGTCATCTCGCTCCGCTACATCTACGGGATCGGGCCGAAGAAGGCAGAAGAGATCTGCCGGGCACTGTCGATTCCGGATGACCGCCGGGTGAACCAGCTCACCGACGAGGAGATCCTACGCATCCGCGAGCTGATCGACCGCTCCTATAAGGTGGAAGGTGATCTGCGCCGAGAGGTGGCGATGAACATCAAGCGGCTTATGGATCTCGGCTGCTACCGCGGCCTGCGCCACCGCAAGGGCCTGCCGGTGCGCGGCCAGCGCACCCACACCAACGCCCGCACCCGCAAGGGCAAGGCGGTGCCGATCGCCGGCAAGAAGAAGGTCACGAAGTAGCGCCCGACGCCCGCTTACCGGACAGTTCGACCCGAAGGAACAGACCCGACCATGGCCAAGCCTGCCGCGCGCCCCAGGAAGAAGGAGCGCAAGAACATCACCTCCGGTGTCGCGCACGTGAACGCCTCCTTCAACAACACGATGATCACGATCACGGACGCCCAGGGCAACACGATCGCCTGGTCGTCAGCCGGCCTGATGGGGTTTAAAGGAAGCCGCAAATCCACGCCCTACGCCGCGCAGATAGCCGCCGAGGACGCCGGCAAGAAGGCGCGCGAGCACGGCATGGAGGTGCTCGAGGTAGAGGTGAGCGGGCCAGGTGCGGGGCGCGAGAGCGCGCTGCGCGCGCTTCAGTCCGTCGGCTTAAACATCACCGCCATCAGGGACGTGACGCCGATCCCGCACAACGGCTGCCGGCCGCGCAAGCGCCGCCGAGTCTGACGCAAAAGTATACCGGTCGGCCGCGGCGAGGCCGGCCCGAGCTCCGGGGTGCGGGTCCGCTCCGGGGCGGAACCGGGAGAACGCAGGCGCCTTCCGGGCATGGACCCCTGGAACGTAGGGCGAAAGGCCAAGCCGTGATCCAGAAGAACTGGCAATCCCTGATCCGCCCCTCGAAGCTCGAAGTCGAGAGCGGGCACGACCCTTCCCGCATAGCCACCGTCGTTGCGGAGCCGCTCGAGCGCGGCTTCGGCATGACACTCGGCAACGCGCTACGGCGCGTCCTCCTCTCCTCGCTGCAGGGAGCAGCCGTCACCGCCGTGCAGATCGACGGCGTGCTGCACGAGTTCTCCTCGATTCCGGGCGTGCGCGAGGACGTCACCGACATCGTCCTCAACATCAAGCAGCTCGCCCTGCGCCTGCATGGCGACGGCCCGCGCCGGATGTCGCTCAACGCCACAGGCCCCGGCGAGGTGACGGCGGGGCAGATCACGACCGGACACGAGATCGAGATCCTCAATCCCGACCTCGTTCTCTGCACACTCGACGACGGCGTGAAGCTCGGTATGGAGTTCACCGTCCAGTCTGGCAAGGGCTATGTGCCGGCGGCGGAGAACAGGCCCGAGGATGCGCCGATCGGGCTGATCCCGGTGGATGCGATCTACTCGCCCGTGCGCCGCGTCGCCTACCGCGTGGAGCCGACGCGTGTCGGCCAGGTGACGAACTACGACAGGCTGCTGCTGACGGTCGAGACCAACGGCACGGTCGGGCCGGAGGACGCGGTTGCGCTCGCCGCCCGGATCCTGCAGGACCAGCTGCAGCTCTTCATCAATTTCGAGGAGCCGCGCCAGGTCAGTGCCGAGGAGCGCCGCGACGACCTGCCGTTCAACCGCAACCTGCTGCGCAAGGTCGACGAGCTCGAGCTCTCGGTGCGGTCGGCCAACTGCCTCAAGAACGACAACATCGTCTATATCGGCGACCTCGTGCAAAAGACCGAGCAGGAGATGCTGCGCACGCCGAACTTCGGACGGAAGTCGCTGAACGAGATCAAGGAAGTGCTCAGTTCGATGGGCCTCAGCCTCGGGATGACTATCCCGGGCTGGCCGCCTGAGAACATCGAGGAACTCGCCAAGAAGCTCGAGGAGCCGTACTGACCGGCTCGGTAACGTTTCGAAAGACGAGGGCAAGGTGTCATGCGCCACCGTATGGGCAACCGCAAGCTCGGTGTCACCAGCACCCACCGCGCCGCAATGTTCCGCAACCTCGCGGTGGCGCTGATCAAGCACGAGCAGATCACCACAACTCTGCCGAAGGCGAAGGCGCTCCGCCCTGTCGCGGAGAAGCTGATCACCCTGGGCAAGCGCGGCGGCCTGCATGCGCGGCGCTTGGCCTATGCCCAGCTCCGCGACGACGCGATCGTCGCCAAGCTGTTCGGCCCGCTCGCGGAACGGTACAAGACACGCCCGGGCGGCTACTGCCGCGTTTTGAAGGCCGGCTTCCGGCACGGCGACATGGCGGCGATGGCGGTGATCGAGCTTGTGGAGCGTGACCGCGACGCCAAGGGCATCGACAGCGGCCCGAAGCCAGAGGCGAAGGCGGAGGAGGACGGCGCCGAGGCCCAGGCCTGAGGCGGCGCGGCAGACTTCGGCTCCAGCGCGGCCTCCGGGCCCGGTCTCGCAATCTTGGCGCTTGCCGCCACTTGACGCCGATGCACGGAATGGCGCGTCCCGAACCGGCCTCGGCCCAGGACAGGTTGCGCCAGGCGGCGACGGTGGCCGCTGCTCTTGCGCAGGCGGTGATACCGTCCTTGCCCGCGCTCACAGGCTGGGGTGTGCCCATCGGCGAGCGGGCCAACGCGGAAGGGCCGCCGCTGGTCAGCCCGGCCGGCTACGCCTTCTCCATCTGGGGCCCGATCTTCGCCTGGTGCCTTGCCTACGCGGCCTGGCAGGCACTGCCGCGCCAGGCCTCCGACCCGGTCGCACGCCGCGCCGGCTGGTGGTTCGCTGCGGCGATGGCGGGTGATGCGCTCTGGGCGGCGGTGTTCCAATCGGGAGGAACTGCCGCGCTCACCGCCGTCATCCTGGCGCTGATCGCTGCCTCGACGATCGTGGCACTCGCCCGGGTCGACACGACGCCCCTGCCTCTCCGGCGCGACCAGCTCTGGCTTCTCGCCGCGCCGCTCGGCCTGCTCGCCGGCTGGGTCTCGGTCGCTGCCTTCGTCAACCTCGCCTCGGCGCTCGACCGCGCCGGCATCGCCGCGCTGCGCGACCCTGCGAGTCCGCTCTCTCCGGCTCTCGTCGCGGTCGCGACAGCGACGGCGCTGGCGGTGATCGTGCGCACGCGTCCCTTCCCAACGTATGCGCTTGCGGTCGTCTGGGCGCTCGTCGCCGTGCTTGCGCGCAACGGCGCTGAGGCGACTGGGCTGACCGCAGGGGTCGGGGCGCTGTTGGTCGCCGCGCTCGCCCTACGCGCGCGCTGGGCCGGCTAGTTGGCCTGAATCCCGGCTTCGCGCACCAGCCGCGCCATCGTCCCCCTGCCTTCGCGGACGAAGCGGCCGAAGCTCTCTGGGTCGGTCCCCAACGGCACGGCGCCGAGAGCGGCGAGGCGTTCGCGCACGACAGCCTCCTTCAGCGTCTCGGCGACGGTGGCGTGCATGCGCGAAACCACGGGCGCAGGCGTCCCTGCCGGGGCGAACAGGCCCACCCATTCGCTCATGTCGAAGCCCTCGAAGCCGCTCTCGGCGAGGGTGGGCACGTCAGGCCAGTTGGCGAGCCGCTCGGTCACGGTCACCGCGAGCATGCGCGCGCGGCCAGACTGCACGATCGGCCCCGCCGAGAGGGCGGTGATCAGCACGCCGTCCACATTGCCGGCGGCAAGGTCGCGCGCCGCGTCAGCCCCGCCACGATAGGGGACGTGAGTGAGCCGGATGCCGGCGCGCCTCTGGAACAGTTCGAGCGCGAGATGGCCGGCGGTCGCGTTGCCCTGGGTGCCGAAGCTGAGTTCTCCCGGCCGCGCCTTCGCCGCCGCGATCAGCTCGGCAAGGGTGCGGGCGGGGAACGAGTCCTTCACCGCGATCGCCTGCGGGAAGCTCGCCACCTGCGAACACGGCACGAAGGCGGCGTAGTCGAAAGGCAGGTTTCTCAGAAGCGCCGGGTTGACGAGGTGGGAGGAGGCGTCGAACAGCCACGTGTAGCCGTCGCCCGCCGCCTGCGCCACGGCCCCTGCGCCGATCGAGCCTCCGGCGCCGGTCCGATTCTCGATCACGATCGTCTGGCCGAGCAGTTCCGACACGCGCGGAAAGACGGTGCGCGCGACGCTGTCGGCGGCGCCGCCTGCGGCGAAGGGGACGACGATCCGGATCGTGCGCGCGGGCCAAGCCTGGGCTCGAACACCTCGAGCGGCGAGCGGCATGGCGAGAATTCCTGCAGCGAGCGTGCGGCGCGTCGGTGCGGCCATGGCGTCCCTCTCCCTCCGCTGCGGCACCGAGCCGCCTGCGGTTCGGGCGAGGATTAGCACCATGCTGTTCGATGCGCACCTCCGCATCTTCGCCCCGGCCTCTCCTTGCTCCGCCAACCAGGGCCTCGTGCTCCCCTCCACGGCGGAAGCGTATCGCCGGTCCACGGCAGCGCTCCGCGTCCCGGGCGGGGCGGTGGTCGCCGATGACGATCGCGCTGTCCCGTTCGGCGGTGGCGGTTGCGGGTGAGCGGCTTCGGCCTGGTCGCGCTCGATGCCCCGTCTGCGCTCGAGTCGGTCGCGGCCGCTGTGCCCGAGACGCTGACGTCCGGCGCCGACCTGCCCTGGACCCGCGCCGGCCGACCCTTCGAGGACGGCGATCTCGACCTCATACGCCGCGTGCTCGGGCCCGACTTGGCAGAGGCGGCGCTCCACCGCACGGCTGCCGCGTTCTACCGCGCCTGACGCGGGGGCTGCGCACCGGCTAAACTCTCGGCCATGGTGCGAGAGCAGACTGCGGCCGACCTCTTCGGAGAGGCGGCGCCGGCCGAGCCTCCCCCGGCGAAGGGCGGGCGCCGCCCGCTCGCCGACCGTCTCCGCCCGCGCGCGCTCGCCGAAGTGGTGGGACAGGACCATCTCGTCGGCCCGGAGGGAGCGATCACGCGGATGCTCGCGCAGGCGAGCCTCTGCTCGATCATCCTCTGGGGGCCGCCAGGGGTCGGCAAGACGACCATCGCGCGGCTGCTTGCCCAAGCCTCGGGCCTTGCCTTCGTGTCGCTTTCTGCCGTCTTTTCGGGGGTGGCAGATCTGCGCCGCGCCTTCGAGGAAGCCCGACGCCGGCGCGCGGCCGGGCAGGGCACGCTGCTCTTTGTTGACGAGATCCACCGCTTCAACCGCGCCCAGCAGGACGGGTTCCTGCCCTATGTCGAGGACGGAACGGTCGTGCTGGTCGGTGCCACCACCGAGAACCCCTCCTTCGAGCTCAACGGCGCGTTGCTCTCCCGCTGCCGGGTGCTCGTTTTGCGGCGGCTCGACGCGGCGGCGCTGGAGGCGCTGCTGTCGCGGGCGGAGGCGCATGCTGGGCGATCGCTACCGGTCACGGCCGAGGCGCGCGCTCAGCTTCTGGCGATGGCGGACGGGGACGGACGCTACCTCCTGAACCTCGCGGAGCAGCTTCTCGCCCTGCCCGAGGCAAGCGCTTCCCTCGATCCGGCGGCGCTTGCGCGCGTTCTCGAACGCCGCGCCGCGCTCTATGACAAGGACCGCGAGGAGCATCACAACCTCATCTCCGCCCTGCACAAATCGATGCGCGGCTCCGACCCGGACGCCGCCCTCTACTGGCTCGCCCGGATGCTCGCCGGCGGCGAGGACCCGCGCTACATCATCCGCCGCGTCACGCGCTTCGCGTCGGAAGACGTTGGCCTTGCCGACCCGCTGGCGCTGATCACCGCGATCGCCGCGTGGGACGCCTATGAGCGCCTCGGCTCGCCGGAGGGGGAGCTTGCCATCGCGCAGGCCGTTGTGCATCTCGCCACCGCGCCCAAATCAAACGCGGTGTACAAGGCCTTCGGCGCGGCGATGCGCGCCGCGCGCGAGACGGGAAGCCTGATGCCGCCGAAGCACATCCTGAACGCGCCGACGAAGCTCATGGGCGAGCTCGGCTACGGTCAGGGCTACGCCTACGACCACGACACGGAGGATGGGTTTTCTGGGCAGAATTATTTCCCTGACGGAATGGACCGGCAGCGCTTCTACACGCCAACCGATCGCGGCCGCGAGGCGGCGATCGCCGAGCGGCTTGCGGCGTGGGAGCGGCTGAGGCGGGAGAAGGGAGGATGAGCGGCGTCTTGAGTCGCACCGTTGCGGAGGAGGAGGCAGAGCTTAGGCTTGATCGCTGGTTCCGCCGCCACTTCCCGGGCCTCGCCCATGGCGCTCTCGCGAAACTGCTTCGCACCGGCCAGATCCGGGTGGACGGCAGGCGGGCAGAGCCAGGCACGCGGCTTGCCCCCGGCCAGGTGGTGCGGATCCCGCCGCTTGGCGATCGCGCGGCCCAAGTGAGGCAGAGGCGCGAGGCGTCTCTCGACCCCCGCCTCGAGAAGGACCTGCAGGCGCTCGTGCTCTGGCGCGACGACAGCGTGATCGCGATCGACAAGCCCTTCGGCCTCGCGGTGCAGGGCGGGCCCGGGATCACGAGGAGCTTGGATTCCCTTCTTGACGCGTATCGTTTCGGCTCCGAGGAGCGCCCGCGCCTCGTCCACCGCCTCGACCGCGACACCACGGGCGTGCTGCTGCTCGCGCGCACGGCGAAGGCGGCAAGCAGGCTCGCCGCCGCCTTCCGCTCTCGCGACGCCGTCAAGACCTACTGGGCCGTGGTGGTCGGCCGCCCAAATCCGCTTGAGGGGCGTATCGAGGCAGCGCTCGCCAAGCGGGCAGGGATGCGCGGCGAGCGGGTGACTGTTGCGGAGGAGGGCTGCGAGGACGCCGCGCGCGCTGTCACCGACTACCGGACGGTCGATTTCGCCGGCAGGAAGGCGGCCTGGCTCGAACTCTCGCCGCTGACGGGGCGGACGCACCAGCTCCGCGTGCATTGCGCCGCGATCGGCTGTCCGATCCTCGGCGACGCGAAATATGCCGGTGCGCAGGCGATGCTCGAGGGCCTGCCGGAGAAGCTGCACCTGCATGCGCGCGGCATCGTGATCCCGCATCCGGAAGGTGGCGTGCTCAGCGTCGAGGCGAAGCTGCCGCCGCACATGAAGGAGACCTTCGCCATGCTTGGCTTCGAGGCGCCGAAGCCGCGGCGCGCCTCGCGCAGCCAGCCTGGGTGACCCGCGGGGCGGCCAGGGGATAGTCTCCCCTGCCAGGAAGGAGGGAACGCATGCGCCTGCGCACCGTGCTGATCGCAGCCGGCGTCGTCATCGGCCTGCCGCTGATCGGGCTCGCCGCCTTCATCGCGACCTTCGATGCCAACGCATACAAGCCGCGGATCGCCGCCGCGGCGAAGGAGGCGACGGGTCGGGACCTGACGCTGGCCGGCCCGATCCGCCTGAAGCTCGGCCTCAACCCGGGGCTCAGAGCCGAGGACGTCGCCCTGGCCAACGCCCCTTGGGGCTCACGGCCCGAACTCGCGCAGCTCGCCGCGCTCGAGGTCGAGGTGGCGCTCCTGTCGCTCCTGTCCGGCACCATCGCGGTCAACCGCGTCGTGCTCGTCAGGCCCGACATCCTGCTCGAGATTGATCCGGAAGGCCGCGGCAACTGGGAGATAGCAGGCACCGCAAAGGCGCCTGAGCCGGGCGCGCAAGGCGCAGCCGCCCCGGCGCCCCAGCAACGCGAGGCCGAACAGCGGGAGGTTTTCCTTGGCACGCTCAGCATCACCGACGGAACCGTTGCGTTCCGGGACGGCCGAACGGGCCGGACGACGACGCTCACCCTGCCGCGCGTCTCAATCAGGGCGGAAAGCCGAACGAGCCCGATCGCGCTCGACCTTGCCGGCGCCGTGGACGGCAAAGGCTTCACCCTGGCGGGCACGGTCGGCCCGCTCGCCCAGCTTGTCGGCGCGCCTGGGGCGCCTCCCTGGCCGGTCGATCTAACCCTCGAAGCTGCCGGGGCACGTGTGGCCCTCAGGGGAAGCGTCGCGGAACCCGCAACCGGCAAGGGATTCGACCTTGCGGTCACAGCGACGGTGCCGGAGCTTGCGCGGCTTGCCCCGTTCCTGCCCACCGTCCCTCTGCCGCCCGCGCGCGACCTGTCGCTTTCCGTCCAGGCGGTTGACCGTGGCGGCCCCATTCCCGAGATCCGCGCGCTTGCCATACGCGCAGGCGAGAGCGACCTCGGCTCCATCGTGCCCGGGCTTCGCCTTTCCCGGCTCGAGATCGCCGCACCAGACACACGCGGCCCCGTGCGCCTTGCCGTCGCTGCGACCTTGGGCGGCGCGCCGGTGAGCGCTGAGGGAACGCTCGGTCCGCTTGGCGCCTTCCTGCCGGGTGCTGCGGCCGCTCCCTGGCCGATCGATCTCCGCCTCGGCGCTGCCGGCGCCCAGGCGTCAGCGAAGGGCGCGATCGCGAGGCCTCGGGCAGCGCGGGGGGTCGACCTTGCGCTTGCCGCGACCATTCCGGATCTCGCGGCTCTTTCTCCGCTCGCCGGCGGCGCTGCGCTGCCTGCTCTAAAGGACATCAGCTTCTCGGCCCGCGCTCGGGATCTCCCAAGCGGTCCCGGCGCTGCTCTCTCCGACATCGCGCTCAGGCTCGGCCAGAGCGACGTTTCGGGCTCGATGGAGCTCGCGCTCGCTGCCCGCCCGAGGGTCACCGCCGATCTCCGAAGCCAGCGCCTTGACGCCGATGCGCTGCTTGCGGCGATGGACGAGGGCGCGTCTCCGGGCGCTCTTGCCGGCGGCCGGGCGCCGGCCGGCCCTGCAGCGCCGCCGCGCCAGGGTGCGCCGTCACGGCTCATCCCCGACACGAAGCTGCCGCTTGCCGGGCTCCGTGCGGCCGACGCGCAGGTCAGGCTCGCGCTCGCCGAGCTCGTCTTCAGCGGCGCGAGCTGGCGGGAGGCGCAAGCCACCGTCGCGCTCGACTCAGGCAGGCTCAGGGTTGATCCGTTCCGGGTCACCGCGCCTGGCGCACCCGTCGCGGGCAGCCTCGCCGTAGATGCCTCGACCGACGAGGCGGCAGTTGCGCTCGTCATCCGCGCCCCTGCGATCGACCTCAGGCAGCTCCTTGCGGCCTTCGGCGGGGGCTACCGTGTCGCGGGCACGCTCGAGCTCGACGTGGACATGCGCGGTCGTGGCGCCTCTCCTGCCGCGATCGCCTCCGGGCTTGCCGGACATATCGGGCTCGCAGGCGTCAATCTCGACGTGGACAACAGGCTGATCGACCTTTTCGCCGGTGAGGTCTGGCGCGCGCTGGTGCCCGGCGCTCCGCGCGAGGGCACAAGCAACGTCCGCTGCCTCGCCGTGCGGTTTGACAGCACCCAAGGGACGGCCGATGCGCGCGCCTTCCTTTTCGATACGTCGCTCGCGCGGGTGGCCGGTACCGGCCAGGTCCTGCTCGGGCCGGAGCAGCTCCGGCTTCGCCTGGTGCCGACCGTAAAACTCGCGAGCGGGATAGGCGTTCCGGTCACTCTCGGTGGCACCTTCCTCGCACCCGCTGTGCGGGTGGATGCCGCCGGGGCGGTCGGGTCGATTGTCGGCGGCCTCGCCGCGGGTGGCGCAGCGGGGCAGTCGCAAGGCCCGCTCGGGGGGCTCGCCGGCGCCCTCACTGGCCGGCAGCAGGGCGCGACGACGCAGGCTGGAGACGACTGCGCGGCCCAGCTCGCGATCGCGAGGGGCGGGCGGCAGGGGCCTGTTCCGCCTCCGGAGGCGGCCTCGGAGCCGGCGAAAGTGCCGGCCGTTCCCCTTCTGCCTGGGCTGGAGACAGCGCCCACCCAGCAGCAGAGGCCGGCAAACCCCCTGCAGCAGCTGCTGCCGCGGATCGGTCGCTAGGGCAAGCTTCGGGATGCGGCGGTTCTGGACGAAGGCAGAGGCAGGCCCACACGGGCCAGACGGCTTCACGGTGCTGCTCGATGGACGGCCGCTGCGGCTTCCCTCCGGCCGCCCGCTCGCCGTCGCCTCGCGCGCGCTTGCCGAGGCTCTGGCGGAGGAATGGGATGCCGCGGGCGGAAGTAAGGGGAGGGAGGTCAGCCTCGAGTCCCTGCCCCTCTCCCGTTTGGTGGGCACAGCGATCGACCGGATCGCGCCCAATCCAGCAGAGGCCGTCGCGGCAGTCGCGAAATACGGCGAGACCGACCTGCTCTGCTACCGGGCCGACTTCCCCCCGGCTCTCGCCGCCCGCCAGGAGGACGCCTGGCAGCCGCTGCTCGACTGGGCAGCGCTCGCTCTCGATGCGCCGCTCCGCGTTACCGCCGGGATCGTCGCGGTGGCGCAGGAGCGTCAGGCGCTTGACGCCCTGTCCCGCGCCGTCGCTGCGCATACGCCTGTCGCGCTCTCCGCTCTTGGGCAGATCGTCCAGTCGACCGGCTCTCTGGTCCTCGGCCTTGCCGTCTCGCACGGGCGGATCGGGGCGGCAGAGGCGCATGCGCTCGCCACGCTGGACGAGGCCTTCCAGGCCGAAGCCTGGGGCGAGGATTCGGAGGCCGCAGCGAGGCTCGCCAGGATACGCTGCGAGATCGAGGCTGCAGCGCGCCTTCTCCTGCTTGCCCGGGCGGAGACAGCATGACCGTCGCCCGGCGCTTCTTCGTTTCCGGGCGTGTCCAGGGCGTGGGGTTCCGCGCTTTCGTTGTCGAGGCCGCGCGTGGGCTTGGCCTCTCCGGCTGGGTGCGCAACCTCTCCGATGGCCGGGTCGAGGCTTTCGCGGAGGGCGAGGAGGCGTCGCTCGAGAGGCTTGCCGCAGCGCTTGCGCGCGGGCCTCTGCTTGCGCGCGTCGACCGTGTCGAGGAGCTGGAGGCGGCGCCGGAAGGCTGGACCGGTTTCCGGCAGGTGGCGGACGGATGATCACCTTGCTTCGCGTCGTGCTCGGCACCGGTTGCCTCGCGCTCGCTGCCGTGCTGATCACCGTCGCGCTGAGGCAGTACCGGCGAGAGCTCACCTGGAGACGCGCCGTCGGCACGGTGCAGAGAAGCGTTGGCGCGCGTGAGGTGGAGATCGCCTATGTCGACCACACCGGCCAGCGCCGCCTCGCCAAGCACTGGGCGGCCTCTCGCACCGTCGGCGCAGCCGGAACGGGGGAGCGGATCACCGTCCTCTATCACCCACGCGCTCCGGATCGGATCGCGGTGTCGTTCGGTGTCGGCGTTCTCGTGCTTCTCACTCTCGCGGGAATCGCGATCGGCCTGCTCGGGCTATGGATGCTCGGCAACGCGTGATCAGGCAGAGCAACCGTCGGCCGAACCGACAGAGTCGGATAAACGGGCACGAGGCGGCGCGCCGCCACTGCCCAGATTGAGGTCAAGCGATGACGACGTTTCCCGAATTGACGCTGCGACAGAGGGCCAAGGCAATCTGGAAGCTCATGCGTCGGCCGGACCCCTACGTGCTCGTGCCGATCAAGCCGCGCGGCATGATCGTGCAGCGCCCCGAGTCCCATCGCTTCGCTGCGATCGCCGCCGTACTGGACCGGCACGCGGCGACGATCACCGCAACGCTTGCCGAGATCAGGCCCCTGTTCGACGAGGCCCGCAACGCACTCGGCGCGATTGCTGCCCACCCGAAGTTCGGCGAGGGCGATGCGCTTGCGGCCTACGCACTTGTCCGGACGCGAGGGCCGCGGCAAATCGTCGAAATCGGCAGCGGCAACAGCAGCCATGTGCTCCGACGCGCTGTGGCGGCGACGGGCTCGATCTTGTCTGCATCGATCCCGAACCGCGGCTCGATGTGCGCGCGGTCGCGACGACGTTGATCCGGGATAGCGTGCTGACGGTTGGCATGGAGGTGTTCGACGCCCTCGCGCCCGGCGATGTGCTCTTTCTCGACGGCTCGCACTACGCCTTCAGCGGGACGGATGTCGAGCACGTCTTCCTCGAGATCCTGCCGCGGCTTCGTCCGGGGTGGTCGTGCACGTCCACGACATCGCCCTGCCGTTCCCCTATCCGCCCCGCTTCATCGAGCGCGCCTACAACGAGCGGATCGTGCTCGCTGCCCTGCTGCTGGGCGGCGGCGTGTGGGCACCGCTTCTGCCGGTGCGTCTCTGCGCAACGCGGGGCGACCTTCCCCCCGGCGGGTCGTTCTGGATGGTGCGTCAGGGCTGATGCGCCTTACGGAGATGCGGCGCCGAACGCTTCGGCGAAACTCGCCATCAGCGCTGCGTCGAGCTCCGGCATCGTTGCGGTGATGCCTTCGCGCCAGAGGCTCGTGACGCCGTGGTCGCGCACGCCGCAGGGAACGATCCCCTCGAAATGGGAGAGATCGGGGTCGAGGTTGATCGCAAACCCATGCCAGGTGATCCAGCGCGTGATGCGCACGCCGATCGCGCCGATCTTGTTCTCTCCCCCTGTGCGCCCATCAGGCACCCAGAGGCCGACTCGCCCCGCGCGAGTCTCCGCACGGATGCCGAGCCGGTCGAGCGCTGCGATCATCCATGCCTCGAGAGAGTGCACATAGGCGCGCACGTCCTGCCCGCGGCGGCGCAGATCGAGCATCACGTAGCCGACTCGCTGGCCTGGGCCGTGATAGGTCCATTGCCCGCCGCGGCCGGCGCGGAAGACTGGGAACCCTTGCGGGTTGAAAAGATCCCCCGGCCGCGCGCTGGTGCCGGCCGTGTAGAGCGGCGGGTGCTCGAGGAGCCACACCCGCTCCCCCGCCTCGCCCCGCGCCATCGCCGCGACATGGGCCTCCATCTCCGCGACAGCGTCCGGGTAGGGAACAAGGCAGTCTGAGACCTGCCACTCGGGCCCGTCGCACGCGATTGCCGGGGCGGAGATCATGGGCTATACGCCGCTGCTTGGCTGGCTGCGCGGTCGTGGCGGAACTGGTAGACGCGCAAGCTTGAGGTGCTTGTGGGGGAAACCCCGTGGAAGTTCGAGTCTTCTCGACCGCACCAGCCTGACCTCCCCGACGCCTTACCGGAAGATGGGCACCGCATCCCCAGACGCTAAGGGGCGGGGTGTTGCCCCGCCCCTCGGTGGTGGCGTCTCTGGGGTGGCGTCTCTGGCTGGCTCAGACCGCCCGGCGGCGGCGTGCCAAGGCAAGCCCCGCAAGCCCGAGGCCAAGCAGGGCAAGCGAGGCAGGCTCGGGCACAGGGACCGGGCCGCCATCTGGCGCTGCCCAGCGGCTGCGCGGGAGGATCGGGTTGGCTTCGCTTCCCCAGAACGCGCCGACGTCATCGGCCCAGGAGCCGGGGCCGGAGATGGTGAACGCGAAGGTGTAGAGCCCGTTCGCCGCCGGGTTCGTGGTGCTGTCGTTCATGAATTCGCCGGTGATCGTGCCGGTGACGTCGACCGGCATCACGTTCCACTGCTCGTACCAGCCGGTCGTTGGGTTGAGCGTGGCAGGCGTGGCGAAGGTGGCGGTGAGATCGAGCGCGAAGGCCGTG
>Ga0308417_1001004_pt1 | contig 19619 bp, 14 predicted proteins | sample HotsprSampleOS65_FD_203528 | JGI IMG/M metagenome (GOLD analysis project Ga0308417, IMG submission 203528) | Hot spring phototrophic mat microbial communities from Octopus Spring, Yellowstone National Park, Wyoming, United States - 20090730_OS65 ... | reverse complement strand
GGTGTCGCGGATGAACGGGCTGCGGAGCAACACTCACGCCTACGTGCGCATTTGGAGGGCCGAGCCCGGCTTCCGCGTGCAGGGCGAAGACTTGCCTGGACCGCCGGCCTCGGTGGCGCTGGTGCTCAGCCGGGGGCAGAGTTCGGCAAGCGGCGCCGAACTGCTGGCGACTTCCGAGATCGCCGAGTTGCGCGTGCCGGTAGGAGGCGCTGTGGTTTCCGGCGCCAAGACCGTTCAGGTTGAGGTCCGGGAATGATTCGCCGCCTTATCGCCGCGATCCTGGTGGCCGTCGGCGCCCACGCCGCCGGAACGGCCACTTGGGAGATGAACACGTACCAGGATTTTTTGAAGGGCCGCTTCTCGGATGTGGCGCTCAGCCGCGATGGGCGCTTGCAGTTGGCGCCCAGGCTCGAGCCCGTCTTCTCCTCGGATCAGCCGGTCATCTGGGCCGTCGTCGAGGATGGCGACGGTAATCTCTATGTCGGCACCGGGCACCGCGGGCGCCTCTGGCGTGTCGATCGCTCAGGCAAGGCCGAGGTGCTCTGGACGGCGGATGAGCCTGAAATTTTCGCGCTGGCTCTGGATTCCAAGGGTGTCCTTTACGCTGCGACGTCGCCGAACGGCAAGGTTTACCGGATCGAAAAGGGTAAAGCGGTCGAGTATTTTTCTCCGCAAGCAACCTACATCTGGTCGCTTGCCGTCGCCGACGACGGAACGCTCTTTGTCGGCACCGGGGAGGACGGCAGGATCTGGCGTGTCAGGGCCGGCGTCGGTGAGCTGTACTATGAGACCGGTCAATCCCACGTGACCTGTTTGGCGTTCGACGCACAGGGACGGTTGTTGGCCGGCACCGAGCCGAACGGCATTTTGTATCGGATCTCGGCCAAGGATCAGGCCTTTGTGCTTTACGACGCGGCTCATCCGGAGATCCGGGCCATCGCCCCGCAGCCCGATGGCTCGCTTTATGTGGCGGCCTTGGGCGGCTCGGTTGCCAAGAGAACGGCCGCGGCGCAGACGACGGCGCCCTCGGCGCCGCTGGCGGCGCCGGCCACCTCGATTACCGTGACGGCCGCGCAAGGAGGGGTCGAACTCAAGCCGAAGGCGGAGCAGCCCAAGCCTTCGCCGGCGCCTGTCGCCGCTCCGCCGCCCGCGCCCGCCATCGAGGTCACGGGAGTCGAAAAGTCGGCCCTCTACAGGATCCACCCGGACCACACGGTCGAAACGCTCTGGACGTCAACGGAGGAGAACGCCTACGACGTTGCCGCCGACGGCGACATCGTGCTGTTTTCCACCGACGCGCAGGGCCGGGTCTACGAACTGAACGGGCGCCAGGTCCGGCTCCTGGCTCAAACGAATGAGTCCGAGGCCGTGCGCCTGCTGCGGCGCGGCCGCCAGCTTTGGGTGGCCACGAGCAATATGGGCAGGTTGTACCGCCTGGGCGACAGCCTCGCTGAGCGGGGCGTATACGAATCGCCGGTCCACGATGCCGGCACGGTGGCCCGCTGGGGCCGCCTGAGCTGGCGCCTGGAGTCCCCCGCCGACGGCAAGGTCGAATTTCAGACTCGCTCGGGCAACACCGCGCGCCCGGACCGCACCTGGAGCGAATGGTCCGAGCCGTTGACGGAGCCGGGCGGTAGCCCGGTCCGCAGTCCGAATGCCCGTTACATTCAATGGCGCGCCACACTGATCGGCTCGCGCGGCCGCGGCCCCGTCATCGACGCGGTGCGGCTGGCCTATCTGCCGCAGAACACTCCGCCACGGGTGCTGACGATTGATGTGGCGACCAAGTCGACCGCCGCTTCCTCCTCGGCCGCCCCGGCGGGCTCGACGAGCGCAACTTACAGTATTACCGTAACCGACACCGGCGCCAGTCCTGGGACCTCGGCGGGCACGCCGACGCAGCGGCTGGCCCGAGCCTCCTCCGAACAGATCCAGATTAGCTGGCAGGCCGAAGACGCCGACGGCGACCGGCTCATTTACGCCCTTTACTTTCGCGGAGACGACGAACGCGAGTGGAAGCTGATCAAGGAGGACATCGAGGAGACGACGCTCGCGCTCGACGCCCACTCGCTCGCCGACGGCAGGTATTTCTTTCGGATCGTTGCCTCCGATCGTCGGGCGAATGCGCCGCCGACGGCGCGGGAGGCCGAGTTGGTGAGCGCCCCGGTTCTGATCGATCAGACGCCGCCGGCGGTCCGGCTGAGCGCGCCGCGCCTGAGCGGCGGCGCCGTTGAGGTTGAGGCCGCGGCTGAGGATGCCGCCTCCGATCTTCGCAACGCGGAGTTTTCCTTGAACGTCGGCCGCTGGACCCCGCTCGTCTCCGAGGACGGCATCATCGATTCGCGGCGAGAGGACTTTCGGATTCGCCTGGCCGGGCTCGCCCGCGGTGAGCACCTGCTGGTGGTGCGCGTCTTCGACTCGGCGGGCAATGCGGGCTTGGCCCGCTCGGTGATTCGCATCCCCTAGCGGCGCGTCGTCTCTCGCCTAGCGCGCCTGCGGCTCGCTCTGCCGCAGCCACTCCGGAACACGGAGGATGTCGCGCGGGCGGCTTCCTTCCGGCGGGCCGATGATGCCCTCTCGCTGCATCCTGTCCAACAGCCGGGCCGCGCGCCCGTAGCCAAGCCGCAGCCGCCTCTGTAGCGTCGAAGTCGACGCTTTCCCCAGCTCCACGACGATCCGGACCGCCTCTTCATAAAGCGGGTCGTCGTTTTCGTCCTCGGAATCCTCGTCGCCCTCCGGTTTTTCGTCATCGGAGGGCGGCGAGGCCAGGAAGCTGACGTCATAGTCCGGCTGCGCCTGTTGCTTCCAGAACTCCACGACACGCTGGATCTCGCTTTCGGTCACCAGCGCCCCGTGCACGCGGACGAGGCGCGCCGAACCCGGCGGCAGAAACAGCATGTCGCCGCGGCCGAGCAAATGTTCGGCGCCCATGACGTCCAAAATGGTGCGCGAATCGACCCGCGTAGCCACCCGGAAGCTGATCCTCGCCGGAAAGTTGGCTTTGATCAGGCCGGTAATGACGTCCACACTCGGCCGCTGGGTCGCCACCACCAGGTGCATGCCGATCGCCCGCGCCTTCTGGGCCAGCCGCGTAATCGCCCCCTCGACGTTAGCCCGTTCCATCATCATGAGGTCGGCGAGCTCGTCAATGACGATGACGATGTAGGGAAGGGGCTTGAGCTCGCCGGCCTCCTCGGCGTCAAAGAGCTGCCGCGGCCGCTCCAGGCGGTGGCGGACGATGCGGTTGAACTGCTCGATGTTGCGCACGCCTTCGGAGGCCAGAAGCTTATAGCGCCGCTCCATCTCGAGCACCGCATTGCGCAGAGCGTTGGTGGCGCGCGCCGGATCGGTGATGACGGGCGTGAGCAGATGCGGCACTCCTTCATAGACGCCCAGCTCGACCCGTTTTGGGTCGATCACGATCATGCGCACCTCTTCCGGGGTCGACTTGAAGAGGATCGACATGATCACCGAGTTCAGCATCACGCTCTTGCCCGATCCGGTCGAGCCGGCGATGAGCAAGTGCGGCATCGAATCGAGCGCCACCGCTTTGATCCGGCCGCTCACGTCCTTGCCGAGCGGAACCGGCAGCGGCGAGGCCAGCGTGCGGAACTCCTCGGACTCGAGCACCTGCCGCAGGCTGATCACCTCGCGCTTGCTGTTCGGCACCTCGATGCCCACGGTGGCTTTGCCGGGGATCCGCTCGATCAAGATCGATTCCGCTTTCAGGCCCAAGCACAGGTCCTCGGTGAGCGTGACGATGCGGCTGTACTTGATGCCGGCCTCCGGCTTGAACTCGAACGTGGTGACGACCGGTCCGGGGTTGATCTGCACGACCGAACCGAAGACGTTGAACTCCTCGAACTTGGACTTGATGGCGGCGGCGATCTCCTGGAGCTCGTCGCGGTCGTAGCCGTTACGCTCCGGAGGCTCGTTGAGCAGCGAGGTCGGCGGAAGCCGGTATTCGGTCCTCTCGACTACAGCAGGGGCCGGGCTCTGCGGAGCGGGCCGGACAGGAGCCGGCGGGGCCGCTTCCGGGGAGTCCTCCAGCGTGCGGATGGGGATCTCCTCAGGCTCCCCCTCGGTCTCCTCGCTCGGAGTCCGGTCGCGACCGCCGCTCGGCGGGCGCCTGCGATCGCCGTCGCCTGCGTCGGCCGGAGCGCGAGTCTCCTCCGCGGGACCGGGAGGGCTCGGTCGCCGCCGAAGCCGGATGCGCGGCAGACGCGGCGTCAACGCCGCGAGGGAGAACGTGGAGACCAGGTACCACGACAGCAGCCAGCAAGTGCCGACTACGAGCGCGGCGCCGGTCGTGTTGAGCCTGGCAATCAGGAATCCGGAAACGACTAGGCCCCAAAGCCCGCCGGGCGTGACGGCGTCGCCGAACAGACGCCAGTCCGGCCCGAGGGCCAGCCCGCCGCAACTGGCGCTCACCAGCAGCAAGAAGCCGGCAATCTTCGCCCACGGCGCTTCGATCGGCCGCGAGCGGAGCCACTTCCAGCCCACCGCCGCCAGCGCCAGAGGGAAAAGCACGGCGCCGAGTCCGAAACCTTGCCACAACAGATCGGCGAGGATAGCGCCCGCCGGTCCGATCCGGTTCTCCGGCATGCGGGCGCCCGCAGCCGTGTTCCAGGACGGATCGCCAGGATCGTAAGAAACCAGGGAGAGAATCAAAGCGGCTGCCGCGGCCAGCCACACAAATGCCGCGGCTTCGTTAAGCCGGCGAAACGGCGTCGGACCAAGAATCTTCATCCCGCCGGTGGGCGGAATAGGGCCAGAGCAATTATTATTATGCCAAAGATAACTCGGTAGTAAACAAAGAACTTGAGCGAGTGGCGGCGCAAGTAGCGGAGCAAGGCGGCAATCACCAGGCAGCCGGTGAGGGCGCTTGCCAGGATGCCCGCCACAAACGGCGCAACCATGCCGGCAGGCACACCTCCCTGTTCGATCAGTCTTCCGACGGCGAGCAGTGCTGCGCCGCCGATGGCCGGCGTCGATAACAAAAACGAGAGCCGCGCCGCTGCCTCACGATCGAGATGGCGAAAAAGCGCCGCCGTGATGGTGATGCCGCTCCGCGAGGTGCCAGGGATCACAGCGATAGCCTGGGCTGCGCCGACGAACATGCAGTCGGCCAAGCCCACTTCGCCCAGATGCCTGCGGCGCTTTCCGAGCCGGTCGGCGACGCCCATCAGAATCCCCACGCTGATGAGCATGATGCCGATTGGCACCGGGTGGCGGAACACCGTCTCGACCTGCTCCTCGAGCAGCAATCCCGTAATGGCCACCGGTACGGTCCCCGCCGCCAGCAGCCAAAGCAGGCGTGGGTTTCTTGCAAGCTCTTCGCTGGTGCCGAAGCGGAGGCCGAATCCCTGGGCGATGATTTGCACCCAGTCGCGAAAGAAATAGATGAGAACGGCGGCCAGCGTCCCCAAGTGCAGGGCGATGTCGAAGACGAGCCCTTGATCGCGCCAGCCGAACAGCCACGGCGCCAGCGCCAGATGGGCCGAACTCGAGATGGGCAGGAATTCCGTCAGCCCCTGAACGACGGCGAGAATTACCGCTTGCGCGAGCGACATAATGACAAAGAGCCATCCTAGCGTGCCGCGCATGCGAAAAACCAAGATTGTCGCCACGTTGGGCCCGGCCAGTGACTCGGAGGAGACGGTTCGAGCCATGATCGAAGCCGGCGTCGACGTCTTCCGCCTCAATGCCTCCCACGGCACGCAGGCCGAGCACGGTGCGCGCATCCGGCGAATCCGCTCCCTCGCCGCTGAGCTCGGAACCGAGGTCGGCATTCTCTTGGATCTTCAAGGCCCGAAGATCCGCCTGGGCTGTTTCGAAAGGGGCTCGGCGCAGCTCGAGGAAGGCGAGCTGTTTACGCTAACCGCGTCCGAAGTCCCAGGCACGGCTCAGCAGGCCTCGGTCTCCTATCCGCGGCTTCCGGAGGAGGTGAGACCGGGCGACCGCATCCTGCTCGCCGACGGCGCCGTCGAGCTCGAGGTCCTCGACTCCGATGGCGACTCGATCCGCTGCCGCGTCCGGCGCGGCGGCCTGATCGGAGATCGCAAAGGAGTGAACCTGCCGGGCGTGCCCATTCGCGCTCCTTCGCTCACCAAGAAGGACATGTCCGACTTGCGCTTCGGTCTTGAAGCCGGCGTCGATCTGGTGGCTTTGTCCTTCGTCCGACAGCGCGAAGACATCCTGCGGCTGCGCCTGTTCCTCGAAGAGATCGAGGCCTCGTTGCCCATCGTGGCCAAGATCGAAAAGCCGGAAGCCTGGCAGAACTTCGACGGGATTCTCGAAGAGTCCGATGGGGTCATGGTGGCGCGGGGCGATCTTGGCGTCGAGATGGCTCTCGAGCGGGTTCCCTTCATTCAGAAGGCCATCATCGACCGCGCGCGCCGGCGAGGCCGCTTCGTGATCACCGCCACGCAGATGCTCGAGTCGATGATCGACTCGCCGGTGCCGACCCGCGCCGAGGTGAGCGACGTGGCCAACGCCATCTATGACGGCACCGACGCGGTGATGCTTTCGGCGGAGACGTCGGCGGGCCGCTACCCGGTGGAGGCGGTCCGCTGGATGGCCCGCATCGTGGCCGAGACCGAAAACCCCACGCGGGACCGCGGATTCCAAGAGCTGCCGCTTTCGGGGAGTCCCAGTCCTGCCGAGATCGTCGCCGATGCAGCCTACCGCGCCGCCGCGGTTGCCCGGCCCGCCGCCATCGTGGTGCTCACCACGAGCGGCAATACGGCTCGCCTGGTGGCCCGCTACCGCCCGCCCGTGCCCATCTTCGCCTTCACGCTTTCGGAGCGCGTCGTGCGCCAACTCGCTCCGGTCTACGGGGTACGAGCCCTCCAGGCGCCTCTGCTGCGCTCGACCGATAGCGTGCTGGCCGACGTCGATGCGTTGTTGCGCGAGCAACGCGGCCTGAAGCCCGGCGACACCGTCATCCTGCTGGCCGGGTTGCCGATCGAGCGGATGGGCCCGGCCAACATCATGATGCTGCTTCGCGTCGGGGAGATCGCCCGGCTGGCGACGGTCCGCTCCTGAAACGGAGCCGCTTCGGGCGACGTCCCCTGAGTGAGACCGTATACAATGACGAGTGGGGGCATACCCATGAAACGACACGCCGCGCTGGCAGTCGTCCTCACGCTGCTCGCTCCTTTCTGGCTCGCCGCCCAGTCGGAGTCCGGTTCCGAGAAAAGCGGCCGCAAGAAGAAGCCGAAAGAGGACGTCGAAAAGATTGGGGAGCGGGACGTCGGCAAGGGCCTGAACCTGTACTCGATCGAGAAGGAGATCGCGCTCGGCAAGCAGTTTGCCGACGAGATCGAGCGTCAGGCCAAGATTGTGCGCGATCCGATCGTCGCCGAGTATATCAACCGCCTGGGCCAGAACCTGGCGCGGCACTCCGACGCCAAGTTTCCCTTCACCTTCAAGGTAATCGAGAGCCCGGAGATAAACGCCTTCGCCCTGCCGGGCGGTTTCTGTTTTGTCAATACCGGGCTGATCCTGGAAGCCGAAACCGAGGCCGAGGTAGCCGGGGTGCTGGCCCACGAGATCGCGCATGTGGCCGCACGGCACGGCACGCGCCAGGCCTCGCGGGGCACGCTCGCGAATCTGGCCACCATCCCGCTGATCATCGCCACGGGCGGCTGGACAGGCTACGCCATCTCGCAGGCTGCTGGGGTGGCCATTCCCGTCGCCTTCTTGCAGTTTTCGCGCGCTTTTGAACGGGAGGCGGATCTGCTCGGCATCCAGTATCTGTGGGCTGCCGGCTATGACCCCACAGGCTTCGTCGACCTGTTCGAGAAACTAGCCGCGTTACAGAAGACGCGGCCTAGCGCTTTGGCCGGAATCTTCACCAGCCACCCGATGACCGACGACCGGATCGAAGCGGCGCAGAAGGCGATGGAAACCATCCTGCCGGCCAGGCCCGAATACGTCGTAAACACCTCGGAGTTCTTGCGCATCAAACAGCGACTGGCAATGCTCCTCGATCCGAAGCGGCAGGTGGCCAAAGCGGCCGATCGGCCGCGGTTGCGGCAGGCCGGCTCAGGTGGCGTCATACGGCCGGAGGACAAACCCGCACAAACCGAGGCCGACGAGGAGGAGCGGCCGGTTTTGAAGCGCGGCCAGAGGGAGCCCGGCGCGCCAACAACCCAGGGCGGGCAACAACAAGAAGAGGATGCTCCGCCGGTGCTCCGGCGGCAACCTTAAAGCTCGCACCCGAGCATTCGCAGCCGACTTCCGTTCTGTTGCTCTCGCCTCTCGCCCGGGGTCCCTGTAGGCGTGCGGCGGTGCTATCGTCGATGGTATGCTCGGACGTCTCTCGTGGGTCTTGATTGCGCTTCTCGGCCTGCCGACCTCTTCGGCCGCAACGGAGGTACTCATCGACGCCGCCCGCACGCGGGAACCGATCTCCCCTTATATCTACGGCCAGTTCATCGAACATCTCGGCCGCTGCATTTACGGCGGGATGTGGGCGGAGATGCTCGAGGACCGGAAGTTCTACTATCCGGTCACCGGCGAAGCGCCTGCCTGGACGATGTTCACTCCCGGAAAGCGCTCTTGGGAGGGGGAGGGCCACCCCTACGAGCTGCTCACCTCCTCGCCGTGGATGATTCTCGGCGACAAGAAGGCCGTGCGCATGGTGCGCGACAACGCCTACGTCGGCGAGCACACGCCGCGCATCGACGTAGCGCCCGACAAGCCCGCGGGCATTGCGCACGAGCGGCTCGGTCTGGTCGACGGCAAGGATTATGAGGGGCGAATCGTGCTCGCCGGAGACCCGGCCGCTGCACCGATTGAAGTGAGCCTGGTCTGGGGCGGCGGCGCCTCCGATCGGCACACCCTCCGCATCCCGGTGATCGGACGCGAATATCGAAAGTTTCCTCTTCGCTTCCGCTCCGGAGGCTCGACCGATAACGGTCGCCTGGAGATCGTCGGCCGCGGCGCGGGTCACTTCCTCGTGGGCGCCGTCTCGCTCATGCCGGCGGACAACATTCGGGGCTGGCGCGCCGACACGCTCGCCCTGCTCCGAGAGTTGAATGCCCCGGTTTATCGATGGCCGGGCGGCAACTTCGTCAGCGGCTACAACTGGAAAGACGGCATCGGCGATCCCGACCGGCGGCCGCCGCGCAAGAATCCCGCCTGGAAGGGCATCGAGCACAACGACGTCGGCATGCACGAGTTCATCGAGCTCTGCCGGCTCATCAACGCCGAGCCGTTCATCGCCGTCAATACCGGCCTGGGCACGGTCGAGCTGGCCGCCGAGCAGATCGAGTACGCCAACGGGGACGCATCCACACCGATGGGCCGGTTGCGCGCCCAGAACGGCCATCCGGCGCCGTTCGGGGTCAAGTTCTGGGCCATCGGCAACGAGATGTACGGCTCCTGGCAGCTCGGACACATGCCGCTGGCTGACTACGTCAAGAAGCACAACCAGGTTGTGGACGCCATGCGCGCCGTCGACCCGAAGATGGTCGCGGTCGCCGTAGGGGCGGTGGGCGAATGGAGCCGGCAGATGCTCACCTCCTGCGCCGACCGCATGAGCTTGATCAGCGAGCACCTCTACTGGCAGCAGAAGGACGACCTCGTCGAGCATGTCCGTCAGATTCCGGCCCAGATTCGCAAGGTCGCCGAGGCGCACCGCGCCTACCGGCGCGAGCTCGCCTCGCTGGCCGGCAAGGACATACGCATCGCCATGGACGAGTGGAACTATTGGTACGGCCCGAACGAGTTCGGCGAGCTCGGCGTGCGCTACTTTCTTCAGGACGCCCTGGGCATCGCCGCGGGACTGCACGAGTTCTTCCGCTCGAGCGACCTCTACTACATGGCCAATTACGCCCAGACGGTTAACGTCATCGGCGCCATCAAGACGACGAAGACGGCCGCCGAGTTCGAAACCACCGGGCTGGTGCTCAAGCTGTACCGCCGCCATTTCGGGGTCCTTCCGGTCGAGGTCGCCGCGGCGCCGGAGCCGCTTGACATCTCCGCCGCCTGGAGCGAGGACAAGAGCGTGATCACGGTGGGAATCGTAAATCCGACACCGCACAGGCACGAGCTGGACCTGAAGCTGCGCGGCGCTGCCTGGACCGGTGCGGCGGGCCGGCACTGGCTGATCACGGGCTCCCATCGGTGGGCGCACAACACGCCGGGCAAGCCCCGCGTGGTTGACATCGTCGAGCGAGCCGTGTGGCCGCCGCGCGTGGAGGTGCCGCCGCTGAGCGTCAATCTGGTGGCCTTCGCGGCGGGTGGGGAAGATTCGAAATAAAGCGAGATGCCATGATAAAAACTGCTTATTCAATGAACTTTTGAAATACAAAATAATATAAGTATTAATTTGACAAATGCATTCCACTGCCGGAGAATGGGGGAGGTGCCCCGTGGATCCGGAGCAACAGGCCGGCCCGGGGCATAAACTCCATTTGAGGCGGTGGCTTAGGCCGTCTCTCGCGAGGCTCGGATGGATAACAGCAGAGTCCTCATCTTCGACACGACGCTCCGGGACGGGGAACAGTCGCCCGGATGCAGCATGACGGTACCGGAAAAGCTCCGGATGGCGGCCAAGCTGGTGGAACTCGGCGTCGACATCCTCGAAGCCGGGTTCCCCATCGCCTCTGACGGCGACTTCGAGGCGGTGCGGCGGATCGCCGAAGCCTTTCCGGATGCCCGAGTGGCCGCCTTGGCCCGGGCCTGTCCGGGCGACATCGAGCGTGCGGCCCGAGCGCTAGAGCCGTGCCGGCGGCCGCGTATCCACACCTTCATCGCCACCAGCGATATCCACCTGAAGTACAAGCTCCGGAAATCGCGCCAGCAGGTGCTCGAGGAGGCGGTGGCGGCGGTGGAGCTGGCCCGCCGGTATGTGGACGACGTCGAGTTCTCGGCCGAAGACGCCACGCGAACGGATCCGGATTACTTGGAGCAGGTTTCGCTGGCGGCGATCGAAGCCGGCGCCGGCACGATCAACCTCCCGGATACGGTGGGCTATTCGATTCCCTCTGAGCACGCCGCGCTGATCGGACGCATGGTGAAGTCCTTCGGCGACCGCGCGATCGTGAGCGTGCACTGCCACGACGATCTCGGGCTGGCGGTGGCCAACTCGCTGGCGGCGGTGCAGGCGGGGGCGCGCCAGGTCGAGTGCACCGTCAACGGCATCGGCGAGCGCGCCGGCAACTGTTCGCTCGAGGAGATTGTCATGGCCATGCGGGTGCGCCGGGATCTGCTCCCGTTTGAGACGGGCATCGTCACCGAGCAGCTTTATCCGGCGAGCAAGCTCTTGAGTGAGCTGATCAGCTTCGGCCCGCAGCCCAATAAAGCCATCGTCGGCGAGAACGCCTTCGCGCACGAAGCCGGCATTCATCAGGACGGTTTTCTCAAGGAGCGGACCACCTATGAGATCATGGATCCGCGAAGCGTCGGTGTGCCGGAGAGCCGGCTGGTGCTTGGCAAGCACAGCGGCCGCCATGCGCTACAGAAGCGCTGCGCCGATCTGGGCTTTGAGCTCACGCGCGAGGAGCTCGAGGAAGTCTACCGCCGCTTCACGGCCCTGGCCGATCGCAAGAAGGGCGTCCGCAACGAGGAGATCCTCGCGATTGTGCGCGAGGTGGCGGGCCGGCTCCCGGTAGCGGGCGATTGAGCTCGACTCCAGCCCGCCCTCGAAGCTTCGCATCAAGACTCATGGATCTGAAAATCTTAGTTCTGCCCGGAGACGGCATCGGTCCGGAGGTGACGGCCGAGGCCGTCCGCGTGCTGCGGCACGTGGCGGCCCGCTGGGGCCATGCCCTTCACCTCACGGAGGGACTGCTCGGCGGCGTCGCCATTCATAAAACCGGCTCGCCTTTTCCGGAAGAGACGGCGGCGCGGGCGCTTGAGGCCGACGCCACCCTGCTCGGGGCGGTCGGTTTGCCGGAGTTCGACGATGCGCCCCCGGCGCTGCGGCCCGAACGCGGCTTGCTCGGCATTCGCAAAGCCCTGGGCGTTTATGCCAACCTGCGCCCGGTCCGCTCCTACAAAGCCCTGCTGGACTCTTCGCCTCTCAAAAACGAGATCGTCGACGGCACGGATCTGATCATCGTGCGGGAGCTCACCGGCGGCATCTACTATGGGACGCCGCGGGGCATCTCGGGCTCCGGGCCCCAGGAGCGCGGCGTCAACACCGAGGTCTACACGCGTGCCGAGATCGAGCGAGTGGCGCGTGTCGCCTTCGAGCTGGCGCGGCGCCGCCGCAAGAAGCTCACCAGCGTCGACAAGTCCAACGTGCTCGAGACCTCGCAACTGTGGCGGCGCGTGGTGAGCGAGCTGGCCGGGGAATATCCCGACGTGGCGCTCGATCATATCCTGGTGGACAACTGCGCCATGCAGTTGATCCTGAATCCAAGGCGCTTCGATGTGCTTCTCGCGCCCAACATGTTTGGCGATATCCTGAGTGATGAGGGCGCGGTGCTGGCCGGCTCGATCGGCATGCTGCCGTCGGCCTCGATCGGCGACCGGAGGCCGTCGGGCGCCTGGGTCGGCTTGTACGAACCGGTCCACGGCTCGGCGTCGGACATCGCCGGCCAAGGCAAGGCGAATCCCTTGGCGGCGATCGGCTCGGTGGCGGCGATGCTCGAGTATAGCTTCGGCCTCCGTGAGGAGGCGGCCGCCATCAACTGCGCCATCGAGGCGGTGCTCGCCTCCGGCTGCGTCACGCCGGACCTGAAGCCGCCCGGGCGGCCGGCCACGACCGCCGAGGTCGGCCAAGCCGTCGTAAACGCCATCGATTCGAGATCATGACCAAGCCCCGCACTCTCATCGAAAAGGTCTGGGACGCTCACGTCGTGGCCGAGAGGCCCGGAGCCCCCGCGCTCTTGTACATCGATCTGCACCTGGTGCACGAGGTGACTTCGCCGCAGGCCTTCGCCGGCCTGCGCGCCCGGGGTCTGCGCGTGCGCCGGCCGGACCTGACGCTGGCCACCACGGACCACTCGACGCCGACGACGCCGCGTTCGCTGCCCATTGTCGACGACGTCGCGCGGAGGCAGGTGGAGCAACTGGAAGCCAACGCCCGAGAGTTCGGCATCCCCTGTTTCGGCTTTCGCAGCGACCGTCAGGGCATCGTCCATGTGATCGGGCCGGAGAACGGCCTGACGCAGCCCGGCATGACGGTGGTGTGCGGCGACAGCCACACGGCCACCCACGGCGCCTTCGGCGCGCTCGCCTTTGGCATCGGCACCAGCCAGGTCGAGCACGTGCTGGCGACACAGTGCCTGCTTGAGCGTCGCTCGAAGACCTTCAAGGTTCAGGTGGACGGCGTGCTGCGGCCGGGCGTGACGGCCAAGGACATCATTTTGGCGCTCATTGCTCGCATCGGCGTGGGCGGGGGCACCGGCTGCGTGTTCGAATACTGCGGCTCGACCATCCGCGCGCTCTCGATGGAGGAGCGGATGACCATTTGCAACATGTCGATCGAGGGCGGCGCGCGGGCTGGCATGATTGCTCCCGACGAGACGACCTACGACTACCTCTACGGCCGTCCCTTCGCACCCAAGGGCGCGGCCTGGGAGGCGGCGCTCGAGCGCTGGCGCAAGCTCCCCACCGACGAGGGCGCCGTCTACGACAAAGAGATCTGGATCGACGCCTCGACGCTCGAGCCGATGATCACCTTCGGAACGAACCCGGGCATGGGCATTCCGATCACCGCACCGGTGCCCGACCCGATGAGCGTGACCGACCCGGTCGAGAGGGAGACGCTCGTCAAAGCGCTGCGCTACATGGATCTTGAGCCCGGCAAGCCGCTGCTCGGCCATAGAGTGGACGTCGTCTTCATCGGCAGTTGCACGAACTCGCGCATGAGCGATCTGCGCGCCGCCGCCCGCATCTTCAAGGGCCGCAAAGTGGCCGACGGTGTACGGGTGCTGGTCGTGCCGGGTTCGCAGCCGATCAAACGCCAGGCTGAAGCCGAAGGTCTGGACCGCATCTTTCGCGAAGCCGGCGCCGAGTGGCGCGAGGCGGGCTGCTCGATGTGCATCGCCATGAACGGCGACGAACTTCGGCCGGGTGAGTACTCGGTCTCGACCAGCAATCGCAACTTTGAAGGCCGCCAGGGCAAGGGGGGCCGTACGTTGCTCGCCAGCCCGCTCACGGCCGCCGCCGCGGCCGTCACCGGCAGAGTCACCGACGTCAGGACGCTCCTATGAGCCGATTCGAACGCTTCACCAGCCGGCTGGTGCCGCTTCTGGTCGACAACATCGACACCGACCAGATCATCCCGGCGCGTTTTCTCAAAACCATCACCAAAGAGGGCCTTGATCGGCAGCTCTTTTATGACTGGCGCTACGACGCCGAGGGCAACCCGCGGCCGGACTTCATTCTGAACCAGCCGCGCGCGCAAGGGGCGGCGGTCCTGCTCGCCGGTGACAACTTCGGCTGCGGCTCCTCGCGCGAGCACGCGCCGTGGGCGCTCACCCAGTTCGGGTTCAGGGCGGTCATCAGTACGTCTTTTGCCGACATTTTTCGCCAGAATGCGCTCAAGAACGCGCTGTTGCCGATCGTGGTCTCGCCTGAGATCCATGCGGCCCTGCGCGAGGCCCTTGAGCGGGACCCCGACTACACCGTGACGGTGGACCTCGCTGCCCAGAAGCTGATCCTGGCCGACGGCGCCGAAGCGGAGTTCCCCATCGACCCGTTCGCCAAATACTGCCTGCTCGAGGGAGTCGACGAGCTCGGCTACATCCTACAGCACGAGGAAGCGATCCAGACCTTCGAGAGGGAGCATCCGAGTCCGGTCAATACGCTCGCGCCGACGTAATGAGCATGGTCCGACGGGCGGCGATCGGGTTTGGATGCGCCTCGGGCGCCGCCCGTTCAGCCTGGCTCGTACGGCTGCGTCTGGTCGTGTTGCTGTTTGGTTGTTCGGCGGGGCTACGTGGCGATCAGCGCGAACCTGCCATCGAGCTTTACGGGCTGGCCGGCGGCTACGTGCACGGCAACATGCTGCTTTCCCTGCAGCATTTCTCGCTCCCGGCTCAATGGCGGCCGCAGGTGGGCGGAGGGGTGCTAGCGCCGCTCGGCCGCCGATGGGGTTTGCTCTTCGACGTGACCGCAAGCAGCGTCGCGGACTATTGGAAGTGGGACGGCGAGCCGGGCGCCGGCCCCGGTGACAATTTCGCCCGGCTGCGCCGCATCAGCCTCTTTCCCTCGCTGGTGCGGCTATGGCGCCGGGAGCGTTTCTCGATTTACGCCGGCTTCGGGCCGGGCTGGGAACACAATCGGGAAAGCCACCGTCTGCGCCCCATCGTCGCGCGCGAGGAGCGGGGCCGTCCCGTTCTGGCGGACCAGTTCGAGAACCGCCGAGCCTCCGATACCAAGCTCGCGCTCTACAGATTGCGTCTCGGTTGCCTTTTCAGCCTGAACCGCCGCGTGGCGGCTCGCGTCGGCTATTCCTACCTGCGGCGCTACGCAGACGAGCGCGGCTCGACGGGCATCGAGGCGGGCCTCGGTTGGCGGTTCTGAGCCGGCCCGCCGCCGGCCGCCCTATCTGGCGCCGTCGGGCCGGTGTTCCCGCATGAGGCGGCGGACCTCTTCGTGAGGAAGGCCGATGGAGCGGTGATCGTCCCGGCCCACCATCGTTTCGGCGGCCACCATGGCATTCAGGATCGCCTCCTCGGTGCTCTCGACCACAGCCTCGAAGATCGGGTTGAGCGCTGCGTTGGCGAGCATGACCAGCTTCGATTCGCCTGATCGCCTGGCCGCTTGCGGGTTCGCCGTCGAGAAGGCGAGAAAGATGTCGCCGGAGCCGTTTCCGGAGATACTGCCTGTCCGAGCCAGGCCGGGCGAGGCGCGCCGCGCCAAGCGCTTCAACTGATGCGGCAACAGCGGGGCGTCCGCCGCCACGACGATGATGATCGAGCCTTCGCGCGGCGGGCTCGACCAGCAGGGCGGCCATTTCTCGCAATCGAGATAGCGGCCGACGGGCACGCCCGCAATGCGGAGCTGATGCCTGCGGCCGAAATTGGCCTGCACCAACACCCCGACGGTGAAGCCGTCCTCGAGCCGCCGCGAGGCGGTTCCAATGCCGCCTTTGAATTCGAAACAGTTCATGCCCGTGCCGCCGCCCACGTTGCCTTCAGCCACGGGGCCTGAGGCGGCCGTTTCGAGCGCTTCCCAGACGTGCTCGGCCTTGACATGGAAGCCGTTGATGTCGTTCAAGTAGCCGTCGTAGGTCTCCGCCACCACCGGCAGGGCGAAGAGCCGATGCATGAAGCCGCGCTTGAGCTGCCAGGCGATCACGGCGTCGCGCACCACGCCGACGCTGTGGGTGTTCGTGATGGCGACAGGCCCTTCCAGGAAACCGGACTCCTCCACCCAGGTCGTACCCGTCATCTCGCCGTTGCCATTTAGGGAAAACCATCCGGCGAAGACCGGATCGGCCGAGTTCTTGCCGCGCGGCAGAACTACGGTGACCCCGGTCCGCACCGGTCCCTGGCCGACGACGAGTTTCCCGGAGCCGCGTATGATCGTCGCGTGGCCCACCTCGACGCCCGCGACGTCGGTGACGGCGTTCCATCGGCCGGGCGTACCGTCAAAGGGAATCCCCAGGTCGCGGGCCCGCACTTTGGTTTGCGCATGGAGATTCATTGCCAGAATCAGGAGCGTCCACGTCGCAGCCCGCGGTTTCATATCGCACGCCTCAGAACGCCGGCGCCTGCCCGCTACCCGGTCGGCTCCTAGCCCTCCCGCCCCGGCGAGGGCGGGAGGGGCGACATTTTCAGGCGAGGCTCAGTGTAACACAACAACCGAAAGCCGACTTCTTGGCGAGATGCGCGCGGCGCCTGGGACTGCCGCGGCGGCGGCGCGAGACAACAGGGCGATGTCCCACTCCCGGTTTCTCCTTGAGATGGGGAAAGTCCAGGGCCGGTTGAAGCCGCTCTTTAGCGGATCGGAATCCGATCGCCGTGCCAGGGGAAGGCGTAGCTCGGCCGTTCCGCGAAACGCCGCGTGCCGATGTCCAGCGTGACTCCGGCGGCAGGGGCCAGGCGCACCAAAAAGAACTTGCGGTCGACCCGGACCGTCTCGGTCGCCAGCTTCGGCTCGGGCAGCAGGAAGAAATCCGGCTGGTCCGGATCGCGGTCGGCGCGCCGCTGGTAGCGGACGACGGTGAACCTGTGCTCGCCGAAGGCGCCTCCTTGTACGATGACTTCGCGCGGCTCGAAAGGGTTCAGGTTGACTAACTCGAGCACGGTCCGGTCCGCTTCGAGTTTTCGCACCAGCGCCGCCACGTCTCGCGGCAAGCCCGGGCGGCGCCGGACCGGGTCGAAGTAACGCAGGCGCGTATGAAGCAGCCCGCCGTTGTAGACCAGTTGTGGAGCGCCGAGCGTCAACTGCACCAGCGCCTCCGTGGTCACCGGGTTCACCGTCATCCAGTGGTGTTCGTGGACGTTCTCCAGTTTGCGCTCCAGTTTCAGCGAACCCTCAGGATTGCGCGGGTCGTAATCGAGCAGGAGAACGCCGTCGCGGATCCAGGCGAGCCTTCGCGCCATGACGGCATAAGCTGCGCTCAAGATCCGCTCCGGGTAGTGCGGATTGTCGCCGGCCAGGAAGCGCACCCAGGGCGCCTCATGCCCGCGGTCTTCCTTGTTGCGAAATTCAAGCACGCGGCTCCAGTCCACCAGTCCTTCGATATCGCAGTTCCAGCAGTCAGCGCGCTCGTCGGGCAGCCTCGAGTAACCGTTATTCGGAAACGGCGCGCCGGTGGCCGTGTGCCAGTCGACGGTGCTTGCGCGGCGGACTTGCTCGATCAGCGCCCAGTCTTCGGGCGCCATCGACATGTACCACAGCCCGACCAGGCGGTCGCGTTCGATGGGCTGCCAGGCAAACCAGCCGCCGTCCCCGCGCTTGTAGGGCACTACGAAATGCCCGTTGACGTTTCTGCCCAGCTCGAGGATCTTCTTGAGATTCGAGCGCACGAGCTCAAGCCAGCCTACGTTGCCGCGGTCGGCGAGCATGGCGTTGGAGGCAGCGATCTGCACGGCCATGCCGATGTTGTAGAAGCCGTGCGGCCACTGCCAGCCGTAGAGGCCGCCCCACCACTTGCCGTCGTGGTACTCGCCGATCTTGCCGGACAAGCCGACGTTGTCCGGCGTGATGCCGCCGTTGGCTCGGGTGCGCTCCAGCCACGCGCCCGTGTACTCCTTCACCCAGGCGGCGTACTTCTCCTCGCCCGTGAGCAGCCAGGCGTGGAGGACGAGGCTGGTGGCGGCCAGGTTCATCGGCACGTCGCCGCGCAGGATCCGCGCGGCCATCTCGCGCCCCGTGAGGCGCGCTTTCTCCGGCTCTTTCAGGTCCTCGTAGGAGCCGATGCCGGGGAGGTCCTGAAGCGGCAGCCCGTAGGGGGACATGCCCGGCGAGTAGCCGTACGGCGCCGCCTTCTCCGGATCGCCGAATTCCGGACCGAGACTGCCGGTGTGCGGCGAGCGGATCAGGCGGAGTTTCGGGTCGTAGTTGGGCGCCTCGGGGTCCTCGCCTATGTAAAACGAGGCGAAGCGCCGGGCCCGCGCCGCCTGCTCGTAGTCGGTGGGATCCGCGAGGGCGAGCAGGTAAAAATAAAGGAATCCTTCGCCGATGTGGAACCAGTCGCCGTGCTTGGGAAACTCGCGGTGGTAGACGGGAAACATGTGAGTGAGCTGGCGCGTGGTGGCGTCCCACAGGCGAAAGGAGGCTTCGCGGAGGCGCTCGTCGCCGCCCAGCATGTAGAGCAGGGGAAAGTTGTAAAACGCCTCGGGAAGGTCGTCGAGCGAGGCGCCGCCCTCCTGCCTCCAGATGAGAGTGCCGCCGCTGCGCACGTGCCGCGCGGCGTACCACAAAGCGGCCTCACTCATCGTTTCGATCAGCTTCCGCTCGAGCACGGCCCAGGCGGGCGGCGCCACCGGCACATTGGCCTCGATCACGGGGATGTCGGCCGGCACGGCCGGAGTCGGAGCCTCCACGGCAAACAGTCCCGGCGCCAGCAAGATAACGGCGACATGCCGCATGGACATAAATTGGAACCTCACTCGACGACGACCGCGGTACCGTAGACCAGGATCTCGGCGGCGTTAGCGATAATGTCGCTGCTCGTGAAGCGGACGCCCACGATCGCATTGGCGCCGAGCGACCTGGCTTCCTGAATCATCCGGTCGAGGGCCTGCTCGCGGCACTCCGCCATCAGTTTCGTGTACTCGTGAACCTCGCCGCCGACGAGGTTGCGGAAAACGGCCAGGATATCGCGCCCCAAGTGGCGAGCCCGGACCGTGTTGCCGCGCACCAGGCCGAGGGTGCGGCTGATCCGCCTGCCGGGGATCTCGAATGTGGTGACGACGATCATCTCTTGATCTTCCGATAGCGGTCGTGCGGGCGCTCGAGCAGCCTCTGACGCAGCACCGAGACGAACAGCAGCAAGAGGCCGACGACGACCGCCGCCGCGATCAGCTCGGCGACGGAAGGCCACCTCGGGTGACGCAACAGGACAATCAGGCCGTAGAGGAGCCAGCCGGCGACTCCCATGATTAATAGCGCCCAGCCGCTGCGTCGGGGCGCCCGCACAGAAAGGCGGTGCTCGAGCGCTTCGAGATCCTCGTCCGACGGCCGGCGGAAGGGAATCTGTG
>Ga0308417_1001003_pt1 | contig 19627 bp, 13 predicted proteins | sample HotsprSampleOS65_FD_203528 | JGI IMG/M metagenome (GOLD analysis project Ga0308417, IMG submission 203528) | Hot spring phototrophic mat microbial communities from Octopus Spring, Yellowstone National Park, Wyoming, United States - 20090730_OS65 ... | reverse complement strand
TCGCCCGGCCTCGGACCCGCAGTTTCCCTGGAACGGGGTGTTGCTCGGCTCGGCGATCATCGGCTTCTGGTACTGGTGCACGGACCAGTACATCGTGCAAAGGACGCTATCGGCCAAGAGTCAGAAGCATGCGCGACGGGGCGCCATCTTTGCGGCTTACATGAAGCTGCTACCGGTCTTCATCTTTCTGGTGCCGGGCATGATCGCTTACACGATGGTCCAGAAAGGACTGCTCGAGCTTAGAAGCTCCGATGAAGCCTTCCCGGCCTTGGTTTCGGCGCTCCTGCCGGCCGGGCTGCGCGGCGTGGTCGTGGGCGGGCTGGTAGCGGCGCTCATGAGTTCGCTCGCCTCGCTGTTCAACTCCTCGGCGACGCTGTTCACGGTGGACTTCTACAAGAAGCTCCGACCGGCCTCGACGGAACGGCACCTGGTCTTCGTCGGGCGCGTGGCCACGGCGACGGTGGTGGGCCTGGGCGTGGCCTGGATTCCGCTGATGCGTTCGATCGCCGCCGTGCTTTACGAGTACTTGCAGAACGTGCAGAGTCTGATTGCGCCGGGCATCGCCGCCGTCTTCCTGCTCGGCGTGTTTTCGACGCGCGCCACAAGCGCGGGCGGAACCGTGGGATTGGTCTTCGGTTTCGCGATGGGCATGCTCCGGCTGGTGCTCGATGTCTTCAGCGAGCGGCTGGATCCGGAGGGTTGGCTGTATGCGATCGTCGCCATGAACTGGCTGCATTACTGCATTCTGCTGTTCTTTGCCACCATCGCGGTGATCCTGATCGTGAGCGCGTTCACGGAAAAACCCTCGCCCGAGAAGCTACGCGGGCTCACGTTTGCCTCCTCGACGCCGGAGCAGAAAGCCGAAACGCGTGCCAGCTGGAACTACTGGGACGTAATCCACACGGCCATTATCTTGAGCGTGATCGTCGCCTTCTACATCTACTTCTGGTAAGGCGCGCCGGAAGGAGCTTGTCCGTAGGTGGCTTGCGGGCCGTGTTTGCGGAGGAAATGCCGGTCGATGTGAAGCTGCGGCAGCGCGGCCGCAGCAGGCTCCAGTGCGACGGTCAGCCAGGCCAGGCGGGCGACCTCCTCGAGGATCACCGCATGAAAGACAGCCTCTTTCGCGGAGGCGCCCCAGCAGAAGGGTCCGTGCCCGGAAACCAGCACCCAGGGCGCTTCGCGCGGGCTGAGGCGCTCGAAGCGCCGCACAATGGCGCGGCCGGTGTTGCGCTCGTAGTCGCTTTCAATCTCTTCGGGCTCAAGCGGCGCCGTCAGCGGGACCGGCCAGCGAGAGTAGTCGGCGTGGGTGGTGCCGAAGCAGGGAATCTCGCGCCGAGCCTGCGCCCAGGCGGTGGCGTAGGTGGAGTGAGTGTGGACGATGCCGCCGACGCCGTCGAAGGCGCGATAGATCTCCAGATGGGTGGCCAGATCCGTGGACGGTTTGAGCCGGCCCTCGACGAGCCGCCCTTCGAGATCCGTGACCGCCAGGGCTTCCGGCGTCAACTCCTCGAACGGGACGCCGCTCGGCTTGATCACGACGAGCCGCTGCTGGCGCCACAGGCCGCTCGCGTTGCCGAAGGTGTAGAGAACCAGCCCGCGGCGAACCAGCTCGAGGTTGGCCTCGAGAACCTCGCGCCTGAGTTCCGTGAGTGTCATGAGAAGCCGATTGTACAACGCTATACTTGCGCCTATGGCGTCGAGCAGCGGTCTTTGGGTTCTGGCGCTTCCGCTCGCCTTGGCGCTCGCTGTGGCCGGCTGCGGGTGCCGGCCGCCGGAGAGGCCCAACATCCTGTTGCTGATTGCGGACGATCAACGCGCAGATACCATCGGGGCCTGGGGCAATGCGCACATCCGGACGCCGCATCTTGACCGGCTCACCGAGCGCGGCTTCAGCTTCCACGCCGCCTATAACCTCGGCTCGAACACCGGCGCCGTGTGCATCCCCAGCCGGGCGATGCTCCACACCGGCCGCGCCTATTTCCGCGTGCCGAACAATCTGGAAGGCGTCAAAATCTTGCCGGAGCTGTTAGGCGAGGCGGGCTATGTGACCTTCGCCACCGGCAAGTGGCACAACGAGAGGCCGTCGTTTCTCCGCGGCTTCGCCGGCGGGCAGGCGGTCTTTTTCGGCGGCATGTCGGACCACACCCGGGTCCCGGTGGAGGATCTCAGCGGAGACGGCCGCCTGGTGAATGCACGCATGGCGGAGGGATTCTCAAGCGAGCTGTTCGCCGACGCGGCGATCGAGTTCCTGCGCCGTCATCGGAGCGGACGCCCGTTCTTCGCCTATGTCGCCTTCACCGCTCCGCACGACCCCAGGCAGCCTCCCGAAGCCTTCTTGCGCCCCTATTACGAGCAGAGGCCGCCGCTTCCGCCGAACTTCCTGCCGCAACACCCTTTCAACAACGGGCATCTTGGCGGCCGCGACGAAAACCTCGCCGCCTGGCCGAGGACGGCGGAGGTGATCCGGGACCAGCTCGCCGAGTACTACGGCATGATCACGCACCTGGACGAGCAGGTGGGCCGGATTCTGGCGGCACTCGAGGAGTCCGGCCATGCCTCTCATACCTACGTCATTTACACGGCCGACAACGGTCTGGCGCTCGGCAGCCACGGCCTGCTCGGCAAGCAGAATCTCTACGAGCACAGCCAGCGGGTGCCGCTCATCATCGCCGGTCCCGGCATCGCACGAGGCTCCACGGAGGCGCTCGTCTATCTGCTCGACCTGTTTCCGACCATCCTGGGCCTGGCGCGCCTGGCCTCCCCGGCCGATCTGGACGGCGCGGACCTTGCGCCCCTCTGGCGCGGCGAAAAGCAACGCGTGCGGGATTCGCTGTTTCTCTCCTTCACCAACCTGATGCGGGCCGTTCGAGACGAGCGGTACAAGCTGATCCGCTACCCGCAGATCAACTACACGCAGTTGTTCGACCTGGCCGAAGACCCGCACGAGCTGCGCAATCTGGCCGAGGTGCCCGAACTGGCCGGCCGGCGCGACGAGATGCTGTCGCTCGTTGCGGAATGGCAGCGCCGCCTGGGCGATGCGCAGCCGCTCGCGACCGACAAGCCGCAGCCGATGGCGGTCGACATGACGGGCGCCGAACGCAAGCCGGACCCCTGGCAGCCGGCCTGGATCGTCAAGAAGTATTTTTAGCCGCGGCAGTTCGAGCCTCGGCTAAGATGGGACGACATGCGCAGACTGTTGCCCGTCTTGTTGAGCTTTTCGATCGCCGCCGCCGAAACGCGGTGGAAGGCCGGCGCAGCACGGGTCCGCATCACGCCCGAGGAGCCGATCTGGCTGGCCGGATTTGCTCATCGCGATCGGCCTTCCGGGGGGTGCTGGCCGACATCTGGGCCAAGGCGCTGGCGCTCGAGGACGAAACGGGCCGGATCGCGGTGCTGGTGGCGACCGACCTGGTGGGTTTCGGCCGCGAGGACGTCGAGAGGATCGCCGCGCGGGCGCGGCAGGCGGTCGGGGTGGGGCGCGAGCGGCTGCTGGTCAACTGTTCGCACAACCACAGTGCGCCGGTGACGCGCGGCGTCTTACCGTTGTATTACGAGCTGCCGACCCAACAGGTGCAGGCCGTTGCTCGCTACACCGACCGACTCTTCGACCAGCTTGTCGCCGTCATCCAGGAGGCGGTTGACAACCGCGCGCCGGCCACGCTGGCTTTCGAACAGGGGCTGGCCGGCTTTGCCGTCAACCGCCGGCGGGCTCGTCCCGGCGGGCGGGCGCTGCCCGGTCCGGTCGACCCGGACGTGCCGGTGCTGAGCGTGCGGGACGCTGCCGGGCGGCTCAAGGCGGTCGTCTTCGGCTATGCCTGTCACCCCACTACGCTTGCCGGTTACCAGGTGAGCGGCGACTGGCCGGGTTTTGCGCAAGCGGCGCTCGAGGCGCGGCATCCGGGCGCGGTGGCGCTCTTCCTCGCCGGCGCCGGCGGCGACCAGAACCCGCTGCCGCGCTACCACGGCGCCGACGAGCGTCTGAGGTCCTACGCGGCGGCGCTTGCCGAGATGTACGGGCAGATCCTCGCCGCGGCGGTGGATCTGGTGCTGGCCGGACCGATGCGGCCTCTCAAGGGGCCGCTTGAAGCGGCGTTCGGAGAGGCTGAGTTGCGGTTTCAGGCGCCGCCGCCGCTTGAGGAGCTTGAGCGGCGCCTCGCCTCCGCTCAGGCAGCCTATGAGCGGCGCGCCATCAGAGATCTGATCGACCGGCTGCGTCGCGGGGGGCGGCTTCCGGATCGCTGCTCCTACCCGATTCAAGTGTGGCGCTTCGGAGAGGGGCTGACGCTCGTTGCGCTCGCCGGGGAGCCGGTGGTCGACTACAGCCTCCGTTTCAAGGCGCAGTTCGGCTGGGAGAAGACCTTGGTGGCCGGCTACATGAACGAGCTTTTAGCCTACATCCCTTCGCGGCGGGTGCTCGAAGAGGGCGGCTACGAGGGCACCGAAGGCATGTGGGAGTACGGCCTGCCGGCGCCGTTTGCGCCCGAGGTCGAGGAGTCGATCGTCGCCACGGTGACGCGGCTGGCCGAGCGCTGAGAAGGCCGCGGAGTGAAAGGCGCCGCGGAGAGTCGATTCACGGGTTGCGTTCTCCAAGGGGGATGCGCGGCTTCTCGGCGATGTACGGCGACGGGTCGGCCTCGGCCTGGAAGGCGCCGGCCATGGGATCGGCGGCGGCGTCGAGCTGTGTCATGGGCTTGAGGCCGAGCAAAAGCTCGATGGTGCGCAGCAGGGAGAGCGTGCCGTAGAGGGTGCTGTCGACGGCACGCAGGCGGCTGTAGGGAGAGATGACCAGAGCCGGCACGCGGCGCGCGTCGACGTGGTCGGCGCAGGTGTGGCCGCTGGCCTGGACGACGAAGATCGCCATCTGGGGCCAGAAGCGCGAGCGCGAGCAGGCTTCGACGATCAGCCCGAGGGCGTAGTCGTTGTCGGCCACCGCGGCCAGCGGCGCGATCCTGCCGGCCGCGGTTCCTGCGGTGTGGTCCCCGGCCAGGCGCATCAGCATCAGCCGGGGCATAACGCCGGACTTCTCCATCTGCTCGAGGTCGTCCAGGAAGACCTTGGCGCGTTCGGTGTCCGGATAGTCGGGGTCCGGTCCGCGGAAGCGCGGGTTGGTGTGATCGGCAAGCGAGGCGTCTTTGAGGCGCCGCACGTGGATGTTCGCCGTGACCGGCAACGGGTGGTTTTCGACAAACAGGCCGTAGTTGCGCAAGCTCAGCCCGGCGGCCAGCGCATTTGTCCAGAGGTAGCCGGCGGGTGGCACGGCAGCCGTCTGCCCGCCGTCGTAATCGTAGACCTTTCGCCGTCCGGCATAGGTGCTTGGCCAGAGGCGTTCAATATAGGCGGGCGCAATGGCGGCGATCGCCCAGTGCAAGCCGTCGGCCTCGACGTCGCCGGCGGAGTAGAAATTGTCAAAGAGGACGAACTCCCGAGCCAGCTTGCGGTGGTTGGGGGCGGCGCCGGCAAAGACCGCCAGACGCGGCTCGCCGCGGACGCCCTCGAGGTCGCCGAAGAGCGCGTCGAAGGTAAGGCTGCCCTTGATGATGTAAAGGACATGGCGTATGGGGTTGGCCTCCTCGCCCGCCTCGCCTGGCTCGGCCGCATCGGCTTCAAGCTTCTGATCGCTATAGGGGGAGTTGCGGAACACCGCTCGCGTGTATTCGCGAAGCGCGCTTGCGTCGAAGGGTTCCACCAGGCTCAAACTGCCGGTGCGGCGGGCGGCGATGTAGCCCGGCGCGTCGATGCCGCGGCCGAACAGGATGGGGACCTTGAGCGGGTTCGGCCCGTCGGGATTGGGGAAGCTGGCCGCGCCGCGGCCGTTGAGGATCGCCAGGCGACCGCCGGCCAGGGGCTGCACTGCGGTGGGGTACCAGCCCGCGGGCAGGAAGCCCTCGACGCGCGGGTCGGCGCCTGAGACGTCGGCCACCGCGACGGCATTGAAGTTCGAGCAGGCGGCGTAGAGACGCCGGCCGTCGGGGTCGACCGCGACGGCGGAAGGGGTCATGCCCAGCGGCTGGTTGGGCCACAGCGCGAGGTTGATGCTTTCGATGAGCTCGATGTCCTTGTTCTGGCGGACGCCGACCACCGCGACGCGATTCGTGTTCGCCATCGGGACGAAGAGGCGACCGGCCAGCGGGTTCTCCTCCGGCGGCTCGCCCAGCCGGGGCCGGTAGTCGGCCCAGGCCATGTCCATCGGCTGGGGGCCGAGGCGCAGGAAGAAGATCTCGCGGCCGGAGGCGGCGTCGTAATGGTGGAGCGAGCCGTCGGCCCAACTGGTCAGAAAGAAACTCTTGCCGTCCGGGTGAAACAGGATCCGGTAGGGCCGCCGTGCGGTGGCGAACCGTTCAATCACCCACCCGGATTGAGGGTTGAACACCAGCACCTGATTGCGGAACAGGTTGGTCGCATAAAGCAGGCGCCCGTCGGGCGAGACGGCGAGATCGCCGACGAAGTCCAGCTCGGTGCGCTCCTCCTCGGGCGCGACGAGAAACCGGCGCTTGGGTTGGAGCGCGCCCTCGGGCGAGACGGCCAGCTCGAGCACGCTCGCGTCGGCGCCTCCGGCCGCATAGAGGAAGCGGCCGTCCGGACTGAAGGCCAGACCGAGCCAGGCGCCGGGGAGCTCGACGCGTGAGACCACCTCGAAGCGTTCGATTTCAAACAGCAGCAGCGAAGGCGCCAGGTAGCCGGCGTGCACGACCGCCAGGTGCTTGCCGCCGGGCGCGAGCGCCGCGGCCAGCGGAAGCGTCTCGAGCGGAATCTGGCGCCCTGCGGGCTGAACCGTCCAGCCGTCCGGCAACAGAAAGCCGCCGCCGGCGAGCGGACCGGGGCGGCGCGCTTCCGCCGTCTGGACGAGCGCCAGCCCCGCCGCCAGGAGCCAGCCTGCGGCACGTCTCATTGGGAAAACCTTTGCGCGATCGGAAACCGGCGGCCCATGCCGAACGCCTTGGTCGTCACCTTCAGCCCCGGCGCCGCCTGCTGGCGCTTGTACTCGTTGCGGTCGACTTTGTTGACGACGTCGCGGACGAGCTCAAGCGGCAGGTCGAGCTCTTGGGCGATCTCCCGCGGCGACCGGTAGTCCTCGACGTACAGGCGCAGGATGGCGTCGAGCGTCTCGTAGGGCGGCAGCGAGTCGCTGTCTTTCTGATTCGGGCGCAACTCGGCCGAGGGGGCCTTTTCGAAGACGCTCTCCGGAATGGCGCCCGGGTGGCGGCGATTGGCGACGCGCGCCAGCTGGTAGACCATGGTCTTCGGCACATCGCTGATGACGGCCAGGCCGCCCGCCATGTCGCCGTAGAGCGTGCAGTAACCGACGGCCAGCTCGCTCTTGTTGCCCGTGGTGAGCACGAGCGCCCCCCATTTGTTCGACAGCGACATCAAGACCACGCCGCGGATGCGCGCCTGAAGGTTCTCCTCGGTGACGTCGCGCGGCAGGTTCCCAAACAGCGGATCGAGCGCCGCCAGGAAGGTCTCATAGACGCCGTTGATGGGAACCACCTCGAAACGGATGCCGAGCTTGCGGGCGAGCGCGCGGGCGTCGTGAAGGCTCGCCTCGCTCGAATACGGGCCGGGCATGGCCACGCCGGTGACGTTCTCCGGACCGACGGCGTCGGCGGCGAGCACGGCGACCAGCGAAGAGTCGATGCCGCCGCTCATGCCGAGCAGCACCTGGCGGAAGCCGCACTTGCGGATGTAGTCGCGCGTGCCGAGCACGAGCGCTTCATAGACGGATTCGCAGGGCTCGGAGAAGTTCTCGTGAAGCTCACCCTGGCCGGCGACCGGATCGACGAACACCAGGTCCTCGGCAAACGACGCCGCTGAAGCGATGACCTCGCCGGCGGCATTCATGGCGAAGCTGGAGCCGTCGAAGACAAGCTGATCGTTGCCCCCCACTTGGTTCACGTAGATGACGGGAATGGAGTGGCGGCGGGCGGTGGCCGAGAAGATCTGGCGCCGCAGCTCGCGCTTGCCCATATGGAAGGGCGAGGCGTTGACGGTGATGAGCAGGCGCGCGCCGGCATTCACCAGCTCCTCGACCGGATCGCGGGCATAGAGGCGCCGCTCCCAGAACTGCTTGTCGTTCCAGGCATCCTCGCAAACCGTCAGGGCCACATCGACGCCCAGGAGGGGGCAGACCTCCTGCTTTTCCGCAGGCAGGAAATAGCGGCCCTCGTCGAAGACGTCGTAGGTTGGCAGCAGCATCTTCGGCTGCTCAAAGACGATCCGGCCCCGCTCGAGCACGGCGGCGATGTTGACGGCGCGCTTTCCGGTGGAGGCTTCCGAGGGGCGGACGGTGCCGTAGATGAGGACGAGATCAAACGCGGCGGTCTCGGCAGCAAGCCGCTGTTCGGCTTCGAGCGCCTGCTCGTACAGGCTCGGCTTCTCCAGCAGATCGCGGGGCGGGTAGCCGACTACGGCAAGCTCGGGGAAGATCACCAGCCGGGCGCCCCCTTGGGCGGCTTGTCGCGCGACGCGGATCATCAGATCGGCGTTGCCGGCAAGATCGCCCACCGTGGTGTTGATCTGCCCGATGGCGATGCGCATGGGGAAAAGACCATTTTAGCGAGCGCCTTGCGGCCCTCCTGCGGCGGAGGAGAAAATAATTGAGGAGGCCGCCCGAGGCCTCCGATGAAGCACCCATGCCGATCTACGAGTATCGGTGTCTGGACTGCCGGCGCAAGGTGAGTATCTTCTTCCGCCGCATGGGGGCCGATGACGGAGCCACCTGCCCGCTCTGCGGCGGCGCACGCCTGGAGCGGCTGTATTCGCGCTTCGCCCTGGCGCGGTCCGAGGAAGATCGTCTGGAGCGCCTGGCTGACGATGCGGCGCTGGCCGGCATCGACGAGAACGACCCCAAGAGCGTGGCGCGCTTCATGCGGCGGATGGGCCGCGAGCTGGGCGAGGATGCCGGCGATGAGTTCGAACAGGCTTTAGAGGAGCTTGAGCGAGGGGAGTTCGGCGAGGAGGCCGGCGAGACGGAGGCCGCCCCTGAGGAGAGCCCAAAAGACTCCCCTACAGATTGAGCGGCTCTGGACGCCCACGGATAAAGCCCGGTCCTGACGGCGCGGCGATGGACGGGGGCCGCGCAGGTTGACCGTCCGGGACCCGTTCAGCCAATGGGAAGAGCGCTGGATCACGCTCGGCATGGACGCTTTGGGGCGTTTGCCGGTGGTCGTATACACCTGGCGCGGGGATCGTATTCGGCTGATCTCTGCGCGACCGGCGACGCCGCGCGAACGGCGCCAGTACGAGGAGGAACGATGAGACGGCAATACGATTTCGGCAAGGCCAAGCGGGGAGCGGTGGTGAGTGTCCCCAAAGGGAAGACACGTGTGACCATCCGTCTCGACACGGATCTGCTGGAGTGGTTTCGCGAACAGGTCCATCGGGCCGGTGGCGGCAGCTACCAGGCGCTGATCAACAACGCCCTCCGCCGCTACATGGAGCAGGCCAAAGAACCCCTGGAGGAGACATTGCGCCGCGTTCTTCGCGAAGAGCTCCGGCGAGCGGGCTGACCCTCGCCTTCCTTTGGAGCGGCTTGGGAGTCGGGGCGATGCTTGCGCCGGTCTTCGTTCTCGCCGGCCTGCTGCCGCTCGCTTCGCTCGCCATGCTCTTTTTCATTATGGGCCGCGTGCGGCGGATCCTTGCCGAGTGAGCTTATATGAGGGGAGCGTTGCTCTGCCGTCTTGAGCTGGTGGGCGCGGCGGTGCTATTTTCCACCGGCGGGGCCGCCATCAAGGCCACGTCGCTCGACGGCTGGCAGGTGGCCTGCTTTCGCAGCGGCGTCGCCGCCCTCGCGCTGGCGGCGCTGCTCGGCTCGGCGCGGCGGGGCTGGAGCCGGCGTACGCCTCTGGTGGCCTGCGCGTACGCGGGCACCCTGGTGCTGTTTGTGCTCGCTAACAAGCTGACGACGGCCGCCAATGCGATCTTTCTTCAGGACACGGCGCCGCTATATCTGCTGCTGTTGGGCCCCTGGTTGCTCGGCGAGCCGGTCCGCCGGAGCGATCTCGCGCTGATGGCGGCGGTGGCGACGGGCATCGCCCTGGTTTTCGCCGCGCGGCAGGAGCCGCTGGTGACCGCGCCGGATCCGTTCCGGGGGAACCTGGCGGCGCTGGCGAGCGGCGTCTCGTGGGCCTTGACCATCGCCGGCCTGCGCTGGATGGCGGGCCCATCAAGCTCCGCCCCTCCGATGAGCGCGGTGGTGGCCGGCAATCTCCTGGCGTTCCTTCTGACTTTGCCCAAGGCGCTGCCGGTAAGCGAGGCCGCGGCGCGCGACTGGTGGCTTATCGCCTATCTGGGCATCGTGCAGATCGGCTTGGCCTATCTGCTGCTGGTGCGCGGCGTCCGCGGCGTGCCGGCGCTTGAGACCTCGCTGTTGCTGCTGGTCGAGCCGGCATTAAACCCGGTCTGGTCCTGGTGGATTCATGGCGAGCGGCCGGCGGGGCCGGCGCTGGCGGGCGGGGCGCTGATTCTAGCGGCCACGGCCGCGCGAGCCGTACTCAGCCGGTGAGCCGCGCTGCGTCAGGTGCCATTATCTATCTGCATATAATCGAATTAAAAGCCACAACGAGTTGTTGACGTCCAAGTACAGATTCGAGGAGGTTCCTGCTCATGTCAACTCGCGGCAAGTTGATCGTCTTGGCGGCAGCCACTTCAGAGTCCAGCGAGTTCCTCCGATCCCCCTGGCGGCAGATGTTGCTGGCGACTCTACCCTCAAAGTACGCCCGGTACCTGGGCGTGAACTGGTCCACCGACGTTGAGGTGCGCGAAGACGGCCAGGCCGAATATGTGCCGAACGGCCTGCGCGTGATCGAGGCGCTGCTTGCGGAGCGGTTCGGCGAAGACAACGTTGCGGTCTGCTATGCCGACCAGCTCGGGCAGTTTGTCGGCGAGGAGACCCGCGCGGTGGGCATCCACGCCCACAACCCGCTGGGCATCACCTTCGCCACGGATGTGTATGCCGGCTTCTATGGCGCCGATTGTGAGCCGATCAACGCGGCAGAGTTCCGGCGGCTAGTTCTCCATCCGGCTCTCCGGCGTCACAAGCACCACCTGAAGGTGATCGTGGGCGGACCGGGCGGCTGGCAGATCGAGCACAAAGGTCTACAGCAGGAGTGGGGCATCGACTGCATCGTCCATGGAGAGGCCGAAGAAGTGGCTGTCGATCTGTTTGCGGCAGCCGTTCGGGGCGAGTCGCTTCCTCCTCGGGTCGAGTGCAAGAGTCCAAAACTGGGGAGCATACCCCGCATTCGCCACCGGGCGACCTTCGGCGTGGTCGAGATCACGCGCGGCTGCGGGCGCGGCTGCCAGTTCTGTTCGGTGGCGCTCCGGGCGGGCAAGAGCATCCCGGTCGAGGATGTCGTGGCGAATGTGCGGGCCCAGGTGGCCGAGGGGGCCGATACGATCACCCTTACCACCGAGGATCTGTTCCTCTACGAGCAGGGCAAGAAATTCCAGACCAACGTGCCTGCGCTTAAGCGCCTGTTCCGCTCCATCGCCGAGGTTCCCGGCGTACGCTACCTGACGCTGACGCACGGCACCATCACCCCGCCGGTGGTCAATCCGGAGGTCATCGAGGAGCTTACGCCGTGGGCCGTGGGCATGAGCCCGTTCCAAAGTGAAAGATCCACTCACCCGGAGCATCGCTACGCGATGATGTTCGTGGGTCTAGAGACGGGCTCGATCCGGCTGTTCAAGAAATACATGCCGGGCAAGGCCTACCCGTTCCGCCCGGAACAGTGGCCCGACGTGGTCCTCAAGGGCTACGAGATCATGAACCGGCACAACTGGTTTCCAATGGCGACCTTCATCATCGGTTTGCCGGGCGAAACCGACCAGGACACCAAGCAATCGCTCGAGCTGCTATATGCGCTCAAGGATTTCAAGGGCGTCATCATCCCGACCCTGTTCGTGCCGCTCGAAGATACGCGGTTGGAGAAATACGAGGGGGCGAAGATTGCGCGGCTGACCGACCTGCAATGGGAGTTCTTCTTCACCTGCTGGCGCTATAACGTCGACTTTATGCGCCGCTCCTCGAGCGTCAAGCTCAAGCTGATTCTGGGGATTCCCATTTACTATTACCTGCTCGGACGGAAGTTGTACGGGCGGGGCTTCAAATACCCGCTGTTTCGTTTGGGGCATTTCCCGGAGCGATTCCTGCGCGGCAAGCTTTATCTGGACTTCAGCGACCACCGCGAGCCGATATACAGAGTGCCGGATGAAGTGCCCATTCCCGAGGAGCGCCGGCGGCCCCAGCTGCCCGTGCTGGCCTGAAGATTAAAGCAGGCGCAGGCGGCCTCCTACGAGTGGGCTCAAGCGAGGTCCGGGAAGGAGAATCCCGCTCAGGTTGAGCGGATCCGCCGGGCAGATCTCCGGCAGGCTCTCAGTGCCTGGGTCGCGGCGTACGGCGCGAAGCAGATCGAGCGCCTCACCAAGGGCAAACTGCTCGCCGGCAAATCCTGCCACGAAGCGCCCGCCGCGGACCTCACCCCGGGCCTCCAGCCGGCGGTAGAGGACGAGTAGGTCGCGCCACGGGGGCGCCAGCGGCTCACGGGCCAACAGTTCGCGAAAGACGACGCCCCAGCGGGCCAGCAGTTGACGGGCGAAGAACTCCCGCCGGGCCTCCTCAGGCGGAGGGTCGGCCGCAGACGGCGCGGCCAGAAGCGCCCATCGCCCGCCGGCGTGACGCGGGCGCGCCGTGCGGCTCCGGCCCTGGCCCCGGCGGCGCTTCGGGTCGATCAGGGCGCGCAGGTTCTCGAAGCTGTCGGCAGTGACCAGGCCGGCGGTGAGCAGCTCCCAGAGTGCGTCCTCGATCTCGCTGGGCAGGCGGCGCAGCAAGCGGGCAATCTCGCTGAAGAACAACGCCCCGCGCTTCTCCAGCAGCTCCAGAATCTCCTCGGCGGCATAGGACAGCCGTGGGCGCCCGTTAGCCGGAGGCGCCAGCCAGGGGAAATCCTCGCGAAGCCAAAGCGTCAGCGGAGCGGCGCGGGTCGGGCGTACACGGCCGCTTCCGTTTTCGGCGGCCGGATGGGGCGAAAGCCGGCCCCAGACGACCTCTCCGCTCAGGCATAGCTCGTCCAGCCATCCGGGGTCGTAGCGAGCGACGCGATCGGGCAGGATGGCCGACTCCCAGGCCGAGGCCGGGCTTTCGAAGCCTTGAAGCTGGCGGATTACCTGATACAGCCCGTCGGCGCCGTGCCAGCGCGTTTCGGGCGTCACATGTTGCCAGCGAAACAGGAAGCGCAGGAAGTCCGCTGTTGAGACGGGTTCGATCTGGCGGCGCAGCCGTCCGAGCGTGAGCCGGTGGATGCGGGGCAGCAGGCGCCGGCTGCACCATTCGAGCTTGCCGTCCCGCGCACGGAAGTTGCCGCGGAGCGCTTGACCTTCGGCTTCCAGACGGGCCAGGGCCGCAAGGAGCAGGCTTTCCGGGAGGCCGAAGCGCGCCACGAGCTCGTTCACGGTGACCGGGCCGGTCGACTCGAGCCAGCCGCGGAGGATCTCGGCGGCGCAGGCCTCTTCGGAGTCGGGAGCAGGCCGGGCTCCCGCCGGGGGCTCGAGCGGCGGGTCGAACTCGGGGGCGGAAAAGACGGTCCGGGCGATCCCCACGCGTTCGGCGGCGACCCAGAAACGCCGGCTGCCGGCGACGAGCGTGGAAGCGCGGCCCGCCTGGCGCAGCGTGCCATAAAAGCCCGCCCAATCCGCGACGGGCGGCAGAACCACCAGCGTCAGCAAAGCGTCGTGCAGCTCCTCGGCATCGCGAACCACCGGCCAGGACTCGGCCTCCACCTGGAGGATGGCGTCGGCATCGAGCACCGCCTCGGGCGAGGCCTGCTCGGCGCCGAGCAGGCGCCGCATGAGGACGGCCCGCGTGCGGCGCTCCTCGAGCGGAGCGTCGTCGAGGAAGGCGTAGGGGTTGGCGTTCAAGATCTCGTGCGAGAGGGGTGAGGCCTGGGGCGTCTCCACCGCTCGCGTCTGGATCCGGCCGGAGCGGATCCCTCGGAGCACGCGCTTTAAGCCCTCGACATCCATTGCCTCATGCAGGCAGTCGCGGATCGTCTCGCGCACGAGCGGATGGTCCGGCACGCGGATATCGCCGGCTATGTTCTCTAGACACGCGGCGGCGTCGGGAAAGACGGCCGCCAACAGGTCGTCAGCCCGCATCCGCTGAACCGGGGGCGGAACCTTCCGCCCGTTGCGAAAGCGGGGCAGCAGGAGGGCCCGCTGAGCGTTCCAGCGCCAGCGGATTCGGAACATCGGAGCCGCCAGCAGGGCCTGCGTGAGCAGATGCTCGACCTCGTCCGGGTGAAGGAACTCGAAGACCGCGGCCAGAGGAAAGGAGTGCTGTTCGGTAAGAGAGATAACGATGCCGTTATCGGTGGCCGCGGCTTGCAGCTCCAGGTTGAAGGAACGGCAGAAGCGTTTGCGCAGAGCCAGGCCCCAGGCGCGATTGATCCGGGCGCCGAACGGGGCGTGAAGGACAAGCTGCATGCCCCCGGCCTCATCGAAGAAACGTTCGGCGATGACCGTCTCCGTGGTGGGGATCGCCCCGAGCGCGGCGCGGCCGGCCTGAAGGTAAGCGATGGACTGTTCTCGACCCAGGCGCGACATCGGCGAGCATGCCTCGGCTGCGGCGCCCCGCTCGGCGATCTCCGTACGGACGCGTCCGACCTCCTCGGAGAGCTCGGCCGTGCGGCCGGGCGCCTCTCCCCGCCAGAAAGGCACGGTGGGCGGGGCGCCATGCGCATCCTCGACCAGGACTCTGCCCGGCTCGACGCGCCGGATGCGCCAGGAGTTGGTCCCAAGCAAGAAGATCTCGCCGGCCGAACTCTCGACGGCGAAGTCCTCATCAAGCGTGCCGATCGGGACGCCCTCGGGTTCGGCGACGGCCAGGTAGTCGGCGGTGTCCGGGATCGCACCGCCCGAGGTGATGGCGATCATGCGGGCGCCGCGCCGCGCGCGCAGACGGCGGTTCACCAGGTCGCGGTGAAGCAGGGCGCCCATGCGGCCGCCGCGTCTTGAGATACCCTCGGCGAGCATCGCCACCACGGCGTCGAACTCCTCCCGGGCCAGGTCGCGGTAGGGATAGGCGCGCCGCACGAGCGCGTAGAGAGTCTCTTCGGCGATCTGGCGACACGCCGCCTCGGCGACAATTTGCTGGGCGAGCACATCGAGCGGGGCGCGGGGGATCTTGAGCCGATCCATTCGCCCGCGTCGAATCGCCGCCACGAGCGCCGCGCATTCGATCAGCTCGTCGCGCGTAGTGGGGAAGAAGATCCCCTTGGGGCGCGCACCCAGCCAGTGTCCGCTGCGCCCGATGCGCTGCATGGCGGCGGCGATCGATCGAGGCGAGCCGATCTGACAGACGAGCTCCACCGAGCCGATGTCGATGCCGAGCTCGAGCGAGGCCGTGGCCACCACGGCGCGAAGTTCACCCTGCTTGAGCCGCTCTTCGGCATCCAGGCGCAGCTTGCGCGAGAGGCTGCCGTGGTGCGGCAGCACAGCTTTCTCGCCCAGGCGCTCGCTTAGGCGGTGGGCCACCCGCTCGGCCAGACGCCGCGTGTTGACGAAGACAAGCGTGGTGCGGTGCGCGAGAATCCGCTCCGCCAGCCGGTCGTAGATCTCCTCCCAGAGCGCGCTCGAGGCCACGGCGCCGAGCTCGTCGTTCGGAACTTCGATGGAGAGCTCGAGCTCCCGGTGGGCGCCCGCATCGACGACCTCGACTTGAGGGCCGAGGAACCGGGCGACCTCTTCAAGCGGGTGCACGGTGGCCGAAAGGCCGATGCGTTGCAAGGGTGCACCGCCGGAGGCCTCGACAAGCGCCTCCAGGCGCGCCAGCGTCAGCGCCAGGTGCGCTCCTCGCTTGTCGTCGACGACCGCGTGGATCTCATCGACGATCAGCGTCCGGGCGGCGCCGAGCAGCTTGCGGCTGCGTTCGGCGGTGAGCAGGATAAACAGGGACTCCGGTGTGGTCACCAGCACATGGGGCGGCTTGCGCACCATCAGCTCCCGTTCCCAGGCAGGCGTGTCCCCGGTGCGGACGGCGGTGCGAATCTCCTCGAGCTTGAGACTGCGCCGGCGAGCCAGCGCGAGGATGCCGCCGAGCGGCCGCTCGAGGTTCTTTCGAACGTCGTTGCTGAGCGCCTTGAGCGGAGAGACGTAGACGACCTCGATGCGGTCCTCGAGGCCGCCGCTGCGGGCGGCGCGCACCAAGCGGTCGAGCGAGATCAGCAACGCGGCGAGCGTCTTGCCCGCTCCGGTCGGAGCCGAGATGAGCACATCGCGGCCGGCGCGAATCAGCGGCCAGCCCAGCCGCTGCGGCGCGGTGGCCTCGGCGAATTCGGCACGAAACCAGTCGGCCACGAGCGGATCGAAGCCCTCGAGCGCCATGGGTTGCGGGAAGTTCTGCTCTTCAATTGATTATTGCGCCGGCTCCGACGGACCACTTCTAGCGGGCTGCTGCTGCGTCAGGCAATGGATCGTACCGAGCCCGAGCACCAGATCGCGGGAGCCGATGCCGACCACCTGCCGGTCCGGGAACAGGCGGGCGAGCGTATCGAGCGCCTTGCGGTCCTTGGGGTCATTGAACGTGGGCACCAGCACCAGGCCATTGGCGATGTAGAAATTGGTGTAGCTTGCCGGCAGCCTCTGCCCGGCGAAGAAGACGGGCTCGGGCATGGGCAGGCGGACGATGCGGAGCGGGTTGCCGTCCTGATCGCGCATCCTCCGGAGGCGTTCGAAGTTCTCTTTGAGCGGCTCGTAGTTGGGGTCGGCCGGGTCGTCTTCGACGGCGGCGACCACGGTGGAAGGCCCCACGAACCGGGCGACGTCGTCGACATGACCGTGCGTGTCGTCGCCGGCGATGCCGGCGGCGAGCCAGAGCACATGGCGCACGCCGAGGAAGCGTGCGAAGGCCTCTTCAAGCTCGCGCCGCGACAGGTGCGGGTTTCGCGCCTGAACCGGGCTGAGCAGGCACTCCTCGGTGGCGAGCAGACTGCCCAAGCCGTTGACGTCGATGGCGCCGCCCTCGAGCACGATCCCCGTCGGCCAACGGCGGAGGCCGAGCCGCCGGGCGATGAACGCCGGCACGCGGTTATCGCGCCGCCAGTTGTCGTATTTCGCCCAGCCGTTGAACAGCCAGTCGGTGAGGGCCACCTCGCCGCCGGGCCCCTTGAGAAAGATCGGCCCGGCGTCGCGCAGCCAGCCGCGATCGGTCGGGCACACGAAGAAGTCGACGGCCTCCAGTTGGACGCCGGCCTTTTCGAGCAGTCGCCGGAGGGGAGCGATCGCCTCGCGCGTCTCCACGAGCAGGCGCACCCGCTCGACGCGCGCCAGGTGGCGAACGATCTCGGCGTAGACCCAGGGGATCGGAGCGAACTTGCCCGGCCAGTCCGAGCGCTCATGCGGCCAGGCAAGCCAGGTGGCTTCGTGGGGCTCCCATTCGGCGGGCATGCGCCAGCCGGGCGGCGGCGCCTCAGTCACGCCAGCGCTCGAGGATCGCGCCATAGGCGTCGATGCGGCGGTCGCGCAGGAAAGGCCAGTGGCGACGCACGGTCTCCAGTTCGCGCCGATCGAGCTCGGCGATGAGAATTTCCTCGCGGTCGGCCGAGGCCTCGGCGAGCACCTCGCCGAAAGGGCCCGCGATGAAGGAGGAGCCCCAAAACTCCAGCCCCCGCTCCGGCGATCCCTCAAAGCCGACGCGGTTCACTGCGGCCACATAGACGCCGTTGGCGATGGCATGGCCGCGCTGAACGGTGCGCCAGGCCTCCCGTTGCGCCCGGCCGAAGCGTTCCTTCTCGGAGGGGTGCCAGCCGATGGCGGTGGGATAGAACAGGATGTCAGGGCCGCTGAGCGCCGCCAGGCGCGCTGCCTCGGGAAACCACTGGTCCCAGCAGACCAACACCGCGAGCCGTCCAAAGCGGGTTTCAAAAGAGGGAAAGCCCAGATCGCCGGGTGTGAAGTAAAACTTCTCGTAGTACAGCGGGTCGTCGGGGATATGCATTTTCCGGTACTTGCCGGCCAGGGCGCCGCCGGCGTCCAGCACCACCGCGGTGTTGTGGTAGAGGCCCGCAGCACGCCGCTCGAAAACCGAACCGATAATGACCACGCCGAGTTCGGCGGCGAGCGCCGCCAGCGCCTCGGTGGTCGGTCCGGGAACCGGCTCGGCCAAGGCGAACAGCTCCGCGTTTTCCTCGCGGCAAAAGTATTGGGTCCGAAATAGCTCGGGCAAGCAGACGAGTTGAGCCCCGCGCGAGGCGGCCTCGCGAATCTGCCGGCGAGCTTTTTCGAGGTTCAGGTTCGGGTCGGGCGAGCAGGCCATCTGGATCAGCCCGACTCGGCAAAGATGTCGGTCGCCGTAAGCCATGGAGGCGATCGTCGAGTTCAGCTCACCACTTCGAGGATCAGATCGCGTTCCTCGGGCCGCTGGTTGGAGATGCGAAAGGCGTCCTCGATGGCCTGGGCGGCTTCATCCAAGCCGTCTTCCTGCGTGTAGTATAGGCGGCACAGCACGGCGCCCTCTTCGACGCGCTGGCCCACCTTGACCTCGAGCACGACGCCCACGGCCGGATCGATGACCGCGCCCGTGCCGGTGCGCCCGGCGCCGATGCGGCTGGCGGCGCGGCCGATGTCGGCGGCGTTGACGGCGCTGACGTAGCCGGTGCGCGGCGAGGTGATCTCGCGCGCTCCGAGCGCGTTCGGCAGCAGGTCGAAGCGGTCGAGCACCTGCGGATTGCCGCCCTGGGCTTCGATGACCTCTTTGAGGCGCCGGTAGCCGGAGCCGTCCAGGAGCTTGGACTGCGCCATTTCGCGCGCCTCCTCCATGGTGGCCGTGATGCCGCCCAGATAGATCATCCGCGCGGCCAACTCGAGCGCCAAGCGCGTTAAGTCGGTCGGCCCGACGTTTTGGAGCGTCTGGGAGACCTCCATCACCTCTAAGGCGTTACCGATAGCGAAACCGAGCGGCTGGTTCATGTCGGTAATCAGGGCCTGCACGCGCCGGTTGGCGCGACGCGCGATGGCGACCATGAACTGGGCCATGCGCCGCGCCTCGACCTGCCGGGCGACCGAGGCCCCGGCGCCCACTTTGACGTCCAGCACGGCGGCGTCGATCGAGGAAGCCAGCAGCCGGGCCATGATCGAGGCGGCCAGAAGCGGCGTGGCATCGGCGGTCGCGGTGGATTCGGCCAGGGCCTTGAGGCGCTCGCTCGCCGGCGCCAGCTCGGCGTAGGGACGCACGAAGACGAGGCCGATCTGGTTTAACTGAGACCGAAATTCATCGAAGCTCAGGTCGGTGCGAAAGCCGGGGATCGACTCGAGTTTGTCGAGCAGCCCGCCGGTGTGCCCGAAAGCTCGGTCGCCCAAAACCGGCACGACGACACCGCTTGCCGCCGCCAGCGGGGCGGCGATCAAACTCGTCTTGTCTCCGACTCCTCCGGTGGAGTGCAGGCCGACTTTGGTGCCCGGCACGGAGCTCAAATCGAGCTTGCGACCGGACTCTAGCAGCGCAGCCGTGACGGCGCCCACCTCACGGTCCGACATGCCGGAATGATGAACCGCCATTAGGAACGCCGCCATCTGATGGTCGGGAACCTGATTTTCGAAATAACCGCGAAACAGGGCGCTGACCTCGTCCGCTGCC
>Ga0308417_1001002_pt1 | contig 19644 bp, 19 predicted proteins | sample HotsprSampleOS65_FD_203528 | JGI IMG/M metagenome (GOLD analysis project Ga0308417, IMG submission 203528) | Hot spring phototrophic mat microbial communities from Octopus Spring, Yellowstone National Park, Wyoming, United States - 20090730_OS65 ... | reverse complement strand
GGTTGTACTTGTAGGGCAAGCCGCCAGGCTTGCCCAGAGTCGCCTGACTTTCCCAGAACCGCCAGGCTTGCCCTACCTGTTTCGATCAAACACAGCCACCGTTTCGACGTGGTGTGTTTGCGGAAACAGATCGAGCGGTTGCGCATAGCGCAGTGTATAGCCATAGCTCACCAACCGCCCGGCATCGCGCGCCAGCGTGGCCGGGTCACACGACACATACACCAACCGCTCTGCTCCGATGGCTGCGATTCTCGACAACGCCTCGGCATCGACGCCGGCGCGAGGCGGATCCAACACCACGCGCTGCCATGCCCGCCGGCGCGCCTGCGGATCGAGCAGGCCGGCTCGCACATCCGCCGCAATGACGTTCACGTTGGCGCGCCCCTGCAGGTTGTCCAGAGCGTCGTTCACCGCCCTCTGGCTGGACTCGATGCCCAGCACATAGCCGGCGCGCTCGCTGATCGGCGCGGTGAACAGGCCGGCCCCGCAATACAGCTCCAGCACGTTCTCGCCCCCGCTCAATGCCAGCGCCTGCAGCGCTTCTGCCACCAGCCGGCCGGCCATTACCGTGTTCACCTGAAAGAACGATGTCGCTGAATAGGCATACTGGAAGTTCCCGATGCGCTCGTGAAGCCGGGGATTGCCGGCGATCACACGACTGTCTTCGTAGCTGCTGCTGATGACAATCGATGCGCCCGGCGACGCGGACAGGCCGGCCAGATGCCGGGCAGCTTCGTCGATGCGGTCGCTGTCCATCTCAAACACCATCATGCGCTCGCCGGTCGTCACACCGGCCCGCAGGTGTATCTCGCGCAAGCCTGTGGGCGGATCGACGCGCGCCTGGATCAGATCGCGCAGCAATTGCTCCACAGATGGATCGAGGATCGGACAGGCGCGCACCGGCGTCACACGCTGCGAGCCGGCTTCGCGGTAGCCGATCGCGCCATCCGCCGCCACGGCAACCTGCGTGTGGTTGCGATACCCATAGGCTTGCGGGCAGGGGATGCACGGCCGCACCTGGGGATTGGGCAGTTTGCCGATCTGTGTCAGTTGCCGCCGCACGATGTCGGTCTTGAAAGAGACTTGCGCCTCATACGCAACGTGTTGCCACTCGCATCCGCCGCACACGCCAAAGTGCGGGCAGGGCGGCGCGACACGAACGGGCGATGCGCGCATGATCTCGACAGCCGCGCCGCGCGCCCAGGTCCTGCGCCGCTGCGTGATGGCCGCTTCGACCATCTCGCCCGGCAGGCCGTAACGGACAAAGCACACCAGGCCGTCGGCCCGGCCAACGGCCTCGCCGCCGGGCGACATCTCCGTCAACTCGACGCGCATACGACAGATTGTAGCTTCGTGCTCGCTCGGCCTTTGGCGATAGGGTGTTGGGAATGTTGACGCAATGACGCCCCTGCTTTGACATCTCTCGGCGCGGATGATACAGTCGGCGAGCACGAATGGACACTCTGGGCGCGTCTGCGCGGATTGCTGAACAGCCTGCTTTCGCAGCGGGGCTGGTCTCCGACTATGGTGAAGCGGCGCTGGCAAACCTGGCTGCCAATCGCCGGGTCTTCGACCGGCTGGATTGGTGGCTTGTGCAGGAGTGGGCGTTGAGCGATGCCTTCATTGCCGTCGGGCGCGAGCAGGACTTGCTTGGCGCAATGCTTGCCGCGCCAGTTTTGCTCGATGACATCAATCGCCTGGCCAGCGCGCGCTCGGATGCAGCCTGGTTGCGCTGGTGCGCCATTCGTGACGGCGTGTCTGCCACGCCGCTCGTTCGAGCTATGGTTCAAGCGTGCAGCGCTGCGCTGCAACGAGCCGGTGTGGGCCGGTTGATGTGTGTCGCCGAGCCAGTCCACTGGCTGACTCCCCATCTGCGCGATCTGGGTTTTCGGCGCGTGGATGATGTGGTGACGCTTGCGCTGCGACGGGCAGATTGGCGCGCCGGCCCGCGTGCGCTGCGCCCGGCCCCTGCAATCCGCGCGCGGCTGGCGGAAGCGTCTGATATGCCTGCCGTGCTGGATGTGGACAATCGCGCCTTTGAACCGCAATGGCGCCTGTCTGCGCAGGCTTTGGATCACGCCTGGCGCGTCTCCGCGATATTGCAGGTGGCCGAGTGGGCTGGTCAGGTTGCCGGCTATCTTCTGGCCACCCGCCTGGGCGACGAGGCTCATATTGCGCGACTGGCGGTCAGTCCCCATTGTCAGGGTCAGGGCATCGGGTCGGCGCTGCTCCACAGCGCGCTGGTCCGGCTGCTCGATAGTGGCGCAGTCCAACTTGTCACCCTGAATACTCAAGCCAGCAACGCAGCGTCGCTTGCTCTCTATCGCCGGTTTGGTTTTCAACCCGCGAGGCCGCGTCTGCGCGTCATGTCTCTGAATCTGGAGCGCGCGGCGAGCCGGGTTTCGTCGCCATGAAGAGAGCTTCGACTGTGAAGAAAGGTCGCGGTGCGGACAACGTTCAGCGCGCGGCGGTTGAACGTTCCCAGCGCGCAGGCCGCCGACAGGCGACGCGGCAGGCGCGCCGCCTGTCGTCCGCGCCGGCTGCGCCTCGTCCCCGCAAGGCGAACGCCTCGCGTGTCGATAGCAGCCTCGAGGCGCCGGCCGGAGTTGAGTTGCCCTTTGGCGTCCGGCGCGCATTTGTCGCGGCGATCGTGCTGGTCGCTCTGGCGTTGATCATCGTGGTGGCCGCCCAGAACTGGCAGGCGATTGCGGCCCTGCCAGGCGCTGCGTCCGAAGCGCAGCTGGCGGCTCAATCCGCGTCCGCGCCGGCTGCTTCCAGTCCATCTCCGATGCGCATCGGCATCGTCAGCGGGCATCGCGGCAACGACAGCGGCGCGGTCTGCGCGGATGGATTGACCGAAGCGCAGGTCAACTTTGACCATGCCGTGCGTGTGGCCAGCTTGTTGCGCGCCCAGGGCCACACGGTCGATATTCTCGACGAGTTTGACCCCCGGCTACAGGGCTATGTGGCGGATGCGCTGGTGTCGATCCACGCCGATTCGTGCGCCTACATCAACGATCTGGCCACGGGGTTTAAAGTTGCGCGCGCCCTGGACAGCCGGCTGCCCGAAGCCGAAGATCGTCTGGTCGCATGTCTCGTGGAACGTTATCAGGCGGCGACCGGCCTTCGCTTTCACGCTAACACGGTCACCTACGATATGACGCAGTACCATGCGTTCCATGAAGTGGCGCCCACCACGCCGGCGGCGATCATTGAGACTGGATTCCTGTATCTTGACCGAACTATCCTGACGCGCAAGGCAGACCGGGTGGCTCAGGGTATTGTGGATGGGATTCTGTGCTATCTGGCAGAGGACAGAGCGCAGACGACAGATGACAGATGACAGAGCACAGATGACAGAGGACAGAGGACAGAGGGGAGATGGAGGGCAGAGGGCAGATGACTATGGGTGAACAATCGATGCGCAGCCGGTTAAGCTTGCGGCTATGGCAGGCTGGCCGGTGGCCTGGTCGTTTCAGGAGGCTGTTGTGGGTGATCGGACTGGTGACGATGGTTGCCGCTGGACTGGCGCCGGCAACCTCTGCCTGGGTTGCCGTCGAAGCCCGCAGCGAGTCGACGCTCGTCGACGCGCAGCCGGATGCCGCAGCGCGGCGCGGCAAGTGGATTGAGGTCATTTTGTCTCAACAACGGCTGATTGCCTGGGAGAATGGTCGCGCAGTAATGAGCGCGCCCATCTCCAGCGGACTGGCGCGCACGCCGACCCGGCGCGGCACTTTTCGCATTCAGAAGAAGTACAGCGCAGTGCGCATGCGCGGCCCCGGCTACGATCTGCCGCGAGTGCCCTACACGATGTTCTATTCGGGCAACTATGCCATTCATGGCGCCTACTGGCACAACAACTTTGGCCGCCCGATGAGTCACGGCTGCGTGAACCTGCCCGTGTCCTTTGCGCGCCGGCTGTATGCCTGGGCGCCCACAGGCACGCTGGTGGTCATTCGCTAGGCCGGCTGCCGGAATGGAAACGCCGTATGCAGACGCGAAGGCGCGTCCAGCGCCGGCCGCAATGCGCGCGCGCAAAGCTGTTCTCGCATTGGCCGTGTGCTGCGCGCTGGCAGTGGCCATTCCGGCCGCAGTGTCGCGCGTCCGCGACGAGCAGATCGCCGGCGCTCAGTGGGATGAACTGAGCGCGCGCGGCGCCTTGCGCGTGGCGATGGACCCCGGCTGGCGTCCCTTCTCATTCTTCGATGACGCCGGCTGGCAGGGCCTGGACGCTGAATTGACGCGCGAGATTGCCCGGCGGCTCCAACTTACCGTGCAACCGGACCCGGTTGGCTATGACGCGCTTTACGATGCGCTTCATCTCAAGCGGGATGACATTGCCGTGTCAGCCGTGGTTGTGGATCCGGCGCGGACGGCAACGATCGCCTACAGCGCGGCCTACTTCGACGCCGGCATTCACATGGTTGTCTTTGACAATCCGGCTATTCGACGCCCGCAGGACCTTGAGGGCCGGCGCGTGGCTGTGGCGCTTGGCTCCGACGCGGATCGTGTGGCGCGCTATTGGGAACGTCGGCTGGCCAACCTGCGCCGCATCACGACCGACGACGAAGCCGGCGCAGTGGCGGTTGCGCGGGCCGGCCGCGCCGATGCAGCCCTGGTCGAAGCGTGGGTTGCGTTGCGCGAAACCAGAGACCTGGCCGGCAATGGCGCGGCGCTGGTCAGCATCGAGCCGCGTCTGTATGCGATTGCCGTGCGCAGTGACAACACGCGCCTGCTGGCGGCGCTGAATCAGGCGCTTGCTGACATGCGCGCAGACGGCGCCTTGCGTAAACTCATCGACCGATGGGTGGCGATGGACCCATGAGTGGTGGCATCATTAACCCCTCTGCTATACTGACTCACAAGGTGGCGCGCTGCCATGTCAGGCGTGAAAGGTAACCCAGGCCCTTCAGAACGTTCCCTCGCGCGCGCGGCCAGGGGCAGCGCTGTCGGCGGCATGGCGCTTGGCTGCATTGGCATTCTGGTGCTCATCTCGCTGGTTGCCCTGCCGGCGCAGTACCTGTTCAGCGCGCCCGGCGCGCAGGCCAGCACGCCCACCCGCGCTCTCGCTCAGGCGCCGGCGCCCCAGCAACGCCCCACGCGCACGCCACGCCAGAGGGTTGAGCCGTCCCCCATTCCTGCGCAGCCGGTTTCTCAGGATGTCGCAGCCACTGACGCGCCGGCCAATACGCCCGCACCGACGCCGTCGTCAACGGCAACGCCATTGCCCGCGCCGACGAACACCCCTGCGCCCACACTCACGCCGTCGCTCACGCCGTCGCCTGAGCCGACACTTGCGCCGACAGACACACCTGCGCCCTCGCCCTCGCCCTCGCCGACGCCATCACCCACGCCATTGCCGGTGACGCGCGTCACGCCGGCACAAGGCACACAGGCCGTCAATCTCAGATTCGGGCCGGGTTTGGGCTACGCCGTCGTCGGGGTGTTGAAGCAGGGCCAGTTCATCACGGTGACCGGCACCGTGCAGGACCGGGGGTGGTGGCGCGTCGATCTGAACGGCAAGCCGGCCTGGGTGTCTGCGCGCGTCGTGAGGATGGACGGAAACGCGCAAAGCGTGGAGATCGTGCCGGCAGCCGACATCCCACGCTTGCCACCTCGACCGCCGGCTACAGCGCAGCCGACTGCTGCGCCGTGAAATCGGGCGCCTCCCATCAAACTTCTGCCGGCGCATCCGCCGGCGCGCCGGAGCCTTTTCGATTTGTGTCTGTCTCTGGCCGGCGGGGTGGGCCGGCATTGACGAAATTCATGGCCCGGTCGATGCCATGTTTCAGCCAGATGACCAATCCCTGCGCTGCCCGTTCGCTGGCCTCTGCCATTTCTTCGCGTTCAGCGGCGCTGAATGGTTGCAGGACAAAACTGGCCGCGTCCATTTTGCCGGGCGGGCGTCCGATGCCCACGCGCAGGCGGGGGAAATCCTGCGACCCCAGCCGGGCGATGATCGACTTCATGCCATTGTGTCCCCCGTTGCCGCCAAAGGGCCGCATGCGCAACTGCCCGAACGGAATGTCCAGTTCATCGTAGATGACCATCAGATCGGGCAGGGCGACTTTGTAGAACCGGGCGATCGGGCTGACCGCCGAGCCGCTGTCATTCATGAACGTTTGGGGTTTGGCCAGCACGACTTTCTCACCGTCGATCTCGCCGATGGCAATGATGGCGCGGTTCATCATTTTGGTGAACTTTAGCCCGTGCTTTTCGGCCAGCAGATCAGCGATGGCAAAGCCGATGTTGTGGCGGGTTTCGGCGTATTGCCGGCCGGGGTTGCCGAGGCCGACGATCAGCCGCCAGCGGCGCGATGAAAGATCAATCGGGTCCGTATCTGGCATGTCTGTAAGGTCTGTAAGATGGAGAGCCGGCGGATGATATCCGCGCAGTCAGCGACCATAGTCCACCGGCTTGTCAAAAAACCGGCGCAGGAAGAAACCGATCAAACGCTTCAGCGCGACATACGCCCCCAGCGCCGCCAATGCCAGCAGCGCCATGCGGGCGCCGCGCAGGAATGCGGCCGGGATTGCGGCCAGGTCAAAGTCTGATGCGTCGGCTGCGCCGGCGTTTGCCTCTGCGCTGCTGGTTGCCTCATCCGGCTGGCCGGCCTCCGGCGGCGTCGCGGGCGCAGGCTGACTGATAGCGTTGGCGGTCTTCAGGTTGCGCACAATGCCCTCGAACACCGATCCGTCGGCGTTGACGACTTGCACGCGCAAGGCATAGGCGCCGTCGGGCAGCGGGCGGGTGTTCCACACGGCGAGGACGCCGTTTTCCACCGGCTGGGCGCCGCCGCCAATCACGATCCATGCGCCAAGATCCGGCTCGGCGGCGTAGGCGACTTCGTAGCGCACAAACTGGCCGGAGTTGGCCGTTCCCTGAATGGTGACGTTGCCGCGAATCGATTGCTCGCTCGAGGGAGACACGATGCGGGCCAGCGGGTTGGCCTGGGCGACTGCCGGCGTTGCCGGCCAGATGGCTGCGCCCAACACGGCAAGCAGAATCCGCGCGACAAACACGATGACAGGCAGACGCACGGCGTGTTGAACCAGCTTCATAGCAAACCCGGATTGTACCCGACCCGTGCGGTATAATTCACATTCCACATGGGGATGCAATGGCTTCGACGGAATGGGCAGACCCCGGGTGGCGAGCCGAGACGCGACTCTCGTAAAACAGCGCACAGCACATTAAGTGCCAAGAATGTCAACTGGAATGCTGTTCCGGTCGCCGCGTAAGCGGTAGCCAGACGGCATCCGGCGCTTGATTGACGCCGGCGTCGCCCAGAGCCTCGCGTTGGTGGGATCTGGTTGCGGCGTAATAAAGCCAACGGGCGCCCGGCTGAGGTTCGTAGGCCGTTCGGGTTGCCGGCTGACAGCCGAAACCACGAGCTAGTGTTGCGCTAACCGTGTCGTCGCGGGTGCGCAGCGCGAAACCAAAACGGCGACTACGCTCGTAGTCATTCGCGGTGGGTTCATTTCGGACCCGGGTTCGATTCCCGGCATCTCCACTCCCCCGGCGCCAGCCCTCTCGTCGGCTTCAAGCCGGCGGGAGGGGGAGTGCTACACTCCGCTTCATGCTCGCCATTGAACACATCGACACGCGCAATCGCGCCCACGTTGAGCGATTTGTCCGTCTTCCATATCGTCTGTACGCCAGTCACCCCTGCTGGGTTCCTCCACCCTTGGGCGACGCCCGGTTGTTGCTCAACCGCGACAAACACCCCTACTACACGCACTCGGACGCGGATTTCTTCATCGTCTCACGGGACGGGCGCGCTGTGGGCCGCATCGCGGCGCTGGAGAATCGCGCCTATAACCGCTATCACAACACGCGCCAGGCGCAGTTCTATTGTTTTGACGCTGAAGATGACGCGGAAGCGGCCCGGCTGCTTTTCGAGACCGTGTTTGAATGGGCGCGCCGGCGTGGATTGAACCGGGTGGTGGGGCCGAAAGGCTTTGGTCCGCTGGATGGATACGGCGTCCTGGTCGAGGGCTTTGAGCACCGCCAACTCATGACGATGATGAATTACAACTATCCCTACTACCCGGCGCTGGTGGAGGGGGCCGGCTTTCGCAAGGAAGTCGATTTCGTCTCATGTTATATCGACGCGCAACAATTCCGTCTCCCGGAGCGCGTGCATGCCATCGCGCGCCGGGCGGCAGAACGATCCGGTCTGAGGGTGCTGCGCTTCACCAGCAAGCGCGAGGCGGTGAAATGGGCGCCCCGCATCGCGGAAGCCTACAACAGGGCCTTCGTCAACAACTGGGAATACTATCCGTTGGCCTGGCCGGAGATCAAGCTGGTGCTGGACACCGTGTTGTTGCTGGCAGACCCGCGCCTGATCAAGATCATCGCGCACGGCGAGCGCGCCGTGGGTTTTCTGTTTGCCTTCCCGGACGTGTCCGCCGCGCTGCAGCGCGCAAAAGGCCGGCTTTTTCCCTTCGCCATCGTGGATGTGCTGATCGAGATGCGCCGGACGAAATGGGTGGCGTTCAATGGCGCCGGCATTCTGCCGGAGTATCATGGGCGGGGCGGCAACGCCCTCTTGTACTCCGAAATGGAGCAAACGCTGCGCGAGTTTCGCTTTCAGCACGGCGATCTGACTCAGGTGGCCGAAACAGCCACCCAGATGCGCGCCGATCTGGAGAACCTGGGCGGCCGGCCCTACAAAAACCACCGCGTCTATGCGCGCGATGTGTGACGCCGCGCTGAATCGCTCATTCCCCGCGCATGGCCCGAATGAACTCGTCGAAGAGATAGCTTGCGTCGTGCGGCCCCGGCGACGCTTCAGGATGGTATTGCACGCTGAACACGCGCAAGTCCTTCGCGCGCAGCCCCTCCACGCAGCCGTCGTTGAGATTGACGTGCGTGACTTCCACGCCCGGCGGAAGCCCCTCCGCCTTGACCGCGAAACCGTGGTTGTGGCTGCTGATTTCGATGGCGCGGTCTTCGCCAAGCTCGCGCGGCGCGCCCACCGGCTGGTTGCCGCCGCGATGACCGAATTTAAGCTTGTAGGTTTGCCCGCCCAGCGCCAGGCCGATGATCTGATGGCCGAGACAGATGCCGAACATGGGAATCTTGCCCAGCAGTTCGCGTGTTGTGGCGATGGCGTAGTCGCAGGCGGCCGGGTCGCCCGGCCCGTTTGAGAGGAAGATGCCATCCGGCTTCAGGGCCAGCGCATCGCTGGCTGGCGTAGTGGCCGGCACGACGCGGATTTGACATCCGCGCGATGCGAGCAGTCGCAGGATGTTGCGCTTGATGCCGAAGTCATAGGCCACAACCAGCGGCGCGCCGGTCAGGTCTGCCGGCCTGTCTGCCGAGGCGCGCGCCATCCCCGGATACCATTGCGCGTCCACCCCATCCGACCAGGAATACGGCTCCTCGCAGGTCACTTCGCGGGCCAGGTCGGCCCCATTCATGCTGGGGCTGCGGCGCGCCAGATCGATCAGCCGGTCGGCGTCTGTGTTCTGTGACGACAGCGCAGCGCGCATGGCGCCGTGGGTGCGGATGTGCCTGACCAGCGGCCGCGTGGCCACATCCGCAATGCCGACCACGCCGCGCTCGCGCAGGTAGTCGTCCAGAGATTGGCGCGCGCGATAGTTGCTGACCAGCGGACTGAGCTCGCGCACGACAAAGCCGGCCACCCATGCGCGCTCCGACTCATCATCTTCGGGATTGCACCCGACGTTGCCGATGTGCGGCGCAGTCATCACCACGATCTGGCGATGGTAGGAGGGATCGGTGATCACCTCCTGATAGCCGGTCATGGATGTGTTGAAGACAACCTCGCCGGTTGTCTCGCCGATGGCGCCGAAACCAAATCCCGGCCATAGCGTGCCGTCTTCAAGCGCCAGCAGGGCAGGGGGGCGTGACTGGTTCATGGCATTGGCGCCGTGCCAGCGCCGCGCGCCACGCTTCGGGCACACGGACAGGCCGGTTGCGGATGAAATCGAAACATACCTGAGTCGTGCGGGCTTCAGCGATCAACGCGCCATCGCCAACCCGCGTGATGCGGTAGACAAACTCGAAGGAGCTTCTGCCGATGTCGCCGACGCCGAGTTCGATGCGCAACGTGTCGCCCAGCAGGGCCGGCCGGCGGTAGTCGATTTCACATCGGGCAAGCACAAAGCCCTGTTCCTGAAAGCGCGACCAATCTACGCCCATCTCGGCGGAGAATGCCAGCCGGGCCTCTTCGAGATAGGTCAGATAGACCGCGTTGTTGACATGGTTGAGCGCGTCCAGATCGCGGAAGCGCACGCTGAGCGTGTGAACAAACATGCGTCAAGTCGGGTTGCCTGAGCTTGTCGGAGGCAACGCCGAACCAGATGGGGCAGGCAAGTCCTGCCCCATCTCTCTGCCCCTACCGTTTGGCGATGGTCACTTTCTGGATGCGGTCGATTGTGTCGAGGCCGACAGTGCCGGTCATGGTTTGCAACAGATCAAGCCCGGCTGTCACTTTGCCGATCACAACGAACTGTCCCTCGAATTGCGACACCGGCTGATAGGTCACGATGAATTGTGCGGCGGCGCGTTCGGGCGAGCCATACAGGGCGACAATGCCGGCTTCAGCGAACGCCCCGGCTTTGGGCTTTTCGACGCTGCAATCGTAGCCGGGGTTGCCGGCCGGGGTGGTCGGGCCGAACAACAGGGCGCCAAACTGCTCGTCATTGAGCAACAGTGGCGAGCCGTCGAAGTAGCCTTGTTGCGCCAGGTAGACGACCGAGTTGACGTTGACAGGCGCCAGAGCCGGGTCGAGTTCGATCGTCACGCCGCCTTTGGTTGTCTCCCAGGTCATTTCGTATCGCGCGCCGGCTTCCACCACCTGCTCCGGCTGAGCGTAATCGAACGTCCTGGCGGTCAATCCGGCGAATTGCGCTTTGCGATCAGCGATGTATTCGCGCACCTGGGTGATGATCTCTGGTTGAGTGAAGGCGGCCCCGTTGATGGGCCGGCCGTCGAGGAACACCGTGGGTGTGCCGTTGATCATCAGCGCTTCTGCGGATTGGATGTCGCGCTCCACACGCGCAGCCACCTCGCTGCTGGCCAGATCGGCCTCGAAGCGCGTCAGATCCAGGCCCAACTCCTGCGCATAGCTTTTCATCGTCGCGGTGATCTGGGCGAAATCGAGGCTTTCGAGGTCGTTGTGTTTCTCATTCACCAGGTCAAGCAGCGGCCAGAACTGGTCCTGGTTGCCGGCGGCTTCCAGCGCGTGAGAGACGATGCGCGCCTTGTCGTTGGCATGGGTCAGCGGGAAGTAGCGGTAGGCCAGGCGCACGGTGTCGCTGATCTGCTCCATGACGCTCTTCAAGGGGGCGTGCAACTGCGCGCAGGCCGGGCACATGGGGTTCGAGTACTCGATCATTGTGCTGATGGCCTGGGGGTTGCCCAGCACGCGATCTGCGGCGTTCACATTGAGCGCGAAACGCTGGCAGGTAGCTGGCGGCGGGGGCACAGGCGTGCCGGCCGGCGCGACAGCCACCGTCCCGCCATCGCTGGCGCGGACATCGATGCGGATGATCTGATCCCCGACGGCGATGCGATTGACCACATCCATGCCGTTTATGGTTTTGCCGAACACTGTGTACTGGTTGTCCAGATTCGGTTGGGGCGCCAGGGTGATGTAGAACTGGCTGCCGCTGCTGGGCGTTGTCTCCGGCGGGCCGCTGGTGCGGGCCATGGCGATGGCGCCTTCCACATGGGTCAAGGCGATTTCGGGCGGAATGTTGTAGCCGGGGCCGCCGGTGCCGTTGCCGGCCGGGTCGCCGCCCTGGATGACGAAGCCCGGCTCCACGCGGTGGAAAGTCAGTCCGTCATAGAACCCGTTCTGGGCCAGATAGACGAAGTTGTTGACCGTCTGGGGGGCGGCGGATGGGTCGAGTTCCACCTCGATCACACCCTTGTCCGTTTGAATGGACGCGATGTACTTCTTCGACGGGTCGATGGTGACCGGCGGCGGTTCGGTTCGGATTCTGCCCCGCTCTTCGGTGGTGAGCGCCGCAAAGGGGCGCTCGCTGTCTGCCACCGGCGCGCTTGCCGCCGTCCCGCGCGGGGTGGGGGTTCTGGGCGGGGCCAGTGTGGGCACGCCGGAAGTGGGGGTGCCGGGGAAGGGTGTAATCGTGGGAAGCGCCGCCGGCTCCCCGCTGCATGCTGCCAGCAACAACGCTGCGGTGAGCGCTGCGACAGCCGGGTGTCTGCTGATTCGCAAGTGTAGCCTCCAGTTGATCGGGCTTGCGCCGGATGCGCAAACACAGCATTATACCCAGAGGGATAGTACAATACCCACCAGTTTGGAGGGCCTTGAGATCAGGTAGCGTCGATTCCGCGTATCGTATGCCCGGCTTCTGCCCGGCTTCGTCGTCGGCCCGCGCGCGGCGCAGCGAGAATAAATCGGGAAGGGTAGCTTACCCAAAGGATTGGCCACTATGAATCAACCAACGCGAAGACTCATTCACATGCTTACGTCTGTTCTGATGTTGTGCGCGTCGCTGTTTGCCGTTGCGCCTCAACAGACACAGGCTGCTTCCCCGGGGCGCTTTGAAACCAGCCCTGCCGATCGGACTGTCGAACGACCCGCCGGCGCCGATTACGTGTGCGTCTACTATGTCGTCAAGCGCGGCGACACCTTGACCAGGATTGCCAACAGCTATCGCGTGACCATTCAGGCGATTCAACGGGCCAATGGCTTGCGCACAACCCGCATCTACGTTGGACAGCGGCTGTGCATCCCGCGCCCCAAGCCGACTCCCGGCCCGCAACCCCCGCCCTCCGGCCCGTGGTATGCCGAGTTCTGGAACAACACCGAGCAATCCGGCTCGCCGGTCGTGGTGCGCACTGTCTCTGCCATCAACTTCGACTGGGGCTTCGGCTCGCCGGACCCGGCCCGCGTGTTTGCCGACAACTTCTCGGCTCGTTTTGTGCGCACGCTGAACCTGCAGGGCGGGGTCTATCGTTTCACGTTCAAGGTGGATGACGGCATTCGCGTGTGGGTGGACAACAACGTTGTTTATGACCAGTACAACTACGTGGGGCAGCTCAACAGCCAGTTTGACGTGGAAGTTGCGGCCGGCGTGCGCACTATTCGCGTGGACTACGTGGAGCGAACCGGCAAGTCGCTCATCACGCTGAATTTTGCGCGCCTGGATGCCGGCGGGCAACCGCCGCCTGGCGGCAACAATGGCCCGTGGCGCACCGAATTCTTCAACAACATGCAGTTGCAGGGCGCGCCCGTCGCAGTCCGAACGTACAACAACCTGAAGTTCAACTGGGCCGGCAAATCTCCAGTGACCGGCGTGCCGGCCGCGTACTGGTCGGCGCGTTTCTCGCAGTCCCGCTATCTGGGCGCGGGCGTATATCGCTTCGTTGCCACCTCGGACGACGGCGTGCGGGTGTATGTGAATGACCAGCTCGTCATCGATCACTGGGGCGAGCAATCGGCCCGCACTTGGATCGGCGATATCCGCCTGGGGGCCGGCACGCACGCCATCCGGGTCGAGTATCTGCAAGTCGCCGGAACGTCGTTGATCGAACTGTACTGGCAATTCCTCGGCGGGTGACGCCGGCGAGAAGAATCAATAAACAAAACAGAGCGCGCAGTCTTCACAAAGCTGCGCGCTCGTCTTTTCGTCAATCGTCAATTGTCAATTGTCAATCCAAAATCCAAAATCTAAAATCCTCACGGCCCCCACGCCAGCCGCTCGTTTTGCCAGTACGGATGGCTGTTGCCCAGGCTGCCCAGCTTGCGCAGATTGCCGCCGTCTGCGTTGATGAGGTAGATCGACCACGACCCTTCGTGGTTCGACGCGAAAGCGATCTGGGCGCCATTGGGCGCAAACACAGGACCGCTCTTCTCGCCGCCCAGGCTGCTGAGCTGGCGGAACTGGCCGGCCATCGACACGGCGTACAGCTCCCAGGCGCCGGTGAAGTTGGTCACGTACACAATCTCGTTGCCGTCCGGCGACCACGCCGGACTGAGGTCGCCGGCGGATGTGGTGAGCCGCCGCCGGTCCAGGGGGTTGTCGGGGTTGATTGCATACAGGCCACATTGATCATCCGGGCAATCCTGGTAGGCGATCAGCCCGGTTGGCCCCCAGGCTGGATGCGTGCCGTTGGTGAGAAAAGCCGGCCCGCTCGCGCCATTGGCGGGCGCAATGTAGATATGCCAAGCGCTGTTCTCGAACACTGCGAAGGCAACCCGGCTGCCATCCGGAGACAGACTGGGCCACGCAGCCGCGCCGTTGTACAGGGCACCGATGCCCCCGCCGGGATAGTAGGCGCGCACGGCTGAACCCACGGTATAGGCCAGCGCGCCGCTTGCGCGATGGAACGATGGCTGCATGCCGCCGGCTTCGATGGTGGCGACCTGGCCGGCGCCGCTATCGTAGAGATAGAGCGTGTAGAACCCCTGATTCGGGTCAAACGCGGCGTAAGCCAGCCGGCCTGTCATGCCGGGCACGTTCTGGATGGCGCCCCCGGTGATTGCGATCGGCGTTGCCAGCAGGCAACGTTGTTGCGCGTCAGCGCGTTTTGCCTCGATGGCCTGGCTGTTTCTGACGGTCAGCGCGCCGGCATATTGCTCCTCCGCCGGGCACCATTCCTGTATGGCGGCATAGGCGTCGCCTGCGCCCAGGTATGCCTCGAAGAGCCGGCCGGCTATATCTCGAAAGCCGGGCGATAATGTGTAGACCTGTTTGAGCAGTTTGATGGCCCGTGACCAGTCCGCCCCGACATACGTAATGGCATCCTGATACAGTGACGCAAGCCGCCGGGTTCCCTCGGTTGCGCTGTCCAACGGTTGTATCGTTGCGGCGATGTCGAGGTCGTATAGCCCGGCTTCGATCTCGTCGCCGGCGATGCGCGCCAGACCCCGGGCCACCAGCGCCTCGTATCTCAGGGTGTTGACGGTCGCTTGCTGATACGCACTGTCCAGCGCGCGCAACTGGTCTCCCAGGCTGATGACGGAGTTCCAGTCTTGCTCGGCGTATGCAGCCTGCATGCGCCGCAGCAGTTCGCCCTTATCGGTGATGACCGGCGTTGGTGTGGGGAGGATGGGCGTTGGCGTCGGGGTCTGTGCAACCTGGGCTGTCAGGATCAGGTTGCGCACGCCGGCATTGCCCGGCTGCATGCGATACGCTTCTTCGAGATAGGCCTGGGCGAGCACAGGATTGCCTCTGTTGAGTTCATCCAGCCCGCGTTGAAACAGCGTGAGCAGGTAGGCATTCGCCGTTGCGGTGCTGCGAACGCTGCGCTCGCCCTCGCCGGCCCGCATCCCGCCATAGGTCGCCAGTCCAATCATGCCGGCCATGCCGCACAGGAAGACCAGGAACCCCAACACCGACACCAGACGGCGTTGTGTTCCAGAGGAAGAGGGCGATACAGATGCCATGTCGGGCTGGGTCATTGCGGATGTTGTCCGCTCATCTGGCGAAGCGGGGTCGTTGTGGTTGCCGTGAGACACTTGCGCGATTATAAAGGTCTGGCGCGCCCTCAAGCGCGCAGAGTGATGAGCGTCACTTCGGGCGGGCACATGAAGCGCACCGGCGGATAGATCATGCCCAGGCCGCGCGAGGTGTAGACCAGCATGTTGCCAGCCCGTTGCAGGCCGATCGGATACTTTTGGCCCAGCGGCGGCAGGATCGGCGCGCCGACGAAAGGCAGGCGCACCTGCCCGCCATGGCTGTGCCCGGACATCTGCAATAGAAACGGGTAGCGTTGTGAGGCCGTGTCTGCGAAGTCCGGCTCGTGCGCCAGCAGAATGGCCGGCTGGCCAGCCGGCATATCGGCCAGCGCCCGCTCCAGGTCGTCCCGGCCCACCATCACGTCATCCACCCCGACGATGTGCAGCGGCGCGCCGCGCGCCTCCAGCCGGACGCGCGCGTTGCGCAGCACTTCGAATGACCGATCAGCGAACTGGCGGCGCAGCGCGCGTTCGATCGCTTTGTGGTCCAGCCAGTGGTCGTGGTTGCCCATGACGGCAAAAATGCCCAGCGGCGCATGGAGCGCGCGCAACGCCCGCGCGACCGACGGCCCCTGCAAGTTGTAGCCGTGCACAAAGTCACCGGTGAGGGCAATTAGATCAGGCGATAGACTCATCAGCGCCTCGGCGGCGCGCTCAATGAAGGCTTCGCTGGCATACGGGCCGCGATGCAAGTCGCTCATCAGGCCCAGCCTCAGCCCATCGAATTCTCGCGGCATCCCTGCCGGGCGCGCCTCGATGCGCTCGACCACCAGTTGATACGGCTCGACCCTGCGGCTGTACAGAAGGCCGGCTGTGGCAGCAACACCTGCGCTGCCAGAGGCGAGCGCCAGCCGCAGCAGATTCCGGCGTGTGAGCTTACGCATTCAAGCCGGAAATCATAGCAGCCGGCCCCACGGCTGGCCGACTCTCCTCCGCCTGCTGACCGGTGCGCGCCCCACGGCGCGACAGCAGCGCCGGGCTGCTCATGGCGTCTTGATGGACTCGACGACAGACTGAATGATGTCGTCGGTCCGAATCGACTCGGCCTGCCCCTCGAAGTTGAGCAGCACACGGTGGCGAATCGCTGCCGGCGCCAGCGCGCGCAGATCATCGATCGCCACATTGAAGCGCCCGTTGAGCAATGCCAGCACACGCCCGCCCAGCAAGAGCGCCTGGGCGCCGCGCGGGCTGCTTCCGAACCGCACGTACCGCTTCACCATGTCAGTCGCGCCGGGGCTGTCGGGGTGCGTTGCGGCGATCAGGGTGGCGGCGTAGCGTGTCACCTGTGAGGCGGCCGGCACCTGCCTGATGAACGCTCCCATTGCCGCCAGCGTGCGACCATCCGTCACGCGCTGCGCGCGCGCGGCCTTGTCGCCGGTGGTCTGCTCGATGATGGTCGTCAACTCATCCGTGGTGGGGAAGGTGACATTGAGCTTGAACAGAAACCGGTCAAGCTGGGCTTCGGGCAATGGGTAAGTGCCCTCCATCTCGATCGGGTTCTGGGTTGCCAGGACGAAAAACGGCGGCTCGACCCGGTAGGTGCGGCCCAGCACGGTCACGGTGCGCTCCTGCATGGCTTCGAGCAGCGCCGATTGTGTCTTGGGTGTGGCGCGGTTGATTTCGTCGGCGAGGATGAGGTTGGAGAAGATAGGGCCGGCCTGAAAGCGGAACGCGCGTTTGCCGCTCTCTTGTTCCTCCAGAATATCGGTGCCCACGATGTCCGCCGGCATCAGGTCTGGCGTGAACTGAATGCGCGAAAAGCGCAGGTCAAGCGCATCAGCGAACGCGCGCACGAGCGATGTTTTGCCCAGCCCTGGCAAGCCCTCCAGCAGGACATGGCCGCCGGCAATGATAGCGATGAGCGTATGCCGGATAATGTCGCGCTGGCCGACAATCGCGCGAGACACCTGCTGCTCCAGTCGCGTGGCGATGTCGCTGAATAGCTCAGGCGTCATCGACGATGCGCGTTGTTCTGCCATGATTCAAAATCCAAAATCCAAAATCGAGAGTCCTATGGTACCTGAATCACGGCGAAGACCGGCTTGCCGAACAGGATGCCCTGCGGGCCGCGAAGCTGCCATGTGCTGGTGTATACGCCGGGCTTCTCTGGCGCCACGAAGGTCACGCTGATATCGACCGTGGCCCCCGGCGCGGCGGCTGACACTGGCGCTCGACCTGGGGCGCTCATGCGTTCGCCGCGCAAGAACACCAGTTCAACACTGGCATCCCAGGCGCAGGCGCCGGAATTGCGCACGCGCCATGTTTTGACAAAGGGCGTCTTGCGCGCGATTGGCGTGTAGTCGGGGATGGTGATGTCGGCCACAAACTCGGCGTCGGGTTGACAGGCCCCGGCCGGCTCACCGGATGGCCGGTCCTGAAAGGTGAATAAAGCCACTCGTTCAACGATGCTGATGCGGACGCTGGCCGGCGCGCTGATTGCGCCGGAGGCGTCCTGGGCTGTGGCGAGCAGCACGACCTGGCCGATCTGCGTTGGTGTAAACGACAGGCGCGCGGAGAAAGTCGATGAGAGTGAGGCGTTGGTCTGGGATGCGAGTGGGTTGCCGGATAGATCACCGGCGCGCAATTCCAGCAAAGCCACGCCGCGCGTTGCGGCGGCGGCCACGTGCAGGTCGATCGGCTGTCCCACCGCAAACTGCGCCCCATCTGGCGGCGACACAATCGCAACCACCGGCCTGAGCGCCGCATCCGGCGCAGCGCAAGCGATTGCCAACCAGCACGCGAGAGAGCACGACAGCAATGAGGTGAGCACACGGCGGCGCACGCGGCGATTATAAGACAGGCAGGCGGCGCAGGCTTCAGCGCGCCCTTTCCCAAAGAGTGGCTCATGTAGAATCGGAACGCTATGCCATTGTCGGGCCGGTCAAAGTGGCGGTCGTTGTTGCCTCAGGATACTCTGCGAAGGCTTCAATTGTCCATTCTGCTGTCATCGCTGGGGATCGTCGTTATCACCGCTGGCCTTCCGGTCTACCTCTCGGAGATCGGCGCGACCGGCTTTGAACTGGGTGGCGTGTTTGCTGTGGGCGCGCTGACAACGGCATTGCCCCGACCGCTCATCGGGCGCGCGCTCGACCTGCACGGCCGCAAACGTTTCCTTATTGCCGGCATCATCATTGTGGCGGTGTCCATGGTCTTGTATGGGCTGGCGCGCGATATCGGGATGCTGTTTGTGGCCAGCACGGCCCAGGGGTTTGGCACTGGCACCATGCTCTTGTCGGCCTACGCCATGACTGCCGACCTGACCCTGCGCAGCGGGCGGGGAGGCAGCTTTGGCAGCACAGAGCAGGCGCAGTATCGCGGAGGGCTGTATGGCGGCTTGCTCGCGGCGCCGGTGCTCCTATTCACCGGCTTCGACCAGGCCGGCAATCTGCGCATCACGCCCGACGCGTGGTCGATCCTGTTCATGCTCTTTGCGCTTGGCGCGCTGGCCGGCCTCGCCATTGCCGTGTTTGGCCTGGGCGAGACCTATGCGCGCGCGCCTGAAACCGGCGAGCCGGTCAGCCACGAAGCCAACAAGATAGACCGGCAGCTCTATGTGCTGATGGCGATCGTGGCGCTCACCAGCGCATCATCGGCCGGCATTGCGCCGTTTATCCTGAAGTTCATCCAGGACCACATTACTCAGAATCTGCTGTTGCTTGGGTTGGCTTACCTGCCGGCCTCGCTGGTCTGGGGGTTTATGCCGTCGCGCATGGGCCTGATCGCCGACCGATTTGGCCGCAAGCTGCCCATTGCCGTGGGTCTGACCATGAGCGGGCTTTTCTCGGCGGTCATTCCGCTGCTGACGACCATCGTGCCGCTGGCGTTGTTTGCCATGATCGAGGCGCTCTGCTATTCGGCGGCGGTGCCGGCAGAGCAGGCGTTCGTGGCCGATATGACCGGCGGCAAGCGCCGGGGCATCGGGTTTGGCCTGTACACGCTGGCGCAATCAGCCGGTCGCGTGATCGGCCCGCTGATCATGGGCGCGTTGTACGATCAATTTCGCGCCGGCCCGTTTGTCGCCAACGCGGTCATCCTGCTGCTGGGCAGCGGCCTGGTGCTATTCATGTTGCGCGACCCCTGGCGCAGGCGTGTGCCGTCCGTGTCCAGCGGCAAGTGACCCTGAGCGAGATCTGTATTCCCGAGGCGTCAATTGAGCAAAAGCTATCGCGTGGGCTATCTGTATG
>Ga0308417_1000995_pt1 | contig 19742 bp, 17 predicted proteins | sample HotsprSampleOS65_FD_203528 | JGI IMG/M metagenome (GOLD analysis project Ga0308417, IMG submission 203528) | Hot spring phototrophic mat microbial communities from Octopus Spring, Yellowstone National Park, Wyoming, United States - 20090730_OS65 ... | reverse complement strand
ACTGGGCGCGGCGCTCGTGCTGGGCCGCGACCCGGCGGCGCTGGGGCTCGCCGAAGCCGCGCAGCTTGCCGATCCGCGGCGCTTCCCAAGCTCTCCCAAGGTAGCGCCTGCCGGCACGCGGCGTGCTGCGTCCGCGCCGCAGCACCTCCCTGGGGGCAGATGAGCATCCACGTCGCGCTGACGCACAGGACGTCGTACCGCTATGACCGGCTCGTCTCCCTCGGGCCTCAGACCATCCGGCTGCGCCCGGCGCCGCATGCCCGCACGCCAATTCTCGCCCATTCGCTGAAGGTCGAGCCGAAGCCGCATTTCCTCAACTGGCTGCAGGACCCGCAGGGCAATTTCCTCGCCCTCGTGGTGTTTCCGGAACGGGTCAGCCGCTTCGAAGTCACCGTCGACCTCCTCGCCGACATGGCGACGATCAACCCCTTCGACTTCTTCCTCGAGCCGGAGGCGGAACATTTCCCCTTCGCCTACGACCCGATCCTCGATCAGGAGCTCGCCCCCTTCCGGCGGCTCGAACAGCGAGGCCCGCGCCTCTCAGCCTTCCTCCACACGATCCCGCGCGAACGCTGCCGGACAGTCGAGTTCCTGGTCGCGCTCAACACCCGGCTTGCGCGCGAGATCGCCTGCATCGTGCGGCTTGAGCCCGGCGTCTGGACGCCCTGAGGAGACGCTCGCGAACGGCCGCGGCTCCTGCCGCGACACGGCCTGGCTGCTGGTCCAGACCCTCCGCCAGCTCGGCTTCGCCGCGCGTTTCTGCTCGGGCTACCTGATCCAGCTTGCGGCCGACATCAAACCCGTCGACGGCCCCGCCGGGCCTCAAGCCGACTTCACCGACCTGCATGCCTGGTGCGAGGTCTATGTCCCCGGCGCAGGATGGGTCGGGCTCGACCCGACCTCCGGCCTGTTCGCGGGCGAAGGCCACATCCAGCTCGCCGCCACGCCCGACCCGGTCTCCGCCGCCCCGATCACCGGCCTCGTCGAGAAGGCGGCGACCGAGTTCACCTTCGAGATGAAGGTCGCGCGCTTGGCCGAGACGCCGCGCGTCACGAGGCCCTACACGGAGCCGCAGTGGCGGGCGATCAACCGCATGGGGGCTCTGGTCGACCGCGCGCTTGAGGCCGGCGCCGTGCGCCTGACGATGGGCGGGGAGCCGAGCTTCGTCTCGGCCACGGATCGTGACGCTCCCGAATGGAAAACCGAGGCTCTCGGGCCGGCCAAGCGGCGGATCGCCGGGCGGCTTCTGCGCCGGCTGCATGCGCTTTGGTCTCCCGGCGGGGCGCTGCAGTACACGCAGGGCAAGTGGTATCCGGGCGAGCAGCTGCCCCGCTGGGCGCTTTATGCCCACTGGCGCAACGACGGAGAGCCGGTCTGGCGCGACCCGGCCCTGCTTGCGTCAGACGACGAGACGGACAACGCCACGGCGGCCGATGCGCGCCGCTTCGCGCTCCGTCTCGCCGAGCGTCTGCAGGTCGACCCAGGCTGCGCCATCGCCGCGCATGAGGACATCCACTACTATCTCTGGCGCGAGCAGCGTCTTCCCGCGCATGTCGTCGTCGAGGACGCGAAGCTCAAGGATCCGCTCGAGCGCGCGCGGCTTGCGCGTGTCTTCGCCCAGGGGCTTGCGGCGGATGTCGGCACGGTGCTGCCGCTGCGGCGCATCGAGGCGGGCGGCGCGCGGCGCTGGCAGTCTGGCCGCTGGTTCCTACGCTCTGGGCCGCTGTTCCTCATCCCGGGCGATTCGCCGATCGGCTACCGGCTGCCGCCTGCGAGCCTGCCTTGGGCACCTGAGGAGGCGATCGACGCCGAGCCGGTGCGCGACCCCTTCGCGGAGGGGCTCGCCCTGCCGCCGCGCCGGGCGCTCTGCCGCGGCCAGGGCCTCGCCCAGCGTGTGGTCGAGCAGCGCCAGCCCGAGCCGGGACGCGAGGAGCCCGAGGTGGTGCGCACCGATCTCGCGGTCGAGCCGCGCGGGGGCATGCCGCATGTCTTCCTCCCGCCCGTGACGCGGGCGGAGGACTGGCTCGACCTCGTCGCTGCGGTGGAGGAGACTGCGGCCGAGGCAGGACAGAGGGTGTTCCTCGAAGGCTACCTGCCGCCCTACCACCCGGGGCTTGCGCATTTCTCGATCACCCCCGACCCGGGCGTGATCGAGGTCAACATCCACCCCGCCCTCTCCTGGGGCGAGCTCGCCGGGCGGACCGAGACGCTCTACGAGGAGGCGCGCCAGGTCGGCCTCGTTGCCGAGAAGTTCAACCTCGACGGGCGGCATGTCGGCACGGGGGGTGGCAACCACGTGGTCCTGGGAGGGCCGACCCCCGCCGAGAGCCCGTTCCTGCGCCGCCCAGACCTGCTCAAATCCCTGGTCGGGTTCCGGCACAACCACCCCTCCCTCTCCTACCTGTTCTCTGGCCAGTTCATCGGCCCGACCAGCCAGCATCCGCGGGTGGACGAGGCGCGCTCCGACAGCCTCCACGAGTTCGAGATCGCCTTCCGCCGGGTGTGGGCCGTGCAGGAGACCCCGCTCTGGCTGACCGACCGGCTGTTCCGCAACCTGCTGATCGACGTTACCGGCAATACCCACCGCACCGAGTTCTGCATCGACAGCTCTATGACCCGGCAAACCCGGGCGGGCGCCGCGGGCTCGTCGAGTTCCGCGGCTTCGAGATGCCCCCCCACGCGCGGATGAGCCTCGTGCAGCAGCTCCTGTTGCGTGCCGCCGTCGCCCGCCTTCTGGGCCAAACCCTACGAGCGTCGGCTGATGCGCTGGAACAGGCGCCTGCACGACGAGTTCATGCTGCCCTGGTTCGTGGAGCAGGACTTCCGCGACGTGCTCGAAGAGCTCGCCGAGCACGGCTTCCCGCTCGATCCCGCCTGGTTCGCGCCGCACATCGCGTTCCGCTTCCCGCGCATCGGCAGCGTCTCGGTGCGGGGGATGGAGCTCGAGCTCAGGCACGCGCTCGAGCCCTGGCACGTGCTCGGCGAGGAGGTGATGGCCGGCGGCACGGTCCGCTATGTCGACAGCTCGGTCGAGCGTGTGCAGGCGAGGGTCACGGGCTGGGTGGAGGAGCGTTTCGTGCTCGCTTGCAACGGTGTGGCTGTGCCGCTCTCGCCGACCGGGACGGAGGGCGAGCACCTCGCCGGCATACGTTTCAACGCCTGGCAGCCGCCCTCGGCTCTGCACCCGACCATCGGCGCGCAGGGGCCGCTCGTGTTCGACATCCACGACACGTGGTCCGGCCGCGCGCTCGGGGGCTGCACCCACCATGTCGCGCATCCCGGCGGGCGGGCACACGAGACCGTGCCGGTGAACGCCAACGAGGCTGAGGCCCGCCGGCGCGCCCGCTTCTTCCCGCTGGGCCACACGCCGGGACCGGCACCGCTGCCGCGCGGGGCGGCGGAGGGCAGCGCCGGCCGCGAGCACCCGCGAACGCTCGACCTGCGCCGCTTCGCCTGACGGCGAGGCACTCGCGGGCTGACCCGCCCTCGCCGTGGGCGCGCATGAACCTTACCGGAGCCGCGGCTTCGTCTAGAGTGGGTCCATGACGACCGACCAGGCGGCCCTGGCCGCGCCAGCGAAACTGCCGCCGTTCTGGGACGAGATGGTCGATGGCCGCGGCGGCATCAGGCCGCACTGGCGCGGCCTCGTCGGCATGCTCGCGGGCCTGCCGCAGGGCGGGCTCGCCGACCGCGCACGACGCCTCGACCGCGCCTTCGAGGAGGAGGGTGTCGTCACCGTCCTGCCGGCGGATCCGGGACAGGGGCCCGCCCAGCGGCCCTGGCGCTGCGACCCCATTCCGATGGTGCTGCCCGCGGGCGAGTTCGCGTCTCTCGAAGAGGGGATGAGCCAGCGGGCAGCGCTTCTCTCCGAGATCCTCGCCGATCTCTACGGGCCGCAGCGGCTTCTCGCAGCCGGGCTGATCCCGCCCGCGCTCGTCTTCGCCAACCCGGGCTTCCTTCGCCCCTGCCGCGCACCGGTTCCGCCCCTGCGCCCGATCATCCACCTGCTCGCTGCGGACCTCGTGCGCTCGCCCTCCGGCCAGTGGCAGGTGCTCGCCGACCGCACCGGCGCGCCGAACGGCTTGGGCTTCGCGCGCGAGAACCGGCGGATGGCGGCGCGCGTGATGCCGGAGGCGTTCCGCTCCGTCCAGGTCCGCCAGCTCCGCCCCTTCTTCGACCACTGGGTGGACAGCCTCCAGCGCGCCGCCCCTGCCGGGTCGGACAACCCTCGGCTTGCCCTGCTCACGCCCGGTGCTGCCCACGAGACCTGGTTCGAGCATGTGTTCCTGTCGCGCGAGCTCGGCTGCGCGCTCGTCGAGGGCGCCGACCTGACCGCCCGCGACGGCCAGGTCTTCCTCAAGACGCTGAAGGGTCTGCAGCGGGTGCATGTGCTCCTCCGCCGGGTCGAGGGGCGGCTTGTCGATCCGCTCGAACTCTCGCCGGACAGCGCGGTCGGCCTGCCCGGGCTGCTCGACGCCATGCGCGCGCGCGGCGTGCGCGTGCTGAACGATCCCGGGAGCCATCTCGCTGAGGCGCCCGCCCTCGCCGCCTTCCTGCCGCGGCTCGCAGAGCACATCCTCGGCGCGCCGCTGAGGCTTCCGAGCGTGCCGACCGTCTGGCTTGGCGACCCGGCGGCGCTGGCCGCCGTGCTTGCCGCGCCGGAGCGGTGGATGATCCGCCCCGCCCTCGACGGCGCTGCCCCGGCCCTCCACCCGGCTGAGATGGCCGAGCGGGCGCGCGAGAGCCTGGTTGCGCGACTGCGCGCAACGCCCTGGACCTTCGCCGCGACCGAGCGGGTCTCGCCCTCGGCCGCGCCCTCGCTCGGACCGCAGGGCCTGGCACCCAGGCCGGTCGTGCTGCGCCTGTTCGCGCTCAACGACGGCGCAGGCAGCTGGCGCACCATGCCGGGCGGTCTTGCGCGGCTGATCGAGGACGGCGACAGGGTCGCCGGCCGCCTGCCGCGGATGGGCGTGGCAAAGGATGTGTGGGTGCTGAGCGAGGACCGGGCCGACATCGTCGGCCCCGCCGCCTTCGCCCTGCCGCCGGTCGCGATACGCCGCGCCTCGGGCGAGCTGCCGAGCCGGGTGGCGGACGATCTCTACTGGCTCGGGCGCTATGTCGAGCGGCTTGAGAACGCCGCACGACTCTTGCGGGCTGTGATCGTGCGGCTGGCGCGCGGCTGGCTCCTGCCGCGCGACCTCGCAGAACTCGGCGCTCTCGCCCGATGCCTCGCCGATTCGGGGCTGGTCGAGCCGGAGATCGTCTCCGCCCCTCCGGACGGCCCGGCCCTGCAGCGCGCGATCACCGAGGTCTGTCGCCCGGGCCGGCCCGTGGCGCAGCTTTTCGACCATGTCGGGCGGCTGACCCGCGCCGTGCGCGACCGGCTGACTGCGGACATGTGGGCGACCATCACCCATCTCGCTGCGGAGGCGCGGGAGAAAACCACCGCCGCCTGCCAGGGCCTCGAGGAGCTGAACGAGGCGACGGGGGCGATCATGCGCTTCTCCGCAGGGCTTGCGGGACTCGCGGCCGAGAACATGGTGCGGGGGGGTGGGTGGCTGTTCCTCGATCTCGGCAGGCGAATCGAGCGGGCGGCGCACACGGCGCGCGACATCGGCCACGCGCTTGATCAGCCGCTGCCGCGGGTGGAGGCAGGGCTCAGGCTTGCCATCGAGCTCTGCGACAGCGCCATCACCTACCGCGCCCGCTACCTCTCCGCGCTGCAGCCCGGGCCGGTTCTCGACCTCGTGCTCGCCGACCCGACCAACCCGCGCTCCGTCGCCTACCAGCTCGATTCGGTCGAGCGTCGGCTTGCCGAGGTGCAGGGCATGCCGGAGGGTGATCTCGCCCGCGCCGCAGCCGTCCTGCGCGCCGAGGCGGAGTCGATGGTGGAGGCCGTCGCCACCGCTGCGGAGCCTGCCGCCGAGGCGGTGCGCCTGCCGCCCAGGCTCGCCGCCCTCTCTGCCCAGGTCGGCGCACTCTCGGAGGCGATCGCGCGGCGCTACTTCAGCCACGTCCCGATGGCGCAGCCCCTCGGCGTCGGCGAGGAACAGGCGCAGGGCTGAGGGCGATGCGCTACCGAGTCACGCACACCACGACCTACCACTACCGCGAGGCGGTCGATCTCGCGAGCCACCTTCTGCACCTCACACCGCGCGCCCTGCCCGGGCAGGTGGTGCTGGCCGCCGCGCTCGAGGCCGATCCCGCGCCCGCGCGTATCACGACAGGGGCGGATCATTTCGGCAACGATGTCACCTGGATGTTCATCGAGACGCCGCATGACCGCTTCCGCCTCACCCTTCGCGCTGAGGTGGAGGCCGAGTTCCCGCCCCCGCCGCCGAGCCACGCCACCCCTCCCTGGGAGGAGGTCGCGGCGATCGCCGCCCGGCCGGGAGGCGAGGGCTGGCGCGCGGCAGAGTTCGCCCTGCCGAGCGCGATGGCCCCTGCCGACCCGACAGCCGGCGCCTATGCGGCAGAGAGCTTTCCACCGGGGCGGCCGGTGCTCGCGGGCCTTCTCGACCTCAAGGCGCGGATCAGGCGCGACTTCACCTTCCGCCCGGGCGTGACCACCGTCTCGACACCGGTCGCCCAGGTGCTCGCCTCGCGCGCGGGCGTCTGCCAGGATTTCGCGCACGTGATGATCGCTGGCCTCCGCCAGCTCGGGCTTCCCGCACGCTATGTCTCGGGCTATGTCCGCACATGCCCACGCCCGGGCCAGCCGCGCCGGAAGGGAGCGGACCAGTCGCACGCCTGGGTCGGCGCCTGGCTCGGGCCGGCGCATGGCTGGGTCGATCTCGACCCGACCAACGGGCTTGTGGTGCGCGACGAGCACGTCGTGCTTGGTTGGGGGCGCGACTATGCCGATGTGTCGCCGCTGCGCGGGGTTCTGCTCGGCGGCGGGGCGCACACGCTCTCGGTTGCGGTCGATCTCGAGCCGGTTGGGGAAGAGTTCGCGGCGTGACGGGACAGAGGGCGGCGGAACAGTGGGCGGAGGGACTGGTGGCGGGACTGGCGGAGGGACCGGCGTGAGGGGACAGGGTGCGGCGGGACTGGCGCCGGAACGGAGGGCGACGGGACAGAGAGCGGGAAGGGAGGCGTGAGGCTCCCAAGCTTCGATGACGTTCTGGCAGCGCGCGACCGGCTTGCCGGCCGGATCGTGCGCACGCCCATGCTGCAGAGCCCGGTGCTCGATTCCGCTCTCGGCGCCAAGGTGCTGCTGAAGCCTGAGTCGCTGCAGCGGACCGGCTCCTTCAAGCTGCGCGGCGCGACGAACCGGATCGCCAAGATGACGGAGGCCGAACGCTCCCGCGGCGTCGTCACCTACTCCTCGGGCAACCACGGCCAGGCCTGCGCCGCTGCCGGCCGCGCCTTCGGCATGCCGGTCGTCGTCGTCATGCCCGCCGACGCGCCCTCGATCAAGGTCGAGAGCACGCGCCGCTGGGGGGCGGAGATCATCCGCTACGACCGCGACAGGGACGACCGCGAGGCGATCGGCCGGCGGCTGTGCGAAGAGCGCGGGGCCACACTCGTCCCGCCTTTCGACGACCCGGATGTGATCGCGGGCCAGGGCACGGCAGCGCTCGAACTGATCGAGGACGCTAAGGCGGCCGGCCTTCGGCTCGATGCGCTCTTCGTCTGCACCGGCGGCGGCGGGCTGCTCGCCGGCTCGGCTCTCGCGGTCGAGGGCGCCGCCAAGGGTGCGGCGGTGATCGCGGCCGAGCCGGTGGGCCACGACGACCACGCCCGCTCCTTCGCGGCGAAAGAGCGCGTGCGCAACGCCCCGGGTGGCTCGACGCTCTGCGACGCCCTGCTCGCGCCCACCCCTGGCGAGCTTACCTTCGCCGTCAATCTCGGCCGCGTGCACGGCGCCGCCGTGGTGCCTGACAAGGACGTGCTGCGCGCCATGCGCTTCGCCTTCGACCACCTCAAGCTCGTGGTCGAGCCTGGCGGGGCCGTGGCGCTCGCCGCCGCGCTCTACGGCAATGTCAGCCTCAAGGATGCCGTGGTCGGCGTGATCATCTCTGGCGGCAATGTCGATCCGGAGGTTTTCGCGCGCGCGCTGGCCGCGTGACCGGGGCAACGATCGGCAGAGACACGACGCCGCCCCAAGACTTGACCCGCGACAGAGGAGGCTTCCGCATGCTCAGGGACTGGCTCGGCTTCAGCACAGCGCTGCGCGGCGCGGTTGCGCATATCACCAAGGCGCACCCCGAGATCATCAAGGGGTTCGGCGCCCTGAACCACGCCTCGAAACAGACGCGGCATCTCGATGCCAAGACGCGCGAGCTGATCGCTCTTGCCGTCGCCATCACCACGCGCTGCGAGGGCTGCATCGATGCCCATGCGGCTGCGGCGCACAAGGCCGGCGCGACCAGGGAGGAGATCGCCGAGGCGCTCGGGGTTGCGATCGCGCTCAACGCAGGCGCGGCGTTGACCTATGCGGGCTATGTGATGGACGCGGTCGAGGCACATTCGGCCACAAGCGTCGGCAGCGCTCCCTGAATCGCGCGGTGCCGACGGGTGCGGCGCAGCGACTTACTCGCAGCCGCTGAGCGCTCCCTGAACCGTGCGCCGCACCTCCCGGTCGCGCCTCGTAACGCCGGCGGGATCGACGCTGCGATCCGGTGGCGGGGCGCGCAGGCGCTGCGGCCAAGGCGCTACGGCCGCGTTGCCGGCCGTCCCGCAGCTGTTTGCCCAAGCAACGGCCATGCAACCGCGGCGCAGATCGGCGGCGCGACCGCGAGACTGGCCGCCTCCGGTCGTGCAGGCAGCCCCGGCAGGCGGCCGGATCACATCCGGATCACATCTCGCTGTAGGTGCCGCCCTTCCAGACGTAGAAGACGTAGTCGGGCTGTGTCACATCGCCCTTGCGGTCGAAGCTGATCGGCCCGAGCACGCTCTGCCACGGCCCGTGCGCCTTCAGAGTCTCTGCTACCCGGCGCGGGTCGGTCGTGCCTGCGCGCTTTGCTGCCTCCGCCCAGATCTGGATCGCGGCGTAGGTGTAGAGGACGTAGCCCTCAGGGTCGATGTTTCGGGCGCGGAACTTCGCCACCACCTCGGCCGCCTGGGGGCGCTTGCGCGGGTCGGAGGAGAAGGTCATCAGCGTGCCCTCGCCCGCCGGACCAGTGATCTGCCAATACTCGTTGGTGACGAGCGCGTCGGCGCCGATCGCGAGCGCCTGCAGGCCACGCTCGCGCATCTGCCGCACGATCAGGCCCGTCTCGGTGTGGTAGCCGCCGAAATAAACGACTTCGATGTTCGCCTGCTGCAGCCGGCTGACGATCGCCGAGTAGTCGCGCTCGCCGGCGACATAAGCCGTAAACAACGTCTCCTGCATGCCGCCGGCGTTCATCACCTTCTTGACCTCGTCGGCGAGCCCTTTGCCGTAGGCGGAGTTGTCGTGCAGAATGGCGACCCGCTTGTCGCGCAGGTTCCTCAGGATGTAATTCGCCGCGACCATCCCCTGCTGGTCATCGCGGCCGCAGACGCGGAAGGTGTTCCAGCTTCCCTCGTCGGTGTAGCGCGGGTTGGTCGAGGCGGGGCTGATCTGCAGTACGCCCTCCTCGGCATAAACCTTGGAGGCGGGGATCGAACTGCCCGAGCAGAAGTGGCCCGCGACGAACTGCACCCGGCGCGACACGAGATTGTTGGCGACCGAGACGGCCTGGCGCGGGTCGCAGGCATCATCGCCGATCTCGAGCACGAGCTGCTGGCCGAGCACGCCGCCGGCAGCGTTGATGTCGGCCACCGCCTGTTCGGCGCCTGCCTTCATCTGCGCGCCGAAGGCGGCGTACTGCCCGGTCATCGGTCCGGCTGCAGCGATGCGGATCTGCGCCTCGGCGGGCGCGCCGCCGGCGACGAGCGCGGCCACGGCAGCCGCGACGAGCGTTCTGCGGAGCATGATCGTCTCCTTCCGTGATGGCGGCCTCAAGTCCGCCGATCCAGTCGGCAACCTAGCCAAAACGGCGCTTGCGTGGAAGGGGAAGGATGCCCCTCAGGCCCTTCCGCCTTCGAGATAGGCCGCCCGCACCTCCGGCCGCGCAAGCAGTTCCGCGCCTGTGCCGCTCATGGTGATCCGCCCGTTGACGAGCACGTAGCCGCGATCGGCAAGGCTGAGCGCCTGCCAGGCATTCTGTTCCACGAGCAGCACGGTGAGCCCGGTTGTGCGGTTGAGCTCCCGGATCGCGGCGAAGATCTGCCGCACCACCATCGGCGCAAGCCCGAGCGAGGGCTCGTCGAGAAGCAACAGGCGCGGGCGGCTCATCAGCGCGCGGCCGATCGCGAGCATCTGCTGTTCGCCGCCCGAAAGCGTGCCGCCGCGCTGGCCGAGCCGCTCCTTAAGCCGTGGGAACAGCGTGCAGACCGACTCGAGGTCCTGCTCGAAACTGGCCGTGCCGGCCACTTCAGCGCCCATGCGCAGGTTCTCGAGCACGGTCATGCGCGGGAAGATTCGGCGCCCCTCCGGCGCCTGGGCGATGCCGCGGCGCATGATCAGGTGCGTCGGCATGCCGGTGATGTCCTCGCCGGCATGGAAGATCCTGCCCGAAACCGGCGCGGGGCTGCCGCAGATCGTCATCATCAGCGTCGACTTGCCGGCGCCGTTGGCGCCGATCAGCGTCACGATCTCGCCCTGCATCACCTCAAGCGAGACCTCGCGCAGCGCCACGATCGCGCCGTAGGCCGTGGTGACGCGCGAGAGCGACAGAAGCGGCGCGGTCGCTTGTCCGGTCGTCACTCGCCGTGCAGGGCGGCGTCCACCGCCAGCGCCTCCTCCTCCTCGACGCCGAGATAGGCGGCGATCACCTTCGGGTCCTCGCGGATCGCCGCCGGGGCGCCGTCGGCGATCTTGCGGCCGTAGTCGAGAACGATGATGTGGTCCGAGATCGCCATCACCACCGACATGTCGTGCTCGATGAGCAGGATGGAGCAGCCGTTGCCGTCCGCCCCGTGGCCCTGAATGAAGCGCAGGAGCGCGTTCAGCTCCTCGCTCTCGCGCGGGTTGAGGCCAGCGGCCGGCTCGTCGAGGCAGAGGAGCTGCGGCTCGGTGCACATCGCGCGCGCGATCTCGAGCCGCCGCTGCGCGCCGTAGGGGAGGCTCGCGGCCGCGTCGTCCGCGCGGGCGGCAAGCCCGGTGCGGTCGAGCCAGAACCTGGCGCGGTCGATCGCTTCAGCCTCGCGGCGCATGTAGGGGCCGAAGCCGAGCAGCGCGAGCGGCAGACGCGCGCCCTCGCGCATCAGCCGGTTGTGCTGCGCGACCATCAGGTTCTCAAGCACGGTCATGCCGCCGAACAGGCGTATGTTCTGGAAGGTGCGGGCGATGCGCGCATCGCGCGCGATCCGGTGCTGCGGCAGCCGCTCGAGGCGGAAGCGGGCGCCGTCGGGGTGCGTGACGGTGATGCTCCCTCCGGTCGGCCTGTAGAAGCCGGTGAGGCAGTTGAACACCGTCGTCTTGCCAGCGCCGTTCGGGCCGATGATGGCGGTGATTTCTCCTCGCGCCGCCTCGAAGGAGAGACGATCGACGGCGACGAGCCCGCCGAAGCGCATCGAGAGCGCCTCGACGGCGAGGATCGGCGCGCTCATCCTCTCCCCTCCGCCACGTGCTCGGCGCCGATCGAACGGCGCGCGCCGAGGCTCACTGAGGGCTCGCGCGAGGAGACGAGGCCGCGCGGCCGCCAGACCATGATCGCGACCATCGCCAAGCCGAAGACGAGCATGCGGTACTCGTCAAGCCCGCGGAATACCTCGAAGCCGCCGATCATCAGCGTCGCTGCCACGGCCACGCCGAGCTGGCTGCCCATGCCGCCGAGCACGACGATCGCGAGGATCAGGGCGCTCTCGACGAAGGTGAAGCTCTCTGGGCTGATGAAGCCCTGCCGTGTGGCGAAGAACGCCCCGGCGAAGCCGCCGAACATCGCGCCCGTTGCGAAGGCGGTGAGCTTGACCGAAACGACCGAGAGGCCGAGCGCGCGCGCGGCCACCTCGTCCTCGCGCAAGGCCTCCCAGGCGCGGCCGATCGGGTGGCGGCGCAGCCGTATCGTGACGAAGTTGGTCAGCAGCGCGAGCGCGAGGATCAGGTAGTAGAGGAAGATGATCCGGTGCAGAGGCGACGGCTCGAGGCCGAAGAAGCCAGCGAACGTGCCCTCGCCGCCGGCCATCGAGAAGGGCAGGCCGAAGAAGGTCGGGCGCGGTATGCCACTCATCCCGTTCGGGCCGCCGGTGAGCGTCGTCCAGTTCAAAAGCACCACCCGGATGATCTCGCCGAAGGCGAGCGTGACGATGGCGAGATAGTCGCCGCGCAGCCGCAGCACCGGGAAGCCGAGGATGATTCCCCAAGCGGCAGCGAACAGCCCGCTCAGCGGCAGCGCCGCCCAGAAGGAGAGGTCGAAGAATTTGGCGAGCAGCGCGTAGCCGTAGGCGCCGACGGCATAGAAGGCGACGTAGCCGAGATCGAGCAGGCCCGCCAGGCCGACCACGATGTTGAGGCCCCAGCCGAGCATGATGTAGGTGAGCACAAGCGTTCCGAGATCGATCTCGTAACGGCCGACTCCCGGGATGAAGGGAAGAAGGACGGAGAGCGTGAGCAGGACGGGCGCGACCATCCGTCCGATCCGCGCGTAGGGCGAGGGGCCGATCCGCGGCGGCGCATCGGCCGCACGCGCGGCTGCGGCTTGGCGGCTTGCGAGGAACAGGCCGAACAGCAGGCGGCCCGCGAACACCGCAGCGACGGCTGCGAGCAGAAGCCCAGGACGCGGCACGAGCGTGAGCCCGCGATCGGCGGCCTCGGTCTTCAGTCCGAGCAGCGGGGCGCCGACGCCGAGCGCGACCAGAGCCGCAAGCCCTGCGTCCTTCACGGAATGGAGGAGGCCCGCTGTTCGCGCCACGCTCTCAGACCTTCTCGACGTCGTGGCGGCCCAACAAGCCGGAGGGCATGAAGAGGAGCGTCAGCGCGAGGATGGAGAAGGCTGCGACGTCCTTGTACTGGACCGAGAAATACGCGGACCAGAAGGTCTCGATCAGGCCGATCAGCAGCCCGCCCAGCACCGCCCCCGGCAGCGAGCCGATGCCGCCGAGCACCGCCGCGGTGAAGGCCTTCACACCGGCGACGAAACCGATGAAGAAGTCGATCACGCCGTAGTAAAGCAGGTACATCATGCCTGCCACAGCGGCGAGCGCCGCACCGATCACGAAGGTGAGGCTGATCGTGCGGTCGGTGTCTATGCCGAGCAGCCTTGCCATCTTCTGGTCCTGCTCGCAGGCGCGCATCGCGCGGCCAAGCGGGGTGCGCGAGACGATCACCGTGAAGGCGGCAAGCACCACGAGCGTGGTCAGGATGATCAGGATCTGCATGATGCTGACCGAGACCGTCACGGTCGCTCCCTCGAACAGCACGAAGCCGCCTCGGACCACGGGTTCGAGCGGCTTCACGCGCGCCCCCTGGCTCACCTGCACGAGGTTCTGCAGGAAGATGCTCATGCCGATCGCCGAGATCAGCGGCGCGAGGCGGAAGGAGCCGCGCAGCGGCCGGTAGGCGATGCGCTCGACCGCGAAACCGTAGACGGCCGTGAACCCCATCGCGATCGCGAGCACGAGCACAAGCGCGATCGGCACAGCCGTGATCCCGGCGATGCCGAGCAGCAGGAACGAGATCAGCGAGATGAAGGCGCCGACCATGAACACGTCGCCATGGGCGAAATTGATCATGCCGATGATGCCGTAGACCATCGTGTAACCGAGCGCGATCAGCCCGTAGATCATTCCGAGCGTCAGCCCGTTGACGAGCTGTTGCAGCGCGTAGTCCACCCGATCTCCCCTGCGCCTGCCGGCGCCGCCGACGCACGCCACCCTGCGTCTCGAATGGCAGAACCAAGGCCGCGGCGCAACCGGCCTCGCACCCCTGCGGCGGCGAGGATGACCTCTCCGTTCAGCCGAGCAGCGCGGCGGCGATCTCGCGCCACTCCTCGGCGAAGTCGCCACGCGCAACCGGCTTGCCGGCGCGGCGGTACCAGTAGGTTGCGTTGGCCGGGTCGGGCTCCTTCCGGTGCAGGTAGGCGTGCACCCAATCATGCGCCGGGTCGCCCTCCTTCTCCTGCGCAGCAGCATGCGCGCGGGCCCAGTCGCCCTTCGCGTCCCACCACAGAGCGCGCAGCGGCCCGGGAAGGCCCTCGGGAGGCGCCTCGGCGGCGAGGCTCGCCTCGAAGGTCGCGAGATCGATCGCCCTGGCTCCCTCAGCCGAGGTCATCGGGCGGGTCGGGTCGTCGGCGCGTGTGCGCATCGGCGCGTCCTTCCACGGTGGGATCGCCCCACGATAGGGTGGGAAAGCCGAGGCGACAAAGGGGAGGGGACGATGAACCTGTTCGCGAAGCTCAAAGCGCGGGAGGCGTCGGGCGCTCCGATCCGGATCGGGGTGATCGGCTGCGGCAAGTTCGCCTCGATGTTCCTCGCCCAGGTGCCGCGCACGCCCGGGCTGCATGTCGCAGCGATCGCTGACCTCGCGCCTGAGCGGGCACGCGCCAATCTCGCGCGCATCGGCTGGGAGGCGGAGCGGTCGGCCGCATCCGGTCTCGACGACGCGATCGCGCGCCGGGCAACCTGGCTCGTTGAGGACGCGATGGCGATGGTCGCCGACCAGCGCCTTGATGTCGTGATCGAGGCGACCGGGCACCCGGCCGCGGGCATCGCGCATGCGCGCGCAGCGATCGCTGCCGGCAAGCACATTGTGATGGTGAACGTGGAGGCCGACGCGCTCGCGGGCCCCGCTCTCGCTGCCGAGGCGGCGAAGGCCGGCGTGGTCTACAGCCTAGCCTACGGCGACCAGCCCGCGCTCGTATGCGAGCTCGTCGACACGCTGCGCGCCGCGGGCTTCACGGTGACAGCGGCGGGCAAGGGCACGAAATACCTCCCACTCTATCATGCCTCGACGCCAGAGACGGTCTGGGGCCATTACGGGCTGAGCCCCGAGGCGGCGGCAGCGGGCGGGATGAACCCGCAGATGTTCAACTCCTTCCTCGACGGGACCAAGAGCGGCATCGAGATGGCCGCGGTCGCCAACGCCACCGGCCTCGCGGTGCCCCAGGACGGGCTGCTCTTCCCGCCCTGCGGCGTCGATGACCTGCCGCTGATCCTGCGCCCGGCATCCGAGGGCGGCGTGCTCGTCGGCAGGGGCATGGTCGAGGTCGTCTCGTCACTGGAACGGGACGGGCGTTGCGTGGCGCGCGACCTCCGCTGGGGAGTCTATGCCGTGTTCGAGGGGGAGACGGACTATGTCCGCCGCTGCTTCTCCGAATACGGGGTGCGCACAGACCCTTCTGGCCGCTACGGCGCGCTCTGGCGCCCCTACCACTTCATCGGGCTTGAACTCGGGGTGTCCGTGGCCTCCGCCGTGCTCAGGGGCGAGGCGACCGGCGCGCCTCAGGCCTTCCGCGCCGATGTCGTGTCGGTCGCCAAGCGCGATCTCGCGGCCGGCGAGGTGCTCGACGGCGAGGGGGGATCGACCGTGTGGGGAAAGGTGATCCCTGCGTCGCGCTCTCTCTCGCTCGGTGGGCTGCCGATCGGGCTCGCGCACGGGGTCGCGCTCGCGCGGCCTGTGGCCGCGGGCTCGATGGTGCGTTGGTCCGACGTGCGCGCTCAAGAAGACGCGGCGACGCGCTACCGCCGCGCGATGGAGCAAAGCCTGATCGCGCAGGCAGCGTGAGTGCTTTCCGCACGCCCCGTGCCACGAGGGAGCGCGCGGGAGAGCGGGAGGCGCGAGCCTGCCGGCGATGACCCGCACGGGCAGTGACGTGCTCGCTGCTTTCTGACCGAGGACAAATTGGATCTGTCTCCGTTTGCCCAGTGTCTGGACCGTATCGCTTGTCTGTTTCGGGGCCGTGTTGGATCAGGCCGAGGGCGCGAGGCCCCAGAGGCGCGCAGCGACCTCGGCCCGATCCTTCGCGCAAGCGCTGCATCTTGCTACTCATCCGGCGTCAGGCCAACGAGGCTGCCGTGGGTTCGGACAGGGTTGTCGTCCTGCCGCCAGGCCTCGAATGGGCGAGGGGCCTCCGTCAGTGAGCCGGACGCGTGCTCGTTCAGGCATTCGTCCCGCTGTCGGCCGTTGAAACGCTCCACGAACGCATTCCGCCGCGGCTTCCCAGGCGCGATGTGGCGTCATTCGACGCCGCGCTCCTCCGGCCAGCGCGGCACCGCCACCAAGGTCCTGCACCATGCCATTGTGACCTCTGATCGCCTTCTGCTCGCCGAGGATCATCGTGGGCAGGCGCCGCCCTGCCACCAGGCGCTCCAACGCGCGCGCCAACCGCGCGCAGCTGACCTTCCGCCAGCGCGTCGGCCACCAAGTCGAGGCTCCATCGCAGGTCAGCACGCTGCGGCACCGTCATCAGCGCCCGCCGGCCCAGCGCCCGCTTGCGTCCGCCACGAAGCCACGGATCGGCAAGTTCGCGCCGCCGCTCCGCAACGCCGCGCCCCCGCGATCGGTGCGCTCGTCCCGCAATGCCGAGCGATCCACCCCGATCAGCCTGGAGGTGCCCGTCCGCTTTAGCCGTGCTCGCGCCCCAACGCCGCGAACCGCGGCGCAAGCCCGATCAGTGCCTGTCTGCAGGCCGGGCAGCAACGGCTTGTCCAGCACCGCCTCGGCTCGCGGCGTCTTCAGCCGACGGTTCTCCTCCTCCAGCCCCTTCAGCCGCGACGACCCCGATGGCTTCAGCCCGCCATACTTCGCTTTGCGGTTGTCGCGCCTCTGGTCGCCGATACCGTGCTTCCGGCACAACGCCGTCGCCGAACGCCACGCCTCGTGCTCCTTCGGGATCCCTCAGACCTGCCCCTCACGAACGAGGGCCCGTCAAATCGCCCTCTGCTCCTCGACGGCTCCGACTTATCCCTCGCTGAAACTGCGGGAAGCCCCTCACTACGAGTGCGTGGGATCACAACAGATGATCGCAACAGATGGTGTGCATACCCGTTCGCAACAAAGCCTTCTCCTGCGGTCGCTGGTCATACGTGGAAAGCTTCATAGCTCGAGCAGGAGCCGCTCCGGCGCCTCGACCGCCTCCTTGATACGAACGAGAGCGCCGACAGCCTCGCGCCCGTCGATGATGCGGTGGTCGTAGGAGAGAGCGACATACATCATCGGGCGTATCTCGACCTTGCCGCCGACTGCCACGGGCCGCTCCTCGATCTTGTGCATCCCGAGTATGGCCGATTGCGGCGGGTTGAGGATCGGCGTCGACATCAGCGAGCCGAACACGCCGCCGTTGGTGATCGAGAACGTTCCGCCCGCCATATCCTCAAGCGTCAGCGTGCCGTCGCGCGCCTTGCGGCCGAACTCTGCAATCGCTGCCTCGATCGCAGCAAGCGAGAGCGTCTCTGCGTTGCGCAGAACCGGAACAACCAGGCCAGACGGCCCAGAGACGGCGATGCCGATGTCCATGTAGTGGTGGAAGAGGATCTCTTCGCCCTCGATCGCAGCGTTGACGGCGGGGAAGTCACGCAGAGCGGCGACCGCCGCCTTGACGAAGAAGCCCATGAACCCGAGGCGAACGCCATGGCGCTTCTCGAACGCGTCCCTGTAGCGGGCGCGCAGGGCCATCACCGCAGACATGTCGATCTCGTTGAACGTCGTGAGGATGGCGGCGGTGTTCTGCGCCTCCTTCAGCCGCCGCGCGATGGTCTGCCGAAGTCGCGACATCTTCACCCGCTCGACTCGGCGCGCGCCGTCCGCCGCCGGCTTCGGCGCCGTCTCCGGCTTGGGATCGGGCGCCGCCGGGGCGGGCGCCTGCCTCGCCCCACCCTCGATCACCTTCAGGACGTCGGCCTTCGTCACCTGGCCAGACTTGCCGGTTCCAACGACGCTGCCGGGAGCCAGGCCGGAATCGGCCATCAGCTTCGCCGCTGCCGGCAAGGGCGGCCGCGCTGCCCCGGCCAGCGTGCCAGGACCGGCAACCGGCTCGGGCTTTGGTGCGTCGGCCGAGCGTGCTGTGGCAGAAGCGCCGGCCGAGACCGTGCCGAGCACGGCGCCGACCGAGACCTCTGTGCCTTCCGCAGCGACCACGCTCTCGATCACGCCGGCGGCCGGGCTTGGCACCTCCACCGTCACCTTGTCGGTCTCGAGCTCGACCACGGGTTCGTCTGCGGCGACGGGTTCTCCCGGCTTCTTCATCCAGCGTGCGACCGTAGCCGAGGCGACGCTTTCGCCGAGCGTTGGAACCTTGATCTCGACCGACATCGGCTTTCCCTGTCCTGTTCTGACCGGCCGAATAGAGGCGCGGCGTGGCGCGGAAGGCAACCTGTGAACTGCCGCTCAGCCCTCCCGCCTTGCTGCGCTCAGCGCGCCGTCGCTCGCAGGGAGGGTTGGAGGACGGAGACGAAGAACTCACGGACTCGGCGGACCGAGTCGGCCGCCGCCTGTTCATTCCGCTCCAAGCGGACGGGCCCGCCACGGCCGCCCGCCGCCGCCGGATCGAAAAACGTCGCCTCACCCTCGCGCAGGCGGTCCCAGGCGTGAGCGACCCCGCTGTAGACATGCAAAAGAACCGGAGCGCCGGAAGCGGCCGTCGACCGACCACCGAAGGCATCGCGACAGTCCTGTCCGTCGGGTCGCGTGTCGTAATCCTCGATCCCGGCGGCAAGAACGAGAATGGGCATGAGCGGCCAGCGTCCCGCGACGACGCGATGGGAGGCCGTACCAGGAACCGCGAAGGCCCAGCACACGGGATAGAGAGACGCGACCCCCTTGAACCAGACGTCCGGCTTCGGGAAAGCCGAACGCACCTCAGGCGAGGCCAGGAGCAGTCCCATCACGGCGCCCCAGGACTGACCCATCACGCCGATCCGATCGCGGTCGATCTTCGGGTGCGCGGCGAGGAACGCCAAGGCGCCAACCGCGTCAGCCAAGGTGTGGAAGGTCGAACGTGGTCTCGCCCTGGACAGGTCGACACCAGGGAGCACGCCCCTCGGTCCCCACATGTCGATTTGCAGCGCTGCGATCCCGGCCTCACGCAGGGCCTGAACGTAAGGCGTCGCCCTGCCGTCGATCCCGGCGGTCGAATGCAGCACGACGACAGCCGGAAACGGGCCCGCGCCCGGCGGCAGGGTCAAGGCCCCGCCGATGTCCCGCGGCGCTTCGGGGATTCGTCCATCCGGTTGGACTGGCGATCTGAGGCTCTGGCCTGGGTTGATGGTCAGGATCTCGACACGCGTGCTCTCGGCAGGCAGTCGCTCGGGGGATAGCCAGGGCGACCGAAGCGGCTCGACCTGCCCCGGGCCACCCTCCTGGCCAGGACCAGTGCACGCCGTGAAGGCGAGCAAAGCTGAGAGAACCCACCGCCTCATGTCCGTGGTTCAATGTTCTGACGACCGCGAAAACCGTGCGAGGTCTTGCACGATCCTCTCCGGCAACGAAAGACGTCAGTCGCGGTGAGCTGGGGCACCGGCGTAGGGTGACGCCACGCCTCAGGGCGCGAGCGCCTCGGCCACCAGGCCTCAGGGCGCGAGCGCCTCGGCCACCAGCGCCTCCTGCTCGGCGACGTGCACCTTGTAGAACCCCGTCGCCGGGCTCGCCGCCTCACGCCGCCCGACATAGCGCGGCCGTGCGCCCTTTCGCCCCGCATCCGCGAGCGAGGCTTCGAGGCGTCGGTCGATGAAGCTCCAGGCGCCCATGTTCTCGGGCTCCTCCTGGCACCACACCACTTCGGCCTTCGGATACTGCGCGAGCAGCCGCGCGATCGTCCTGCGCGGATAGGGGTAGAGCT
>Ga0308417_1000993_pt1 | contig 19767 bp, 18 predicted proteins | sample HotsprSampleOS65_FD_203528 | JGI IMG/M metagenome (GOLD analysis project Ga0308417, IMG submission 203528) | Hot spring phototrophic mat microbial communities from Octopus Spring, Yellowstone National Park, Wyoming, United States - 20090730_OS65 ... | reverse complement strand
AAGGAGTAGAGAAAGCCGTATCCGGTCAACCCTCGGGGAAACGAGTCGTACTGCGTGGCGTAGCCTGTTCGGCGCAACAGTTGCTCGGGACGCTCCGGCGAGATCCCCAACACGCTCACCCGGCCCCAACTGGGCCGCACCAGCCCCGTCATCAGATTCATTAACGTGGTCTTGCCGGAACCGTTCGGGCCCACAAGGCTGGTGAGGCCCGGCCCGATGGCAAGCGTGACGCGGTTGACGCCCAAGACTTCGCCGTAGAACTTCGATACGTCCTCGAACAGAATGCCGCTGTTCATCGAACGGTCTCGACGGCGCGGAGCTTGCGGTGGAGCAGAGCCAGCGATAGCAAGCCCACGCCGATCAGCATCGCCCATGCCGCCCACTCCGGCGTCTGGCCGCCCCGGGCCTGGACGCGGAAGAAGACGGCGCCCGCGCCGGTCTGGGCCGCCCTGCCGAACAGGTTCACCCAGACCGTGCCGACCAGATGGCTGAGGTTGAGCAACTGTCCCCAGTGCGTGCCCAACAGTTCGTTGGAGGCGTTGCCGAGAGCGCCTCCAAGGAAGAAGATCAGAAAAAGCGCGGCGCCGGCCAGCGGTTTCCATCGAACCCAAGCCGAGATGGCAAGCACCATCAGCGATAGAACCAGGATCCAGATCCAGGAGCCGGCCAGCAGGGCGAAGGCAATACGCCGGTGCGCCTCCAGCCACGCATCGCCCTCCAAGCTCCACTGGAGGCCGACGAGCAGCAGGCCCGGCACCCAGGTGATCAGAGACATCAGGATCACCAGCACCGAGACCTTGCCCAGCACATAGCTCCGGCGCGTGAGCGGCCGCGCCAGATAGAGCGGCAGAGCGCCGTGCGTCAGATCCGCCGCCACCAGGCCTGGGCCGGCGATCGCGGCCACGAAGAAGCTCAGCATGCTTTGAAAGCCAAGAAAGAACAGGAAGAAGCCCTCATCGATCGGCACCAGTTTTCGGGCATCGAGCCGGAGCGCCTCGAGTGCGCCGAGGTTATGCCGCAAGTAGATCAGCAGCGCGCAAATTACGGGGCACAGAAGCGTCCCGAGGAGGAACAGCCCGAAGAAGCGTCGCTCGCGCAGCTCCTGCCAGGCATACCGCGCCGGAACGAGAAAACGAAGCCACTCGGGTGTCAGCGGGCCCTGGTAACGCTCGTAACTCCGCTTATAGATCGGCATCGAGCGACTCCATGGCGCGGAAGAACAGTTCTTCGAGCGAATCGCGCTTGTAGCTCAGGCGGACCAGTTGTACGCCATGCCGCGCAGCGATCTCGAACAGGGACCGTGTCGTCAGCCCATCGGGCAGCGTGAGCCGGCCCCTGCCGTTCGGCGTCCACAAGACCTCGCATCCCGAGCGTCGGATCTCCTCCAGGAAGGCCGGGCCGGCGCCGCGGGCCTCGAGCTCGATCCAGCGCCGGTGGGTGCGCCGTTCCTCGTCAAGGTCGCAGAAGGCGGCGATGCGCCCGTCCTTGAGGATCAACACCTGATCGCAGGTCTCTTCGACGTCGCGGAGCAGGTGCGAGGAGATGAGCAGCCGAGCTTGCCCAGTAGCCCGGATCTGGCGGATGAGCTCGAGCATGCGCTCGCGCCCGGGCGGATCCAGGCCGTTGGTCGGCTCGTCAAGCACCAACAGGCTCGGCCCGTGCGCGACCGCCTGCGCCAGCTTGACCATCTGTTTCATACCCGTCGAGTAAGTCCCGAGCCGCCGGTAACGCGCCTCGCCCAGCCCGACGAAAAACAGCGCTTCATGAGCGCGCTCCATCGCCGCCTTGGGCGGCAGTCCTGCCAGCTCCGCCATCAACCGGACGAATCCGACTCCGGTCATCGAAGCGATGAAGGCGTCGTTTTCCGGCATGTAACCGGTAGCGGCCTTGAGCGGGCGGGTTTCGCGCCGGATGTCGAACCCGCCTAAGCGAGCCGTGCCGGCCGAGGGCGCCACCAGCCCCAGCAGCGTGTGAATCAGCGTGGTCTTGCCGGCGCCGTTCGGCCCCAGCAAGCCGATCGCTTCGCCGGAGAAGGATCCGCTAAGGCCATGGAGGACCGTCCGCCGTCCGAAGCGGACCTCGAGGCCTTCCAACTCGACCAGCGGCGCCATCACCTACGAGGATACGCTGGCCTCGGGCCCCGGGTTCGGCCCGCGTCGGGATGATGCCCGCCTATAATAGGGCCATGTTGAGGTCGCTCGTTGCGGTGTCGGTCTTTTCGGGCCTGGCGGCCGGGCAACACGCCCCGCTGCTGATCTTGCACAAGGGGGCCAGTTCGCTCGGCTTCTACACACACGAAGGCGCCCACCTGGCGTCGGTGCCCGTCGGCCTGCATCCCCATGAGATGGTGCGCTCGGCCGACGGCCGCTATCTCTACACCACCGACAACGGGACCATGCGCATCGAGCAGGCCGGCGAGGGCGGCAACACGGTGTCGATCGTCGATCTCGAGACAAGAAGCAAGATCGGAGAGATCTCGCTGGGGCGCTACAGGCGACCGCACGGCATCGATCTGGACCCGAAAACCGGATTGCTATACGTCAGCACGGAGCTCCCCGACCAGTTGCTCGTCGTAGACCCCAAATCCCGGAAAGTAGTGCGGACTTACGACACCAAGGGCAAGACGGCTCACATGGTGAAGCTCGGCCCCGGTGCGCGATGGGCCTATGTGAGCCACAGCAACTCCTCGAACGTGGCCGCCATCGAGCTCGCCACGGGCAAGGTGAAGCTCATCGCTACGGGCGCGCGCCCCGAGGGCAGCGCGCTGTCGGCAGACGGCCGCTTCCTTTATGTGGTCAATCGCGAAGCGGCGCAGATCACCGTCATCGATACGGCGACGCAATCGGCCGCCGGCGTGATCCCGACGGGCAAAGGACCCGTTCGCGTGCAAGTGGCCCCGGACGGGACCATCGTCTACGCCCTGATGCACGAGAAAGCCGTCGGCTTTGCCGATCCGGCGGCGCGACGCCAGGTGGCCACGGTGCCGTTCGGCGGCGCACCGGTCTCGCTGGCGCTCGCGCCGGACGGCTCTCTCGCCTTCGCCGCCGCGCAGGATATCGACACCGTCTACGTGGTTTCGGTGAGGGAACGACGCGTGGTCCGCGAAGTTCGAACCGCGCCCAAAAGCTTCCCCGACGCGATCCTCGTGCTCGACTGAGCGGCGCGGCGGCCGCCTCAGCGCCGTTCGGTGACCGTGACCGGCGCAGCCAGTTGGAAACGGAGCACGGTTTCGGCGGGAATCTCCGCCGGGTCGCCGCGCGTGGCGAGCGTCCCGGCCACGCCGGCGCCGGCCCCGACGCCCGCACCGATGGCCGCTCCCTTTCCGCCTCCCGCGATACCGCCGATGGCGGCGCCGATGCCGCCGGCGATGCCGGTCTTCACGGCGTCTTTCTTCACCGAGCTCTTCGCCTCGACCGAGACCTGGCTGGTTTGGATCTCCACACGCTGGCCGTCGGCCGTCGTCACGCTTTCCAGCGTCACCGCCAGCGAGGCGAGCCCCTTGACCCGGCCGCCCGGATCGGACTCCACGATCCGGCCCTCCACCGTCGCCCCTTTCGGCGCGATGACCCAGTCGCCGCTCACGAGGGGGTCTTCGAGTGTGGCGAGAAATCGCTCACCCGTCTTGACCAGTTTGGTCGAGAGCGTATTGGTGGTGCGCACCGCGATCGTCGTGCCCGCCTCAAGCCGAGCCTGCTTGGGGGGAGGCGGCGCGGGAGCGGGAATCGTCGCCCGGGGCGTTTCGGGCGCCGGCGTGCTTGCCGGGGGAGCGCTCGCCAGGGGTTCGCTTGCGGCCCGGCGCGGCGCCGTCCTGGGTGGAGCCGCCGGGGGCGCTGCTTGCGGCGGCGCCTGCGGCTCACTCGGGGCTAAGGCCGTCGTCTGCGGAGTTGCTCCCCCCGGCGGCGCTTCGGCCTGAGGCTCTGTTTGGCGCTGACACGAAACGAGCATCGCAACGGCGATCAGGGTCGTCAAGGTGCACAGCAGGGCTTTCGGAGAGGGTGAGTTGCGCACACCTCGATCTTACGCCAGCCCGAGCTCCTCGATCGCCTCGCCTGCTGCGCGCAGATTCGCCAGGCGCATCTCGGAATACTTGCGCGAGAGGAGCACCCCGTGGGCACCGGCGCCGAGCGCCGCACGCACCGCCGCCTTCGTCCCTTCGGGAGTACACTTGCTGTGGCCGGGCTCGGTGGGAATGTCGATGTCGATCCCAGGCCAGATCCGCAGGGGCGTGCCTGCCGCCGCCTCCAGGGCGCGCCGCGTCTCACGCGCCACGTAGTCGGCCGAGAAGCCGGTGAACGGAATCGTCTTGAGCTCTCCTTCCCGGTAGTTCATCACCCGGTAATGAAACGCGAGCGCCTCCTGCGGCGCGAAATCGCCAAAAACGTTGCCCGCCACGCGCCGGATGTAGCTCGCCATGCGCTCCCCCGCCACGTTGTGGTACATCACCACCTTCAAGAAGTCCGAGCAGTGGGCCAGCTCGCGCACGTCCTGCTGGGCGCGGTAGAGCGGGCTGAAGGAGTTGTTGTGCCAGATGTGCCAGCCGACCGCCGCTTCGGGCCGGATCGACTTCACCTTCCGGTAGATCTCCTGGTAGAGCTCGCGCAGGCTCTCATGCCAGAACTGCTCCCAGGCGAGGATCTCCGGATAGCGCATCAGCAGGCGGAGGAAGCTGACGAACCGGCCGTCGGCAGGGCGGCGGCCGGCCAGCCACTCGTTGATCATCTCCTCCAGGCGCAGATAGCCTTCCCGCACCCGCGCGAACTCGAAGCGGCCTTGCCGTCGGACTTTTGTCTCGCAGTACGAACAGAAGCAGCCGACGCGTCCGGCGTCGTTCGGGGCGCCGCCGTGACTGGCGCTCAAGGCGTTGCCCAGGGCGCCTTGCCGCTCCGAGCCCCACATGAGGCCGTCGATCTCATAGGAGCGCGCATAATCCTCGACCAGACCCATGAAAAAGTTGCGGTGATACGGATTGTTCAGGCAGAGCCTGGCGCCGAGCCGCCCGTGTAAGTCCGTTTCGCGTAGCCGGTCGATGCCCGGGATGTCGTCCCTCCAGACGTCTTCGGCCCACAGGATGACCCGCATGCGGCGCTTCCGCGCCGCGGGCAGCACCGCGGCGACGATGTCGAGGTCGCCGTGGTCGGGCGCGCGCGTGTCCTCCGGCCGGACGCCTGTGTCCCGGTAATACTCCGGGTGGACGGTGGCGTAGTTGCCGCCGTGAAAATCCAGATCGTACTCCTGCTTGCCGTGATCGGGCAACGGCTGGCCGGGCACCTGGCGGCCGGCGATGCCCCGTCCGTAGGTGAACACTGCCAGAAACAGGGTGTTGATGTGCGCCGTCCGCTCGAAGATGTCGAGCACCTCCTCGACGCCTTCGTCGACGAAGGAGACCGCGCCCACTTGAATGCCGATCATCTTGCCGGCCCGCGCGGGCTGTTGCGGTGCGCCCGCTCCCGCCAGACCGGCCATTGCCAAGAACTCACGCCTCTGCATGGGATCCATACCCTCGCGCCAATTGTCCGCCCGGAGAGCCTTTCCTGTCCAGCCGCTCGAACGGCTTGATATATTCGGTCTCGGCGCACCATGAAGCGAAGAGCGTTCCTGAAATCGATGGCGGCGGCCCTGCCCGTGCCGCTTTTGGCGCAAGGGTCCGCCGCTGAGGCGGTGGTACGCGTCCGGCCCGGCGAACCCGGTCCGGAAATCAGCCCGCACATCTACGGGCAGTTCATCGAACATTTGGGCGGAGTCATCGAGGACGGCATCTGGGTGGGGCCTGGCTCGAAGATTCCCAACGTGGCCGGCCTGCGCCGGCAGTTCGTCGAGGACATGAAGCGTATCGCGACGCCGAACTTCCGTTGGCCCGGCGGCTGTTTCGCCGACGCCTACCACTGGCGGGACGGCATCGGGCCGCGCGAGCGCCGGCCGCGGACCTACAACTTCTGGCAGCCGGTCGTGCCTGCCGGAGTCGACGTCACGGAAACGAATCAGTTCGGCACGCACGAGTTCATCCGCCTGTGCCGGCTCACCGGCGCCGAGCCCTACATCGCGGCCAACGTCGGCTCGGGCACCCCGGCCGAGTTCGCCGACTGGGTGCTCTACTGCAACGCGCCGGTCGGCACCGTCAGCCTCGCGCGCGAGCGGGCGGCCAATGGCGACGCGGAGCCCTTTCGCGTCCGCTACTGGGGCATTGGCAACGAAAGCTGGGGTTGCGGCGGCAACATCAAGCCGCAGGAGTACGCCACCGAGTACCGCAAGTTCGCCACTCAGTACCCGCGGGCCTACCAAGAGCCGTTCTTCATCGCCGTCGGGCCGAGCGGGGGCCGCCCCGACGGCCATCTGGAGTGGACGCGCGGCTTCTTCGAGGCGATGGCCGGCCACAGCCCCTCGATCTGGCCGCACGGCTGGGGCCTGCACTACTACACGCGGGCGCGGCGCTCGGCCAAGGCCGATCGGCGTTCGAGCGAGCGCTGGTACGACACGCTGGCCACGGGCGCCCGCATCGAGTGGCTGCTCGAGGCGCATTGGAAGATCATGGGCGAGTTCGATCCCAAACGGCGCACCCGGTTCGTCGTCGACGAATGGGGCGTCTGGCAGCCGCCCGGCACCGAGATCGGCCCGCGCTATCTGTTCAGCCAGGAAGCGAATCTGTGCGACGCGCTCCATGCCGCTTTGACGCTCGACGTCTTCAACCGGCACGCCGACAAGGTCGCCATGGCCCAGATCGCGCAAACGATCAACTGCATCCACTCGCTGTTTCTGGCCTCCGGCTCGCGCTTCGTGCGGACGCCCACCTATTACGTCTTCGAGCTCTATCAGCCGCACATGGGCGCGCGCCTGGCGCCTGTCGAGGTCCGCGCGGCCGACCTGAAGGTCCCGGTCGGCGACGGCGAGGAGGTGCTGTTCGGGCTGGCCGGCTCGGCCTCGCTCAAGGAGCGGCGACTCACCGTGACGCTGGTGAATCCCTCGCTCGAGGCGGACGTGGCGACGGCGATCGAGCTCGACGGGGCCCAGCCTGCCGAGGCCCGCGCCCGCGTGCTCACGCATGCCGATCCGCATGCGGCCAACAGCTTCGATGCCGGTGAGCGAATCAAGCCGGCGCCGCTCGATGCCGCTCTTCAAGGAGGCCGCATCCGGTTGCGCATCCCGAAACATGCCGTCGCGGCGCTCGAGGTCCGGCTCGCCTAAACTGAAAGCATGAAGCTGGTTTGGGCGGTCTGGGCGGCGCTGGCCGCCGTCGCCGCGGCCGAAGAGACGGTCGAGACGCGGCACCTGACGCTCCGCTATGCCGCAGAGGCTGTCCAGATAGAGGCCGGCGCAGCCGTCCGGCTGGCGCTCCTCGTCGAGCTCAAGCCGCGCATGCACGTCTACGCGCCGGAGGTGGAGGGCAGCTACATTCCGGTCTCCTGGAAGCTGAACGAATCGCCGCTGTGGCGGGCCGGCGAAGTGGCATGGCCGCCCTCGCGCAAGCTCTATCTGGCCGCCATCGAGGAGACGGTTCCGGTCTATGAAGGCAGCTTCCGACTGGAGCGCCGGCTGGAGTTTTCGCCCGCGGCCTCGGGCGAGGTGATGGTCGAGGGAACCTTCCGCTACCAGGCGTGCGACGACAAGATGTGTTACCGGCCGGAGACCATCCCCTTGCGCTGGAGCTTCCGCATCGGCCCTACAGATCGTCCGGGATCCTGATGAACCAGCGGATCGAGCGCGCCACCTCGGTGAATCCCTCGCTGCGGTAAAGGTTGTTGCCCGCCTCGTTGTCCACCAGACACTCCAGGTGTGCGTGCTCGGCTCCTTGCTGCTTCAACCAGGAGAGCATGCCGCGCAGCATTTGGCGGCCGTAGCCGCGTCCCTGAACGGACTGATCGACGGCGAGCAGGTCGATGTAGCCCAGGCGGGTCTCCTCGTCGAGGGTGCCGCTGGCGAAGGCGACGATGCGCCGGTCGGCCTCGCCGACGAGAACCTTCTGGGTGGCGAAGGCATGGCGGAAGCGCGACTGCCAGCGGGCGCGCCAGTCCCGGCCATTGAGCGGGCCGAATCGCTCGTCGGCCTTCTTCATCCAAGTGATCGGCTCGAAGCTGGAGATGCAAAGTTGCTCGAGCACGGGGTAGTCCTCGGCGCGCGCCGGGCGGAAGGTGAGCGACATGGTCTCCGCTTGCCGATTCTAGCGCGGCGATACACTGGCAAGGAATGCTGCTCATCGACACCCACGCCCACATCTACTCGCCCGACGAGGTCCGCCACCCGCCGATCGACAACCCGCTGCGGCCGCCCGGCGGCAGATTCTCGGCCGGACGGCCAACCGGTTGTGGTTCGGCGGCCGGCTGAAAGACACGACATGACGCGGCGCGAATGGCTGAGCGCGGCGCTGGCGGCCGGGCAGGGCGCCGACATCGACGCGCTTTATGAGAAGGCGATCGTCGTGGACGCCTTGAGCGTCACGGACTGGGACGAGGCCGCCTTTGCGGATCTGGAGCGCTCCGGCTACACGGCCATCCATACGAGTCTCGCCAACCGAAACTTCGCCGTGGCCGTGCGGGAGCTCAAGCGCTGGCGCGAGCTGTTCGCCCGCCACGCCGACCGATTTATCGAGTGCCGCCGCGCCGCCGACATCGAGCGGGCAAAACGGGAGGGCAGGCTCGCCGTGATCCTGGGCTTTCAGAACGCCACGGTGATCGAGGACGATGTGGGAAACCTCGACCGCCTGCACGCCCTGGGCGCCCGCGTCATCCAACTGACCTATAACGAGCGGAATCTCCTCGGCGACGGTTGCACCGAGCGCACCAATGCCGGCCTGTCCGATTTCGGCATCGCCTGCCTGGAGCGGATGAACGAACTCGGCATTGCCGTAGATCTGTCGCACTGCGGCGAGGCCACGACGGCCGACGGGATCGCCTTCTCGAAGAGGCCCCCCGCCTTTACGCACACAATGTGCAAGGCCGTTTACGATCACGTTCGCGCCAAGCCGGATCGCCTGCTGCGCGCGCTCGCCGACAAGGGCGGCGTGACCGGAATCCTCGCTCTCGGCTACTTGCTCGGGCCCGGCCCGCAGACGTCGCTCGAGGATTTTCTCCGCCACATCGATCATGCGGTGAAGGTTTGCGGCATCGATCACGTCGGCCTGGCGTCGGATTTCTCCATTCGCGGAATCCAGGCGACGGCCACGCGCGAGTCCTGGTATCTGCCCCGCCTGAGGGTGTTCAAGCCTTCGTATCGGGTGCGCTGGCCGCCTTGGATTGCGGAGCTCGACCGGCCGGAACGTTTCCGGACGGTGGCGCACGCGCTCGCCCGCCGCGGCTACAAGGCGGCGGAGATCGAAAAGATCCTGGGTTTGAACTGGCTGCGGTACTTCCGCGAGGTCTTTGGCGTCTGAGCGCATCCGCCGTCAGCCGGGCCGCCGGTCGCCCAGCACCTCGGCGATCTCGCGTTCGGAGATGGCGCCCTCCCGGATCAGCCGCCAGTCCGGCCCGGTGACGTCGACCGTGGTGGCGCCCTGGCCGGTGCACAGCCCGCCGTCGAGCACCAGATCCACGCGGCCGTCCATGACGGCGAAGGTCTCGATTCCGCTACGGCAGGTCGGCTGGCCGGAGATGTTGGCGCTGGTGCAGATCAGAGGCTGGTTCAGGGCTTCAAGAAGCGCGGCAAGCAGCGGCGACTTCGACTGTCGCACCGCCAATCGACCGGTGTTGCCCGTGACCTTGAGCGGCACCTTGGCCGAGGCGGGCACGATGATGGTGAGCGCTCCCGGCCAGAAGCGCCGCGCCAGAAGGTAGAAACGGGCCGGAAGCTCGGCGGCCAGCTCCTCGGCCATCATCACGTCGCTCACCAAGAGAGGGAGCGACCGATTCAGCTCGCGGCCCTTGGCGGCGAACACACGCGCTACGGCCTGCAAGTTCATCGGATCGGCCACCAGGGCGTAGAGCGCATCGGTGGGGACGGCGACCACCCGCCCCCGGCGGACGGCCTCCGCCGCCCGCTCGATCGCCTCCGGCGCCGGGCTCTCCACCTTCACCTCGATCAGATCAGTCGCCACGGGATCTTGAAGACAACTCCGGCTATTCTACCGGGCTCCGACGGCCTCGGCGACCTCGACGGCCATCTCGTAACGGCCGAACGGGGCACTGAGCTGAATGCCTTGCACCATGGGCCGCACCAGGCGAACCATCTCCTGCGCGATGGCCACGCCCTCGCGCCGCGCCGCCTCGGCGCTCTCGGCCCGGCGCATGCGCTCCAGAAACGCATCCGGTACGGGCACCCGCAGCTCGTTCACCATAAACTCGGCGTTACGGTAACTGGTGAGCGGCCAGATGCCGGCGATCACGGGAATCCTGTAGCCTTCGATGCGGCGCAAAAAGCCTTCCAAGAGCCGCACGTCGAAGACTGGTTGCGTCACTACAAACTCGGCGCCGGCCTGGACCTTCCATTCAAACCGCCGCAGCTCTTCCTCCAGGTTCAGCGCGCCCGGATTGGCGCCCACGCCGATGACCAGCGCCGTCTGAGAGCCCATTGGATTGCCGCCGATGTCGAGGCCCTGATTCAGGTTGTTCACGATGTTGGTCAGTCCGATGGAATCGACGTCGAAGACCGCCGTCGCCTCCGGGTAGGAACCCATGCGCGGGGGATCTCCGGTGATGCACAGCAGATTGCGGATGCCCAGGCTGTAAGCGCCGAGCAGCTCGGACTGGATGCCGAGGATGTTGCGATCCCGGCAGCAGAAGTGCAGCACCGCTTCGATGCCGGCCTGCTGCTGGATGAGATGGCAGGTCACCTGGGCGCTCATGCGGGCGCTCGCCCGGGGCCCGTCGGGGACGTTGATGCAATCGACGCCGTGCCGGGCGCACAGGCGCGCCCCGGCGATCTCTTTGCTCGCATCGACGCCGCGCGGCGGCAGGATCTCGACGAAGACGACGAATCGGCCGGAGGCCAGCTTGGCGCCAAGCTCGGATCTCTTCTCGAGCGGAACCTTCTCCCGCGCCCGGCTCTTCACCTCGGGCTCTGCCACAGGTGCCTCGATGCGCCGGTGCACAGGGGCGAGCGAGCGCACTTCGGCGCGGACCTGCCGGATGTGTTCCGGCGTGGTCCCGCAGCAGCCGCCGATCACCTTGACGCCCGCCCAGAGGAACCGCCGCGCATATTGCGCCATGTATTCGGGCGAGCAGAGATAGATGTTACGGCCCTCGACGCGAGCCGGCAAGCCGGCGTTCGGCATCGCGCTCAGCGGCTTGCGCGAGTGCCGCAGCATCTTCTCGATCGTCTCGAGCGTCGCCTTCGGCCCCACCGAGCAGTTGCAGCCGATCACATCCGCAGGCGACTCTTCGAGGATCCGCGTGTAGGTTTCCGTGTCGGTGCCGTCGCGCAGGTTGCCGAAATCGTCGATGGTGACCTGGGCGATGATCACCAGCTCGCTCCCTGCGGCTTCGCGGGCTGCTAGGATCGCCTGGCGCAGTTCGTTAATGTCGGAGAAGGTCTCCAAGATGAGCAGATCCACGCCGGCGCGCACCAGCGCCTCGGCCTGCTCGCGGAAGATCTGGCGCGCTTCCTCGAACGAGGTGGGCCCTAGCGGTTCGATCAACACCCCCAGCGGCCCGATGGCGCCGGCGACGAAAGCTGCCCCTTGCGCGGCCTCGCGCGCCAGGCGGACGCCGGCCTCGTTGATGGCCTCGAGCGTGTCGGCCAGGCCGTAGCCGGCCAGCCGCATCCGGTTGGCGCCGAAGGTGTTCGTTTCCAGGATCTCGGCGCCGGCGCGAACATATTCCGCGTGGATCTCGCGAACCAGCGACGGCTGCGACAGATTCAGCTCGTCGTAGCAGCGGTTGATGAAAACACCGCGGCTGTAGAGCATGGTGCCCATCGCGCCGTCGGCCACAAGCGCGCGGCGTTCGAGCGACCGCCGGAATTCCGCCGCGCGGCTGGGCGGGAGCTGTTCCGCCATGTCGTCTTATCCGGTCAACGCTGGCAACCGGGACAGAAGTAGGTGGAACGCCCTGCTTGCCGGATTCGCCCGATTCGCCGCCTGCATCGGGGACAGGGCAGTCCCGCGCGTCGATATACGGCTAGCGGGAAGGTCTCGCTCGCGTCGAATCGCCCCGGTCCAGAATACGCGTTACAAGCCGATTGTATCGCAACCTGGAGAACGTCAACAATCGCCGTGTAGAGGCGCTCCAGACGGCGCCGGCTCAAACGGTTCGCCGGCCGTGCCGGGTGGATCCCGGCCCGAAAGAGCGCCTCGGCGGCATAGATGTTCCCCAGGCCGGAGATTCGCTTCTGGTCCGTCAGGAAGAGCTTGATGGGTGCGCGACAGCCGCGAGCCAGCTCGACGAGCCGATTCGCGGTGAACTCGGCCGTGGTCGGCTCAACGCCCAGCTCGCAGGCGAGCCGGCCCGCTTCCGCGGCGGAAAGCAGCTCCAGGCGGCCGAGCGCTCGCGGATCGTCGAGCACAAGCGTGCGGCCATCTTCGAGCTCGAGCCAGGCGCGGGCCGTGGCCGCCGGCGAACGCCCCTGCTTGAGGGCATACAGGTTTCCGGTCATCCCCAGGTGCACCCGAAGTACGGAGCCGCCGCTCAACTCGAGCAAGAGGTTCTTGCCCCGTCGCCCGACTCGCTCGATGCGCCGGCCGCGGAGTTGCGCCTCGAGCGCCCGGTCCGGGCGACGAACCAGACGGGCCGCGACGATGACCGCCTTGGCGACCTCCCGGTCGAGTTTGCGGCGCACCGCCTCCACTTCGGGCAGCTCGGGCATGCCGTCTTTTAGAGAATCATCAGCTCGATCGGGGATTCGGCGCCGCACTTGAGGATTTGGGCGGCCGAGCCCTGCCGCGTCGCCACCTCGAGATAGCCCGTGCTGCCCGGGATCAGCATCAGCTCGCCGGGCTCGCCTTCCTGGTAGTTCGAGGCCAGCCGGGTCACGGTCAGCATGCCCACGGTCATGCGGAAGGGACGCACGCGCAGCTCGGGGAACTCCTCCAGGCGGAAGTTCGTGATCAGGTTGCCGAAGCGGTCCACGTGCAGCACCGAACCGGTCCAGTAGCGTTTGCCCGTGCGCACCGGCCGGGCAAAGTCCGCCCTCAGGTGGTCCTGGATGAGCTTGCCGATCTGGGCCGGTCGCACGCCTCGGGCCAGATGCGCCGCCACGGGCGCGAAAACGTCGCGTCCGTGAAACGTGTGGCTGACCGGTTTGAGGAAATAACGCTCGGCGGTGATGTGCCGCGCCTTATGCTTGCGCCCGGAGTAGACCATCGAAAGGACGCCGTTGTCGGGCCCAAGAAAGTAATGGCCCTCCGCCTCGACCAGAATCGGCCGGCGCGAGGTGCCCACGCCGGGATCGACCACCACGATGTGAATGGTGCGCTTGGGAAAGAACGGAAACGCCTGGGCTATGGCGAAGGCGCCGTCGCGGACGGAAAACGGCGGAATTTCATGCGTGATATCGACGATCCGGGCGGCGGGCGCGATGGAGAGGATCACCCCTTTCATCGTGCCGACGAAATGGTCGCTCAAGCCAAAGTCCGTGGTGAGCGTGACGATAGGACGCTTCATGCGCTGCTAAGATCGAAGAAGAGCCTGCCGTGGAGCGCTATTACTTCGACCATAATGCCACGACTCCCGTCTCGGACGAGGTTCTGGCCGCCTACACGGAGGCTCTGCGCGACGTCTACGGCAACGCCTCGAGCATTCACAGCTTCGGCCAGCACGCCAGGCAGAGGCTTGAGGAGGCGCGCGAGCGCGTGGCCCGGCTAATCGGCGCCGAGCCGAGACAGGTGGTCTTCACGAGCGGCGGCACCGAAGCCAACAATCTGGCTGTTCTGGGCACTGTGCGCGCATGCCGGCGCGAGCGCCGCCACGTCATCACGACCCGCATCGAGCATCCGGCCGTGCTCGCCGCCTGCGGCGCCCTGGAGCGGGAAGGCGTGGCGGTGACGTATCTGCCGGTCGGCAGCGCCGGGCTCGTCGATCCGGACGACGTGCGCCGTGCGCTGCGGTCGGAGACGGTGCTCGTCTCGGTGATGCACGCCAACAACGAGATCGGCGTCATTCAGCCCATCGAAGAGATTGCGGCGATCGCACGCGAAGCGGAGGTGATTTTTCATTCCGACGGTGTGCAGGCGGCGGGAAGGCTCGCCGTGGACCAGGCGGCGCGTTGCGCCGATCTCTACGCGGCAAGCGGCCATAAGTTCTATGCGCCGAAAGGCATCGGCGTGCTCGCCGTCCGGTCGGGTGTGTCGCTCGAGCCGCTGCTTTATGGAGGCCATCAGGAACGGGACCGCCGGCCCGGGACGGTGAACGTGCCCGCCGCCGTCGCCATGGGTGTTGCCGCGGAGGCGGCCCGGCGCGACCTCGAGGCTGAGCAGGCGCGCCTGGCCGAGCTCCGTGACCGTTTGGAGAACGCCATCCTCGATCGCGTACCCGGGACTAGCGTCAACGGCGGCACCCCGCGGCTGCCCAACACGACGAACATCTGCTTTGACGGCATCAACGCCGAGGCGCTCTTGATCGCACTCGACCTCAAAGGATTCGCGGTCTCGACGGGCGCCGCCTGCTCAAGCGGCGCCGTCGAACCCTCGCATGTGCTCACGGCGCTCGGGCTTGCCCCGGACCGGGCGCGCGCGAGTCTCCGGTTCTCGCTTGGCCGCGCCAATACGGCCGGGCAGGTTGACGCGCTTGTCGAGGCAGTCGTTGAAGCCGTGGCGCATTTGCGCCGGCTGTCCCCGGTAGCGGCCCATGTCTGAGGAGCTGATCGCCGTCGCCATGTCGGGCGGCGTGGACAGCTCCACGGTGGCCGCTCTCCTCTGTCGCCAGGGCCGTCGCGTCGTCGGCCTGACGATGCAGCTTTGGAACCAGCGGAGGCTGCCGGAGCTTGCCGGGCAGGGCGCCGCCGGGCGCTGCTGCTCGCTTGACGACGTCTATGACGCGCGCGCGGTGGCGACCGCGCTCGGCATCCCCTACTACGTCGTCAACTTCGAGGACCGTTTCGAGCGCCAGGTGGTCAAGCCCTTCATTGAGGAGTACCTGGCGGGCCGGACGCCGATCCCGTGTACGCTTTGCAATAACTTCATCAAGTTCGATCAGTTTCTCGAGCTCGCCGCGGGCGTCGGCGCCACGCGCATCGCCACGGGCCACTATGCCCGTATCCGCCGGGATCCGGAAACCGGCCGCTACCAGTTACTGCAAGGGGTGGATACGGCCAAGGACCAAAGCTACTTCCTGTTCGGCCTGAGGCAGGAGCAACTGGCGCGAACGCTGTTTCCGCTCGGCGATCTCACGAAGGCCCAAGTGCGGGCCTTGGCCCGGGAGCTGGGCTTGCCGGTGGCCGACAAAGGAGAAAGCCAGGAGATCTGCTTCGTGCCGAACGGCGATTATCCGGCCTTCATCGAAGCCTATTTCCGCGAGCAGGGGCTGTCGCCTCCGAGGGCCAGAGGCGAAATCGTGACGCAGGAGGGCGCCGTTCTGGGAGAGCACGAGGGCGTGTATCGCTTCACTGTCGGGCAGCGCAAGGGCTTGGGTGTGGCTGTGGGCGAGCCGCTATATGTGATCGCGACGGAGCCGGCCCGGCAGAGGGTGGTGGTGGGCCCGGCCGGCAAGCTGTTACGGGAGCGCTTGGAGGCCAGCGGGGTCAACTGGGTTTCGATTGCCGGCTTGAGCCGGCCGCGCCGCGCCGCGGTGCGCATTCGCCACAAGCACGTTGCCGCGCCGGCGACGCTCTATCCGACCGGGGACCCGGAGCGCGTGGAGGTTGTCTTTGACGAGCCGCAGCGGGCGGTTACGCCGGGGCAGGCGGCGGTTTTTTACGAGGGCGAGCTGGTGCTCGGCGGCGGCTGGATCGTCTAAATCGGGGACAGTACACTCAATCCCCAATTTCTGCGCCGCCTCCCGCAGCCGCGCCCGCCTTCCGCGCAGCCTACAATGGACGCTTGGTCCGCCGCTTCGAACTGTTCGTCGCTCTGCGTTACCTCAAGGCAAAGCGCAAGCAAGCGGTGATCAGTCTGATCACGGCCATTTCGATTCTGGGCGTCGCGGCCGGCGTCATGGCGCTCATCATCGCGCTGGCGATCAACAACGGCTTTCGCAACACGCTCGAAAAGAACCTGATCGGCGCCACGGCGCATGTGACGGTGCTCGAAAAGGAGCCGGGCTACGGCATCGCCGGCTGGCGGGAGCTGGTGGGGAAGCTCGCGGCATTGCCCCATGTGGTAAGCGCCAACCCGTCGCTTTACGCACCGGTGTTCTTGAGCGGACCAATGCGCTCGGAGGGTGCGATTTTGAAGGGAATCGTGGCGGAGGCGGGCCTTCAACCCATCGAGGCGCTCAACCGGCTCAAGGAGGGTTCGCTCGAAGGCCTGCGGGAGGAGGGCGAGCCGCCCGGAATCATTCTCGGCTCGCGGCTGGCGCAATCGACCGGGATGCTCTACGGGGCCCGCATCACGGTGATCAGCCCGCAGGGAGAGCTGACACCCTTCGGCCCCCGGCCGAGTTACCACCGCTTCCGCGTCGTGGGCATCTTCGAGTCCGGCTTCTATGAGCTGGATGCTCACTGGGCTTTCACGTCGCTCGCCTCCGCGCAACGCGTGCTCGCGGTCCAGGATGTGGTGAACGCCATCGAGTTGCGCTTGGACGACATCCATGCCGCTTCCGAGGTCGCGGCACAGGCCGAGCAGATTCTGGGCAAGGAGCTGGCGGCCACCACGTGGATGGAACAGAACCGGCAGATCTTGAACGCGCTGCGCATGGAGCGGGTGGTCACCGTGATCACGATCGGCTTGATCCAGCTCGTGGCTGCCCTGAACATCCTGATCACGCTGGTCATGATGGTGATGGAGAAGCAGCGGGACATCGCCGTGCTGATGTCGATGGGCGCGCGCCGGGAGCAGATCCGCAACATCTTCATGCTCCAGGGCGTCACGATCGGCGTTATCGGCAGCGTCCTGGGTCTTGTCGCGGGTTACGTTCTCAGTCATCTGGCGGACAAGCACCGCTGGATCCGCCTCGACGAAGAGGTCTATTCGATGAGCTACGTTCCCTTCGATCCCCGCTGGATCGACGCGGCCTGGGTACCGGCGGCGGCCGTTTTGGTCAGTTTTCTGGCGACGCTCTATCCGTCTCGCGCTGCGGCGCGCATCGCGCCCGCCGAGGCGCTCCGTTACGAATAGGGTTGCGCTATGATGGCGGCTTCGGAGGCACGAGGTTTGTGAGAATGCACTGCACGTTGTTGCTGGCGGCCGTGATCTCTGTGGCAGCGGCCGCCGGGCCCGAAGACGAGATCCGCAATGCCGAAAAGCAGTGGGCCGCCGCGGTCATGAAGCAGGATTTCACCGTGCTCGCCAGCATCCTGGGCGAGCAACTGATCTACGCGCACTCGACCGGCGTGGTCGAGACCAAGGACGAATACCTCGGCAAGCTAAAGGCCGGCAGCACACGCTACGATCTGATCGAACACCGAAGCCTTACCGTGAAGATTTACGGCGAGGCGGCCGTAGCGCACGCGCGCGTGCGGATGAGGGGCGCCACCCGGGAAGGCCCTTTCGATAACGAACTGATCATGATGCACTTCTGGGTCAAGCAAGGCGGCCGCTGGCGCCTGGTTGCGCATCAGACGACGCGCCTGCCCACCTGAGAGCCGTGGACCTTACATGACCAGGGTCAGGCGGCCGAAAGCCTCCGGGGTGCAGTAGATCGGCGAATGCACCGGTAGCCGGGCGAAGCCACGCATTCGTGTATCATCCGTTCAGCGTCCAGCCGGGCCGGTAGCGGCGGGCGAGATAATCATTGGCCTCGGGGAGGTTCGTCACGCGTCCCGTAGCGGGGTCGTACTCGAGGCGCTTGCCGGCTTGATGCGCCACCAGCCCGAGCAGCATCTGTTCCATCATCGTGCCGGCGTAGTCGAAGTCGCAGTGCGTCTTGCTGCTGGTGCCGTGCCGGACGTTGTCGCTGCGGCCTTTGCAGGCTTCGATCCAGTCCGCCTGGAAGGCGTCCCGAGCCGGCGCCCGGCCGCTCCTCTCCGCTTCCAGGATCGCCTCGATGTCGGTGTTCGGAAGGCCGAGGGCTGCCGGGACGCCCGGCTCGACGAACTGGATTATGGCAAAACCGTTGGGTCCGGGTTCGGGGCTCGGCCAGGCGGCCAGTCCCGCAGGCGGAGGAGGGGGGCTGGAGGCTCGCCGTGCGCCGGTCGCAGTTTGCGTCGGCTGACCGGAGCCGCCCACCAGCGGCAGCAGCTCCGCGCGGCTGCGGCGGCGGTAATACGTGAAATCGCCGTCGTCGTTGTTCGGGATGATGACGCGGCTCGTGAAGTCGGCCAGGATGGCGCCTTTGGTGCCCTCAAACAGCGCGCCGTTGGCAATTCGTGTGATGTCGATGTAGGCCTTGGGCGGCTCGGGTTTGAGCCCGCCCTGATACCAGACGCAGGTGAGGGGCCCGCGCCAGGCGTTGGCCGGCAGTTCGAAGGCGACCTTGAGCTTCACGGGGCAAACGTCGGGATGATAGGGGTCGCTCACGTCCCAGTCCACCTCGACGGCCGTGGGAGCCGCGGCGTCGATGGCGTTCCAGACCAGGTCCATGGTGTGCGCACCCATGTCGCCGATCTGGCCGACGCCGAAATCGCGGTACATGTTCCAGAACAGGCAATTGAGGCCGGAGGTGCCGCCGAAGTACTGCGGGCTGTACGGGCGATATGTCGACGGCCCGATCCACTGCTCGTAATCGAAAAACGAGGGCGGCTCGCCCTCGGCCGGAGGATAGCCGGGACGCGGCAGACGCCGGCTGTCCCAGCTATGGACTCGCTTGAGCTCGCCGATGGCGCCGTCGAGGATCAGCTCGCGCAGGCGCTCGAAATTCGGGTAGGCATGGCGCTGCGTGCCGTGCTGGGTGGCCACCTTGGCTTTGCGGCGCAGGTAATTGGCGCGGACGGTGCGCACCTCCTCCACGGTGATCCCTAACGGCTTTTCGCAGAAGACGTGCATGTCGCGGTTGAGCGCCCAGTTGGCGATGAAGGCGTGGTGATGGTCGGCGGTGCAGATGATGACGGCCTCGACATCCTTCTGGTCGAGGCACCGGCGCCAGTCGCGGTACGTCTTTGCTTTAGGGAACAGTCGCAGTGCCTCGGCGGTGCGGCGGTCGTTGACGTCGCACAGGGCCACGACGTTTTCCTTGCGCAGGGTGTTGTAGAAGGCCGTTCCGCGCCCCCAGACTCCGATCAGGGCGACATTGAGCCGCTCGCTTGGGGGATTCTTGCCGCCGAGCACGCCCTCCGGGAGGATCGTCAGGCCGGCAGCCGATTTCAACACGTCGCGTCGTTGCATGGCAATCACCTTCTCCGGATATCGTAGTTCGACCGCGGGGGTGGCGAAAGCCGCAGAGTCGACTCAGTCGGGCCGGCTTTGCGTCACCAAGACCTCGAGGCGGCCGCGGTGGAGCCGTACGGCGAGCAGGTCGCCGGCCGAGACGGTCGCGGCGTTACGGACGATGCGGCCTGCGGAGTCGTGAACGATGGCGTAGCCGCGTTCGAGGATGCGAAGCGGGCTGAGCTGCTCAAGCATCGCCGCCAGCCGCTCCAGGCGCCCGCGCGAGGTCGCCAGCCGCAGCCTGGCGCGCTCGGCCATCGCCGCGCGAAGCGCTTCGAGACGCCGGCGCACCTCACCGAGGCGAAGGCGCAGGTCCTGCCGGCGCAGGCGCGCCTCGAGGGCGTCATGGTTGCGCCGGCACTGTTCAAGTTGCCGCCGCCAGGCCTGGCGGAGCCGTTCGTCGAGCTCGTCCAGGCGCTCGAAGTGCCGCCCGATGGCTCGCCGCAGCA
>Ga0308417_1000990_pt1 | contig 19794 bp, 19 predicted proteins | sample HotsprSampleOS65_FD_203528 | JGI IMG/M metagenome (GOLD analysis project Ga0308417, IMG submission 203528) | Hot spring phototrophic mat microbial communities from Octopus Spring, Yellowstone National Park, Wyoming, United States - 20090730_OS65 ... | reverse complement strand
CCGCTGTGGTGAACCGCCGGTTCATGGGCAACTCCGGTGAAAATGCGCCCACAAGCCCGGTCATGCCACCGCTTGCGGCATTTTCATCCGCTGTGGTGAACCGCCGGTTCATGGGCAACTCCTTTGCTTTTTTATCGCAAAAGGGCAACAATATCACATCACATCGCGCTCACCGGCAAACGGAAACGAATCAGGGCAGCAACAAAGCAAAAAAAGAGGGGGCATTCTTGTGAATGCCCCTCTGGGTGGCGATGGGGGATGGGCACAGGGCGGAAGCCGCATCAGCCGTCGCGGCGCAACGTTTCTACCACAGCGCCATCCGGCCCCAGGATATCGACAATCATCGGCATCTGGCCCAGCGCGTGGGTCGAGCACGACAGACAGGGGTCATAGGCGCGCACAGCGGCTTCCACCCGGTTGAGCAGGCCCTCGCGCACCTTCTGGCCGCTGATGTAGGTCTTGGCCACGCTATCGACGGCCGTGCTCATGGCATAGTTGTTGTGGCCGGTGGAGACGATCAGGTTGACGCGCTCGATCTGGCCATTTTCCTTCACCCAGTAGTGGTGCAGCAGCGTGCCACGCGGCGCTTCGATGACGCCCACCGCTTCTGGATTGAAGTCTTTGCGCGTATTCTGAATCTCGGTGCTAAGGATGTCCGGGTCGTCGAGCAGGACGCGCACTTTCTCGATGGCGAACAGCGCCTCGATCAGGCGCGCGTAGTGATAGTGCAGGGTGTTCTCAACCGGCCTGCCGCCGTTCAGGCTGCGGAAGAGCTTCCATTCCTCGTTCGCCAGCGGCGTGTCAATGCGGTCGGCCACATTCAGCCGGCCCAGCGGGCCGACGCGGTACACCCCCTTCGGCCAGCCCATCTTCTTGTAGAACGGGAACTTGAGATAGGACCAGTCCTCGACATGCTCCTGGATATAGTCGAGATAGCGGGTCGCCGGGAACTGCTCCAACAGGTTGCCCTTCTGGTCGATCAGCCGGCAGTCGCCCTGATACAGTTCCAGGCCGCCCTGCGGGGTGACCAGGCCGAAGTAACCGGTGGGGAAGACGGCGAACTTGTCGATGTCTTCCTTGTTGCGGGCCGCCCAGTCCTTGATGATGGCAATGCCGAGTTGGGTGGTCTCCAGGGCTTCCTGCCAGCCGGCCAGGATCTCGTCACGCTCAGCCGGCTTCAGCGCCTTGTTCACGCCGCCGGGGATGGCAAAGTTCGGATGCACCTTGCGCCCGCCCAGGGTGTGGATGATCTCCTGGCCATACTTGCGCAGCCGCACCGCTTTCACCGCGACTTCGGGGTTGGCCTGGATCAGGCCCACTACGTTGCGGATGGCGGGGTCGGCGTCGAAGCCCAGCAGCAGATCCGGCCCGGCCAGCTCGAAGAAGTGCATGCCGTGGCTCTGGATGATCTGCCCCATGTGCATCAGCTCGCGCAGCAGGCTGGCCGGGCGCGGCGGCTCGGCCCCGACGATCTGGTCGCACGCTTTGGCCGAGGCCAGATGGTGGCTGACCGGACAGATGCCGCAGATGCGCGGCGTGATGCTGGGCATCTCGAAGTACATGCGGCCTTCGCAGAACTTCTCAAAGCCGCGGAATTCGTTGATGTGCAGATACGCCCGCTCGACATCGCCGGCCTCATTCAGATGAATGGTGACCTTGGCGTGCCCCTCAATCCGGGTGACCGGCTCGATCGTGATCTTTTGCGCGCTCATCTCTTCTCCATTCCGTTTCGGATTCGGGATTTGCGTCCGCAATCCAAAACCCGCAATCCAAAATCGCTAGTGCCAATGCAACAGCTCGCCCTTTAGCTCTGGAATGCGCCCCTGCGCCAGCTCGCTCAGCGCGTAGAAAATCACGTCGGCCTCTGGCGGGCAGCCTGGCACATTGACATCCACCTTCACGACCTCGCCGACCGCCTTCACAGTCATGGGCCGGGCCAGCTCTGGATCGGACGGCACTTTGCTGCCCGGCTCGGTGCTCTCGGTTTCGACATAGGCGCGCTGCAACGCGTCTTCCAGCTTGAAGAAGTTGCGCATGGCCACCACGCCGCCAAACACGGCGCAGTCGCCCAGCGCCACGACGATCTTCGCGCGCTTGCGCATGGTGTGGGCCACTTCCTCGTTATAGGTGTTGTTCACCGCGCCGGTCAGAATGCCCACATCCACGCCGCTCTCATCCGGCGTCTTCAGGTCCGTGATCGGCGTCGAGCGCAGATCGACCAGATCGACCAGCTGCAAAATGCGCTCGTCGATGTCGAGCAGCGACATCTCGCAGCCGGCGCACCCGGCCAGCCAGTCATCACACACTTTCGGCTTTGCCATACCCTCTCTCCATTGCCGATTTTGGATTTCAGATTTTGGATTTGCCTGGCAGCCCCAAATCTAAAATCCAAAATCTAAAATCTAAAATCCCTTCTGCCAGTCAGCAGTCAATTCGTAGCCCATCTTCTGAGCCAGCGACTGCAACACCCTGAGGCTGGACCACACATCGTCCGGCGGCGTCAATCCGCGCCGCGCTTCCTGCGCCCTGCCCTCGATGTTGACAAAATGCCCTTCCTGCTCGGCCCAGGTCTCGACTGGGAACACGACATCAGCGGCGGCTGTGAGTTGCGAAGCATAGGCCGCCTGCACAACCACGAACGGCGCGCCCTGCGCTTGCTGCACAAGCTTCTGGCTCGGCTTCTCGTCGCCCAGGGCCAGGAACACGGCCTGCTTGCCCTTTGGCTCGAACGCGCCGGCCAGTTTGTAAGCTGCGGCCGCGCGGCTGTTGGCCTTGCCATACACGCTCACGATCTTCGCGCCCGTGGCACCGGCCAGTTCAGACAGCGCGCCCGACACGCCCTTCAGCGGGCCGGCCACGATCACCACTTTGCCGGCTGCCGCGATCATGCTCGCCGCGCTGGCAATGACATCTGCCACCACGCCGGCCTGTTTGCTGAATTCATCACCCGGCTGACCTTTGATCGCGGCCACGATGCCGGCCACTGCGCTGTGTTCGGCGCCTTTCTTCGGTGTGATGGCGCAATCGGCCAGCGGTTTCATCCGGTTCTCGCCGGCGTCCACGACGATCAATCGTGTTCCTTTCGGCAGCGAACGCTTGACAAAGAAGCCGGCCACCTGATGATCGGCGACCAGGTCGGCGCCGACGGTCAGCACACAGTCGGCGTCCTTCAAATCGGCAAGCGCGCCTGTTGATGCAACCGGCGCGGGGATTGACTCGTCCGTTGTGGCGAGCGATGCGCTGCCCAGCTTGTGGCCAAACAAGTCGCTGAACGCGCAGAGGGCCTCGGCGGTCAGGCGCGGCGAGGCGACTGCCGCGACGCCGGCGCCATTCTTGCCAGCCAGCGGTTGCAGCTTCGCGGCAGCCACGGCGATGGCCTCTTCCCAGGTTGCGGCCTTCAAGGCGCCATCTTTCCTCACCAGCGGCGTCAGAATGCGCTCGCCGGGGTCGTCCAGCGGCCTGAAGCGGCCCACTTCGCACAGCAAACCCTCATTCACCGGCGCATCCCAGTCGCCTTCGATGCGCAACAGGTTATTGTCGCGGGTGACCATGACGATGCCGCAGCCCAGACTACAGCCGGCGCAGGTGGACGCGATCCTCTGAGTGTCCTTCTCGCGGCCACGATAGGCGCTGGCCCGGTCGATCAGGGCGCCGGTCGGGCAGACCTGGATGCACGTGCCGCACGCAATGCACGTGCTTTCGCCCAGCGGCGCGCCGAGGTCGGCCATGACCATCGTGCGCGCGCCGCGTTCCTCGACGCCGAGGGTGAAATTGCCCACCAGTTCGCCGCACGCGCGGATGCACCGCCGGCACAGGATGCAGCGGTTGTTGTCGAGCATGAAGTCTTTGTGCGACGCATCCACCGGATAGGGTTGCCAGTTCGGTTGCAGCGGCCAGTGCGTCATGCCCTCGGCATAGGCCGAGTTCTGCAGCTCGCAATCTCCGCCGCTGACCGGGCAGTACATGCAAAAGTGATTGCGCTCGCTGAAGATAAGCGTCAGCACGAACTTGCGCGCCTCGCGCACCTGGGGCGTGTTGGTCCAGACCACCATCTTGTCGCTGACCGGCAGGGTGCAGGACGGCTGAAGCGTGCGCGCGCCTTCCACCTCCACCAGGCAGAGCCGGCAGCCGCCGTAGGGTGTGAGTTCCTTGTGATCGCACAACTTTGGAATGGTGATGCCGGCCGCTTCTGCGGCGCGCAGCACCGTGGTTCCTTCCGGCGCGCTGATCTCTTGTCCGTCGATTTTGAGATTGACCATGTTGGAGTCCTCTTGTCAGTAGTCAGTCGTCAGTAGCCAGTAGTCGGGAGTCGGGAGTCAGTCAATCTGCGCACTCTGTGCTCTGTTGTCTGCGCTCTGCGCTACGCGCCGCGCACTTTGCCGGACATGGCACATGCGCCGGCCGGGCACACCTTGAGCTTGATGTGCGCCTCCACCTCGGCCCGGAAATATCTGAGCATGTCCCGGATTGGGACTGCTGCCGTCTGGCCCAGGCCGCAGTTCGAGAACTGGTTCAGGCCGTTGGCCAGGGTCTCCAGATCGTTCAGGTCGCTCAGCTTGCCGACGCCCTGCGAAATGCCGTCGAGAATCTGCCAGGCCCGGCCGGTGCCAATCCGGCAGGGGCCGCAGCGCCCGCAGCTCTCGCTCTTGAAGAAATTCATCAGCACTTTGGCCAGATCGACCACGCACGTGTCCTCGTTGCAGATGAGCAGGGCGCCGGAGCCAAGCGACACGCCGGCCTTTGCATATGAGTCAAAATCCATCGGCGTGTCTTGCAAGACAGCCGGGATGATCGAGCCGCTGGAGCCGCCGGTCTGGGCCAGCTTGAAGGCGCGCCCATCGCGCATTCCCTTGGCGTAGATCGAGATGACCTCGCGCAGGGTGATGCCCATCGGCACTTCGATCAGGCCGGTCATGTTGACGTTGCCCAGGATGGTGTAGACCTTCGTGCCGGCGCTGTTGGGCGTGCCGAACTGCTTGAACCAGGCCGCGCCGTTGCGGATGATCGGCGGGAGGTTCGCCAGCGTCTCGACATTGTTCACCAGCGTTGGCTTGCCCCACAAGCCGACCTGGGTCGGATAGGGCGGCCGCGGGCGCGGCTCGCCACGCTTGCCTTCAATCGACTCAATCAGCGCCGTCTCTTCGCCGCAGACATACGCGCCGGCGCCCGAATGAATGTGCAGATCGAAATTGAACCCGCTGCCGAAGATGTCCTGACCCAGGAATCCCATTTCTTTGGCCTGGGCAATGGCTTTCTTCAGGCGTGTCTGGGCCAGCGCGTATTCGCCGCGCACATAGACGAACCCCTCATCAGCGCCCACCGCATAGGCCGCCAGCGCCATGGCCTCGATGATGCTGTGCGGGTCGCCTTCCAGGATCAGGCGATCCTTGAAAGTGCCCGGCTCGCTCTCGTCGGCGTTGCAGATGACGTACTTCTTGGGATTGCGCTCGCGGTCGACCATCTTCAGCTTCGCGCCGGTGGGGAAGCCGGCGCCGCCGCGCCCGCGCAGGCCGGCGCGCGTGATTTCTTCGATCACGTCAACCGGCTTCATCTCGGTCAGCGCCTTGCCCAAAGCCGCGTAACCCTCGTGAGCGATGTAGTCCTCGATGTCATCGGGGTCGATGATGCCGGCGCGCTCCAGAACAATGCGTTGCTCGGCCGGCAGCGTGCCTTTGCGCGCGGACAACCAGGCGATCCGCCCGGTCATTTCGCGCGCCGGCGCCATCAGGCCGGGGGCAACGCGCCCCTTGTACAGATGCTCCTCGACCAGCGTCCTGGCATCGTCGGGCTTGACCGGCCCGTACACCACCGCCTCCGGGTACACCATGACCATCGGCGCCACGTCATGCCGGCCCACATCGGCCGCCAGGGTAACCGCCACTTCATCTTGCAGCCCGAAGGCTTTCACTTCCTCCTGGATGCGGCGATAGACCTCCTGGGCGCCCAGCGCCATGCTGTCGGGATCGTTCGAGACCAAAACGAGAGAGCGTACAGCCTTCACTGTGGCCTCCTTCACTGGTACTTTGCCAGTATCTCCGTCACCTGCGCCGGCGTCACGTTGCCATAGATATCCGCGTCGACGACGACGACCGGCCCCACGGCGCAAATGCCAATGCAACTGGTTGTCTGCAAAGTCCATTTGCCATCCGGGCTGGTCTCGCCGGGGCCAAGTTTGAGCGCCTCCTGTAGCGCCGTCCAAACCTGGCGCCCCCCCACCACATGGCACGGCGCGCTTTCGCAGAACTGGACGACATGCCGGCCGCGCGGCCGGGTGGACAACATCTGGTAAAAACTGGCCACCGAGAACAACTGACTGACCGGCAGGCGCAGTTGCTTGCCGACTTCGACGAACGCTTCCGGCGGCAGATAGCCCAGCGCCTGGTTGACCTCGCTGAGAATAGGGATCAACTCCTCGCGCATGTGGACCGGGTCAGAGGTTGCGCCGCCGCGTCGGGCGACGGCCGCCTGCACTGCCGCGCGCACCTCGTCCTCGCTCAACGCGGGCCGGGGCGGGTGAACCACATTGGGTTCAATCCCTTCGACTTCGGTCGTCTTCACGGACATCGATGACCTCCCGTTGGGTTGTTCAGGTCTGTCAGGCTCTCAGGTTGGTCAGGGTCCCAGGTTGCTCAGGTTCTCAAGTGTGTAACGTTGCCGTCTCGCCGCCAACATGACGAACCTGATAAACCTTACGAACCTCACCGAACCTTACGAACCCGAAAAGCCCTACCGGATGACGATGGCGTTGAAGTTGCACACCTGCTCGCAGATGCCGCAACGGATGCAGGTGTTCGGGTCGATCACGTGCAATTGGCGGCGCTGGCCGGTGATGGCGTTGACCGGGCAGTTGCGCGCGCACACGGTGCAGCCGGTGCAGGCGTCCACAATCTCGTATCGAATCAGACCCTTGCACACCTTGGCCGGGCAGCGCTTCTCGTAGATATGGGCCTCGTACTCGTGGCGGAAGTGCTTGAGCGTGCTCTCGACCGGGTTGGGCGCGCCCTGCCCCAGACCGCACAGGCTGGTCACTTTGATCCACTTGCAGAGCGTTTCGAGCGTTTCGATGTCGCCGTCGCGCCCGTCGCCGGCGCAGATGCGCTGCAGAATCTCCAGCATGCGCCGGGTGCCCACGCGGCAGGGCGTGCACTTGCCGCAGCTCTCATCCTGGATGAACTCCATGAAGAAGCGGGCGATGTCGACCATGCACGTGTCTTCGTCCATGACGACCAGGCCGCCCGACCCCATGATGGTGCCGGCCGCCGCCAGCGATTCATAGTCGATGGGCCGGTCCAGATATTCTTCGGGCAGACAGCCGCCCATCGGCCCGCCGATCTGCACGGCCTTGAGCTTCTTGCCGTCTTTGATGCCCTGCGCCACGTCGTAGATCACCTCGCGCATGTTGATGCCGAGGGGCACCTCAATCAGGCCGGTGTGATTGACGTCGCCGGCCAGGGCGAATGTCTTGGTGCCCTTGCTCTTCTCGGTGCCCATGCTGGCGAACCACCGGGCGCCCTTGAGAATGATCTGCGGCACGTTGGCGTAGGTCTCGACGTTGTTGACATTGCTGGGTTTGGCCCACAGGCCGCTCACCGCCGGGAACGGGGGGCGCGGGCGCGGCTCACCGCGCTTGCCTTCAATCGAGGCCATCAGCGCCGTCTCTTCGCCGCACACAAATGCGCCGGCGCCCACGCGCACTTCGATATCGAATGAAAAGCCGCTGCCCAGGATATTCTCGCCCAGCAGGCCATAGGCGCGCGCCTGTTCGATGGCGATGCGCAGGGTGCGCACGGCGACAGGGTACTCGGCGCGACAATAGACGTAGCCCCGGCTGGCGCCCACGGCGTAGCCGCCGATGATCATGCCCTCCAGGACGGAGTGCGGGTCGCCTTCAAGGACGCGCCGGTTCATAAACGCGCCGGGGTCGCCTTCGTCGGCGTTGCAGATCATGTATTTCGGCGTGGCTTTGGATGCGCGCGCGAACTGCCACTTGCGGCCGGTGGGGAAGCCGGCGCCGCCCCGTCCGCGCAGCCCGGAAGCCAAGACCTCATCGATGACCTGCTCCGGCGTCATGCCGCCAAGCGCCTTCTCCAGCGCCGCGTAACCGTCTTCGGCAATGTAATCGTCGATATTTTCGGGATCGATCTTGCCGCAGTTGCGCAGCACGACGCGCACTTCCTTCGAGGTCGGCGCGCCCAGTTCCTCGTCGGCGCTCACCCTGGGCGGGGCGACGAATTTCCGGGCGACGCGGCCCTTGAGAAAATGCTCCTCGACCAGATACGGCACGTCGCTCACCGACAGGCCGACATAGTGAACGCCTTCCGGGTAGACCATCACTTCCGGGCCGACGGCGCAGCCGCCGATCCGCGATGTTTCCAGCACTTGAACCTCGTCGATGAGGCCCTGGGCTACGAGTTCGTCGTTGAGCGCATCCAGCACATCGTGCGCGCCTTTCGACAGGCACTCAGGATCGACGCAAACCAGAACGTGACTGCGAAAATACTTCATGGCAATTGACGATTTTGGATTTGCGATTTTGAATTTTGGATTGTGATCCAGGCAATGAGGTTAGCCAATCGCAAATCTAAAATCCAAAATCTAAAATCCCTTCAAGCGGTCTGAACCACCCACTCTGAGACGACCTTGCCGCCCATGACATGATCCTTCATGATCCGCCGGGCGCGCTCGACGTTGACCTTCCCATAGGTCACTTTGGGATGGCCGCCGGCCTCGACCATGACAATCGGCTCCAGTTCGCACATGCCGATGCATCCGGTCTGCTTGACAACCACGCCGGCCAGGCTGTTGGCTTCGATTTCGTCGAGCACGGCGCGCATCGTGTCGCGGGCGCCGGCGGCAATGCCGCAGGTGCCCATGGCCACGGTGATCTGGATGTCGCCGCTGGTCGTCTTGGCGTTGCGCTTCTGAATGGCTTCCTCACGCAGCTTTCTCAGCTCTTCGAGCGACTTCACTGCTGGCATATCAAAACCTCCATTTGGGATTTTGGATTTTGGATTGTGGATTTTGGACCTGGGACTTTGCATTCCCGATCTGGCGCAGCATCAGCCAATCCAAAATCAGCAATCGAAAATCCAAAATGGCCCATGTCCTTGTCTTAAACAGCCTGTTGCTGGACGCCGGCGACGCCTTGCTGCAGCGACTCGCGTATGAACGCGAGCACCGCCGGCTCAGTCAATGGCGCGTCGCCGAGTTCTTGTTTGATCGGCCCGCTGTCGAACTCGAACCTGGACTCGCCCACGCTGTAGCGCAGAACCCAGCGCACATCCGGCCAGCCCACCACCAGGGTGTACATCGTTCCGGCCAGATCGCCCAACGGCATGCGATCAATATGGCTGCGCTGAAACTCGGCCTCCAGGCATGTTCCGTGCCCGACCGCCGAGAGAATGCGCAAATGGCCGCCGCAACTCTCTGCGGCTGCCTTCAGCAACGGGATGCCCAACCCGACTTTGCGGGTGGTGCGCGAGGTCACGAATGGGTCTGTCACGCGCGCCACCATCTCCTCGTCCATGCCTCGCCCATCATCCTTGACCCACAAACGCAGCCGGTCGCGTCGCAGGTCTTCCTCGACGCCGATCTCAACGCGCCGGGCCTGGGCCGACACGCTGTTCTCAGCAATGTCAAGGATGTGGAGTGCAAGCTCGCGCATGGCCATCCCGATTTTGGGTTTTGAGTTAGACGCCCTCTTCAATCCCAAATCGAAAATCCAAAATCCGCAATTTCATTGCTGGGCTTTCTTGAGGATCTGCGGCAACTTGTTGGGGCGCACCCGGCCATGCAGCTCTTCGTCAATCACGATGACCGGCGCCTGGCTGCATGCGCCGACACAGCGGCACACTTCGAGCGTGGCCATGCCGTCGGCGGTCGTCTCGCCCACATCACATCCGAACACCGACTTGGCTTTCTCGATCAACTGCGGCATGCCGCCCACGTAACACGCAGTGCCCATACAGAACTTCACAGTGTGCTTGCCGCGCGGCATGGTGGTGAAGAACGAGTAGAACGACACCACGCCGTGCACTTGTTGCAGCGGCACTCGCATTTGTTGGGCAACGTAGGCCTGCATGGCCGGCGACACAAATCCGATCTGGGCCTGCAATTCGTTTAGCACGACCATGACCGCGCCGGGCAAGTCCTTGTTCTCGGCAAGAATACGGTCGATCAACGCTTTCTGCTCGGGGACGGCAACCGGATCGTTCTTCGGGTTATCGTGAACTGTTTGTGCCATTCTCTGCTCGCATTCAACTGCCCGCAGTGTCATCAACGATGTTGTCAACGCTGCCTCAGTGTGGTGAAAATTTTCACAAGGATTCTAGCACCGCGCCCGAAAAAGTCATCTGTCAAATGTCACCGCTCCAGGAGGCTATTTGTCAGACCCGAGGCGGAGGTCAAGCAGCGGGCCGGCTTGCAGGCGCGCTTCCGGCTCACTGGCCGGTCATCGCATCCTCGACTCGGATCGATCGCAACCGGAAGGATCTCCCATCCCGGCCCTGCAACGCCAGCCTGATCTCGGCCACGGTCGGCGATTCGAGGCGGAACAGGTTCCTGCCCATATATTCGTCCAGCCGGTGAACATCGCCGCTTTGAATGAGCGCATACTTTTCAAGCTGCGGATAGTTCAGCCGCGCCCGTTCCGGCGTGATATGGCGCGAGATCTCCAGCGCGTCGAAAGGCGCGTCTTCAGGAATCAGTCCCAGATTCTGGATCAGGCTGTAGGCTTTGCGGTCAACATGAGCGGGAATGGCAAGGCCGCCCAGTTGATGAACCCGTTCCACAGCGTCGCTCAGCCCGATATTCGCCGAGGCCAGCAGAAGGCGCGTTTCGCGTCTCACGAAGTCGCCGGTCTCATCCACAACGAACTGATCGCCAAAGTGCTCGGCGTCGTTCTCCAGAGCCGGCATGCGCCGATCCACCTCCTCCTGCCAGGCGCGCGTCTGTTCGAGGGTGTCAAACAGGCACAGCAGATGCACTTCTTCGACGGTTTGCAGTTCCATGCCGGGCAACACCGTCAGCCCCGCGCCGGCGGCCGCCCGCATGACCGCCTCTGCATTGGCGCTGGCATTGTGATCGGTGATGGCGATCAGGTTGATGCCTTGATCGAGCGCCGTCTGCGCGATCAGGGGCGGGATCATTTCGACCTCCGCGCACGGCGATAGGCACGTGTGGACGTGCAACTCGGCGATGTAGGATTTCATCAGAATACAGAATACAGATCACAGACCACAGATCACAGACCGTATCCCGTCTGTTATCTGTTGTCTGTTGTCTGTCGTCTGTCGTCTGTCATCTGGACTCCGTTCTCAGCCCCATCTCCCACAGCCTACCCACCACCTCGAACGTGGGCATTTGCGTGGACAACAGAATGACGCCTTCCTCGTCGGCTTTGGCGATCGCCGAGGGATCGGGCATGGCGCCTTCGGTGATGATGACGGCGCTGAGATCGAGCAGGGCAGCCACAGCAACGATATTGGCGTGCGCCTGAAGCGTGACCCAAACTGATTTGCGCTTTGCGCCGGCCATGACACAACTGAGCAGGTCGGAGGCATAGCCGGAAGCCGGCGTGATCCCGCTGAAGTCTGTCTTCCGGGTCAGCGCGGTCAGGTCGAGTTGCTGGATAATGTCCTGTAGCGTCATGCGGCTGTCTCCTTGTTGGTCATTGTGACGCGCCGCCGTTTCTGCCGGCGCGTTCTGCGGACGGATTGGGGTCGCCAAGCTGTTCATCGGGTTTCAGAAAGATGCGCATTTCGAGCCGTGTGCCGCGCCCCACGGTCGAGTCGAGATACATGTCGTCCACGCAGCGCTGGATATTCTTCAATCCCATGCCGGCGCCAAAGCCAAGCTCGCGGACAGAATCTGGCGCGGTCGAGTAGCCGGGTGTCATGGCCAGATCGATGTCTTCGATGCCCGGCCCATCGTCAATGGTCTCCATCACGATCTGGTGCGGCTCGATCTCCACCCGGATCGTCCCGCCGTGGGTGGTGTGGATGATCAGATTCATCTCGGCTTCGTAGATGGCGATGCCGCAGCGGCGGGCGATTTGAGGCGAGGCGCCCAGACGCACCAGCGCCCGTTTGATATGGCTGGAAGCATTGCCGCCATGGGCGAAGTCGCCTTGTTTGATTTTGTAGCGCAAGGTCAGACTGGTGCGGTCAGAGACGATATCCTCGAACAAGTGGCGGGCGCGGTACTTGCGCACCTCTTCTTCCTGGTAGTCGTATTCCAGCGCCCGCAGCACGCCGCGCGTAATGTCGCCTTTGGTGATGATGCCCACCAGCCTGCCGGCCTGATCGACCACCGGCAGACGGCCGACTTTGGTCGCGGCGAAGATCTTGAGCGCCTCGATCACCGGGCTGGAGGCTTCGAGGGTCGTCACCTGCATGGTCATATATTCGCTCACTGCGGCGGCGGTGTTGTTCTCCTGCAGGGCGCGAATCAGATCTGCGATGCTGACGATGCCCACCAGTTCGCCATTCGCCATCACCGGCGCGCCGGACACTTTGGCGTCGCGGAACAGCGCCAGCACGTCGGACATGCGCATATCGGGCGTGACGGTTCGGGCCGGGCTGGTCATCACCTCGCCAATTTTCAGTTCGTAGGCCAGTTCTTCGACGCGGGTGATGAGGCCGGCGGCGCCATCGGTGATGACGCGGTCGGCGCGAATGGGGCCTTCATTGACGCCGGTTTGGGTCATGCCGGGGTTTCCAGACTGCGCAGGCCGGCCTGATGCAGCCGGCCGCACAGCTCGAACATGCCGTGCGCGCTGGTGATCAGCGGAATGCGCTCCTGATTGGCCAGGGCGATCGTGTCGAGCGAGGGGCGCTTGCCGCGCACGAAGACAATCGCAGCCACATCGGCCATTTGCGCGGTGCGCACGACCTGGGCGCTGCACAGGCCAGTGAGCAGCAGCGCGCCGGGGCCGATGTAGGCCAGCACATCGCTCATCAAGTCCGCGCCGCAGCCGCCCTTCACCTGGCGGCTCATGTCGAAACCGCCAGTAAGCACTTCGCCTTCAACCAGTTGAATGATCTGTTCCAGTTCCATCGTGTTGCGCGCCCTCGCCGGCGCGCACAGTATATATCGGGGGCGGTAGAATCATCCTCGAACAACCATGCGCACTTTCGTCTCCCTCGATATCGAAACCACCGGCCTCGACCCTGAACAAGACGCGATCATCGAAATCGGCGTCGTCCGCTTTCGCGGCGATGAGGCGCTGGAGGAATGGAGCAGCGTCATCAATCCCCGCCGGCCCATTCCGCAAAAGATCACCGACCTCACCGGCATCACCCAGGACATGATCGACCGCGAGGGCATCCCGCTGTGGGACGGCCTGCGGCACGCGCAACGCATCGTCGGCAACGCGCCCATCGTCGGCCACAACATCGCGTTCGACCTGGGCTTCCTGCGCAGGCAAAACCACTTCGTCAGCAACCCGTCCATCGACACGTTCGAGCTGGCCGGCATCCTGGTGCCGCACGCGGGGCGCTACTCGCTGGGCGCGCTGGCGGCGGAGCTGGGCATCCGGCTGCCGGCCACTCATCGCGCCCTGGACGACGCGCGCGTGGCGCACCAGTTGTACCTGAAGGCGTTCGAGCGCGCTGTTGATCTGCCCAAAGACGTGCTGGAAGAGATCCTCGGCCACGCCGAGCGCAGCGGCTGGTCGCTGGCCGGCTTCTGGCGCGACGCGCTGGAACAGCAGGCGCGCGGCGTGTTCACCACCACCATCGGCGCGCAACTCAAGCGCGCCAAATCCGGCCAGACCGTGCTGGCGCGCAAAGCGGCGCTGAAAAGCCAGCTGGCCGCCAAACCGCTGGAGCCAAAGGAAGACATCCGCCCGCTGGATGTCGAGCAGGTCGCCGGCGCGCTGGCCGAGGGCGGCGCATTCGCCCGGCACTTTGCCGGCTATGAGATGCGCCCCCAGCAGATCCAGATGCTGAAGCTGGTGACGACGGCCTTCAACGAGAGCGGCCATGCCGTGATCGAGGCCGGCACCGGCACCGGCAAATCGGTCGCCTACCTCATCCCGGCCATGTTGTGGGCCATCCAGAACGGCGAGCGCGTCGTTGTCAGCACCAACACCATCAACCTGCAGGAGCAGCTTTTCGAGAAGGACGTGCCGGCTGTCACACAGGCCCTGGGCATCGACGGGCGCGCGGCAGTCATGAAAGGGCGCGGCCGCTACCTGTGCCCGCTCCGGCTGAATGAGTTGCGCAGGAATGGCCCCAAAACGCTGGACGAGGTCCGCCTGCTCACCAAGATTCTCATCTGGCTGCCGAACACCCTCACCGGCGACGCCGACGAGTTGTTCATGCCGGCCCCCGGCGAGCGCGCCGCCTTCAACGCCCTGTCGGCGCAGAACCCCGCCTGCAACTTCAGCACATGCAGCGCGACCGACTGCTACTTTCATCAGGCCCGCCGGCTGGCCGAGAGCGCGCACGTTGTCATCGTCAACCACGCCTTGCTGCTGGCCGATATCGCCGTCGACAACCGCGCCCTGCCGGAATATCACTACCTGATCGTCGATGAGGCGCACCACCTGGAGGCGGCCGCCACCGACTCGCTGTCCTACAGCATCGACCGCTTCGAGATGGCGCGCCAGTTGGAGGAATTGCACAGACCGGGCAGACAACGCCCGACCGGCCTGCTGGCCGATGTCGCCACGCGCGCCAGACAGTCGTTGCGGGCCGATCAGGCCGGCATGATAGTCCATCTGACCGATGTCACCGAACAGGCTATCGGGCGGGCAGTCGAGCGAGTCGATATCTTCTTCGACGAGTTCGCCACATTCCTCAGCGAGCACGGCAGCGATGATTCGTCGGATTACGCCCAACGCACACGCATCACCCGCGCAGTGCGCAACAGCCCCGGCTGGCCGCGCGTCGAGATCGCCTGCGACAACCTGCGCCGCGAACTCAGCGCGCTCGTCCGAGGGCTGGACAGCATCTTGCGCGCCCTGGACGATACGAACCATGGCGGGATCAGCGAACTGGACATCCTGCTGGCGCGCATCAACGGCGCCATCCGCTTCTTCACCGAAGCAATTGAAAAGATGACCGGCATGATCAGCAAGCCCGACGATCGCACGATCTACTGGTCCGAACTGGAGCCTGATCGGTCGAATGGGGGAACGGGGCGCGGGCGAGTCCACACGCCGCGCCTGACGTTGCGCGCCGCGCCCTTGCACGTCGGCGATTTGATGCGCAAGCACCTGTGGAAAGCCAAAAAGTCAGTGGTGCTGACATCGGCCACCTTGCGCACCGCCACGCCGGCAACCGGCAATCAACCCAGCTTCAAATACGTGCAGGAACGGTTGGACGTCGGCGACGCGACCACGCTGGCGGTTGGTTCGCCGTTCGACTACGCCGCGTCCACGCTGATGTATCTGGTCACCGACATACCCGAGCCGAATCAGGCCGGCTACCAACCGGCGGTCGAGCGCGCGCTGATCGAGCTGTTCCGCGCCTCGCAGGGCCGGGGGCTGGCGCTGTTCACCAGCTATTCGCAACTGCGCGCCACATCGCGCGCCATCAGCCACAGGCTGCTGGAAGACGGCATCGTGGTGTACGAGCAGGGCGATGGCACCTCGCGCCGCGTCATGCTCGAACAATTCCGCGCAGCGGACAAGGCAGTGCTGCTCGGCACGCGCAGCTTCTGGGAAGGGGTGGACATCCAGGGCGACAAACTGAGCGCCGTCGCCATCTGCAAGCTGCCGTTCGACGTGCCCAGCGACCCGATCTTCGCCGCGCGCAGCGAGACCTTCGACGATGCCTTCAACGAGTATTCCGTGCCCGAGACGGTGCTGCGCTTCCGGCAGGGATTTGGCCGGCTGATCCGCTCCAAGACCGACCGCGGCGTGATCCTGGTGCTGGACAAACGGCTGATGAGCAAGGGCTACGGGCAGTCCTTCCTGAACAGCCTGCCCGGCCCCACGATCCGGCGCGGCCCGCTCAACGGTCTGAGCAAAGCCGTCACAGACTGGCTAAACCAAAGTGTTGGATAATTGAGCCGCGCTGATGTGACACGTATCGCTAATCCAAAATCCGAAATCAGGAATCCAAAATCGGCATAGAGGTTGCTCATGCGAACACTCGCAATGATTCTGGCCGGCGGCCGCGGCAGTCGCCTCGGTGTGTTGTCTGACAAACGCGCGAAACCCGCTGTTCCCTTTGCAGGCAAATATCGCATCATCGACTTCCCGCTGTCCAACTGCGTCAACAGCGGCATCACCACCGTGGGTGTTCTGACCCAGTACCGGCCCCGCTCGCTGATGGATCACATCCGCAACGGCGCGCCGTGGGACCTCGACCGGCTAAACGGCGGCGTGTACATCCTCTCGCCTTATCAGGGCCGCAAAGATTCAGACTGGTACGCCAACACAGCCGACGCCATCTACCAGAACCTCGACTTCATTCACAATCACAAGCCTGATTACGTGCTGATCCTGGCCGGCGATCACGTCTACAAGATGGACTACAGCATCCTGATCAACTTCCACCAGGACAAGCAGGCGGATGTCACCGTTGCAACCTTGCAGGTCGACCCCGACGAGGCCAGCCGATTCGGCATTCTGCAAACCAGCAGCGATCTGCGCGTCACCGATTTCGAGGAAAAGCCCAGGCAGCCCAAAGGCACGCTCGCGTCAATGGGCATCTACGTGTTCAGCCGCGACGCCCTGGAGCGCGCCCTGCGCGAAGACGCCGAGGACGGGAGTTCTTCACACGACTTCGGACACAACATCATTCCCAAGATGATCAACAACAATTACCGGGTGTTCGCTTTCCCCTACGGCGGCTACTGGGTAGACGTGGGAACCATTCAGGCGTACTGGGAAGCGCATGTGGACCTGCTGGCTGACAATCCAACGCTGGACCTGCTCGACCGTGAATGGGTCATCCACACCCGCAGCGAAGAACGCCCGCCTGTCAACATTCGCACCGGCGCCACAGTCAACCACAGCCTGATCACCGACGGCTGCGTGATCGAAGGCTCCGTTGAATATTCCGTGCTCTCGCCGGGTGTGCGCGTGCATCGCGGGGCGGTGGTGCGCTATTCTATCGTCATGACCGACGCAGTGATCGAGCCGGAGGCCGTGGTGGACCACAGCATTGTGGACAAGCGCGTGGTGGTCGGGCGCGGCGCCCACATTGGATATGGCACGGATTTCACCGAGAACACTGAGTTCAACATCAGCACCGGCATCAGCGTCGTCGGCAAGAACACGCTTATTCCGCCGAACCTCAAAGTCGGGCGCAACGTCGTCATCGGCAGCGACCTGAACGACGACCATTTCAACGGCGACCCGATCCGAGGCGGCCAGAACGTCGGCGTGCAGACAAATTAACCCCATGGCCCAACACCCCCGCTTGAATCACCTGGCCATCGCCGTGACAGACCTCGACGCGGCCCTGGCGTTTTATCGCGACGCGCTTGGCCTTCACGTCGAGCGGGTCGAGAACGTCGAGCGCGAAGCCGTCACCGTCGCTTTCCTGCCGCTGGGCGATGGCGAAAGCGAGATCGAGATCCTGCAACCGACCCGCGACGACACCGGCGTCGCCAAATGGCTGGCCAAACATGGCCCCGGCATGCATCACCTGTGCATCCAGGTGGCTGATATCGAAGCCACCCTCACCCGCCTGGCCGCTCACGGCGCTGAACTCATCAACCCACAGCCAGTCCAGAAGCCAGACGGCGTCCGTTACGCTTTTATTCATCCCAAAAGCGCGTTCGGCGTGCTGGTGGAGTTGTACGAAATCCCGCCCAATCCATAATACGCAACACGCAATACGCAATACGCAACACCCAACCCGCACCATGAGCACACCCGGCAGCATCGCGTTGATCTTGCTGATCGTTCAGGCGCTGATCTGCGCCCTCGTGCCACTGGCGATCGCCGGTGGGCTGGTTTACGCCATGCATAAACTGCGCAAGGGCGCAGAACGCGCAATGCCCAAAGCGCAAGCCTTCACCGCCCGGCTTGCTGCCGGCACGCGAACGGTCTGCGACAAGACTGCCGATCCCCTGATTCGCGCTCACGCCGCAGCCGGCAACGCCCAGACTGTGGCCGCATCCATACGATCGCGCATCCAGGCGCGCGCCCACACGTTCATGTCAGACTGGCGCCAACGGCGTTGACCCATTCGCACGACGCGAGGCGCCGTCAATCACCGCCACAGGCGCCGCACGGCCACCGCGATCAACAACAGCCCAGCCAGACATACCATGAAATAGGCTGCCGGCCACCACGCCAGCCAGGACATCTCCCGCTGCGCAGCTTCGCGCAGCAATGCCGCCCTGGCGTTGCTCACAAACTGCGGACGAGGGGCCACCGGGCCAACGGCCGACCGAATGCGCCGCTCCAGCCAGTCAATGTCCTCAGCGGTCAGTTTTGCGCGCGTCATGGCAGACTATCCAACACTTCCCGAAGCTGGGCCAGCGTGCGATGATACAGCGACTTCACAGCGCCCTCGCTGCGATTCATGATCTGTCCGATCTCCGCGTTCTGCATCTGTTCCACAAACTTCAACACCACCAGCTGCTGGCGATCTTCCGGCAGCAGCCGGATTGCCCGTATCAGGCGGTCACGCTGCCGGTCCACGTCGATCTTCGAGTCGGCATCGTCATGATGAGCGCCGTGCAATTCCATCTGGGCGTCGTCCAGCGGCACCGATGGGCGCCGGCTGTTGTCGCGGTGGAAGTTGGCCACCACGTTATGCGCAATGCGGTACAACCACGCCGAGAACGGCACGCCCCGGTCATGGTAGTTGTGAACGTGCTTCAACGCGCGCATGAACACGCGCGCCGTCAGGTCCTCGGCGTCCTGGGTATTGCCCACGCGATAGTAGACATAGCGATAAATCGCGCCCACGTACCGTTCGTATAGCCTGCCAAAGGCCTCTGGATTTTGCCGGGCCTCGCGCGCCAACGACATATCATCTTCGGCCGCCGAAAGCGCGCGCGCATCAGCCGCTTGTGTCTCTGGCGCTGGTTCGTCGAATTCGCAGTCTGCCCAGCTCATTGTCAAAACACGCTCGCCGCGCTTGAGTTGCGCGATCGAATCGGGTAAAGCGATTTTTGCATGGCGGGGATCGCAGATCGAGGACGGGGCGCCGGAGCGCAGGCGTTCGATAGATCGGGCGAATCCTCGCCTGAATGCCCGCCGATTATAATGGCGCGCCATGACAGGATCGTCCGCCCCGCTGCCCCACGACGCCAATTCTGCCGGCAGCGCGGATCATCCCAAACGCCATCCAGATCATCGCCCGGCGCTCGTGTCGGTCGTCATCCCCACCTGGAACGGCGCGCATCATCTGCCCGTCTGTCTGGAGGCGTTGCGGCGTCAGACACTGCCGGCCTACGAGATCATTCTGGTTGACAACGCATCGACCGACGGAACCCGATCCCTGATCGAACGCGATTTCCCAGAAGTGCGGCTGATCGCATTGCCCGCGAACAAGCGTTTCGCCGGCGCCTGCAATGCCGGCATCCGCGCCTCGCGCGGCGAGTTCGTGGCGCTGCTGAACAACGACACAGAGGCCGACCCGCGCTGGCTGGAGAACGTGGTGGCCACATTCGACGCGCACCCCGACGCGGGATTTGTCGCCAGCAAGCTGCGGCTGTTCGACCAGCGCGACCGGCTGCATTCCGCCGGCGATTGCTACACGCGGCGCGGCGTGCCCGGCAACCGGGGTGTGTGGCAGGTGGATGATGGCCGGTTCGATGCGGAATACGTCTTTGGCGCATGCGGCGCAGCGTCGGTCTACCGGCGCGCCATGCTCGACCAGA
>Ga0308417_1000989_pt1 | contig 19796 bp, 21 predicted proteins | sample HotsprSampleOS65_FD_203528 | JGI IMG/M metagenome (GOLD analysis project Ga0308417, IMG submission 203528) | Hot spring phototrophic mat microbial communities from Octopus Spring, Yellowstone National Park, Wyoming, United States - 20090730_OS65 ... | reverse complement strand
GCAAGGTCATCGGCATCGATCTCGGCACCACCAACTCCTGCGTCGCCATCATGGAAGGCAAGGACGTCAGGGTCATCGAGAACGCCGAGGGCGCCCGTACCACCCCCTCCATGGTCGCCTTCGTCAAGAACGGCGAGCGCCTGGTGGGTCAGGCCGCCAAGCGTCAGGCGGCGACCAACCCCACGGGAACGCTGTTCGCGGTCAAGCGCCTGATCGGGCGACGCTACGACGACCCAATGGTGCAGAAGGATATCTCGCTCGCACCCTTCAAAATCATCAAGGCCGCCAATGGCGACGCCTGGGTCGAAGTATATGGCAAGCAGTACGCGCCACAACAGATCAGCGCGATGGTGCTGACCAAGATGAAGGAGACAGCCGAGGCCTATCTCGGCGAGAAGGTAACCCAGGCGGTCATCACCGTTCCCGCCTACTTCAACGATGCCCAGCGCCAGGCAACCAAGGAGGCCGGCGCAATCGCAGGCATCGAGGTGCTGCGCATCATCAACGAGCCGACCGCGGCTGCCCTCGCTTATGGCCTCGACCAGAAGAAGAGCGGCACCATCGCGGTCTACGACCTCGGTGGTGGCACCTTCGACATTTCGATCCTCGAGATCGGCGACGGCATCTTCGAGGTGAAATCCACCAATGGCGACACCTTCCTGGGTGGCGAGGACTTCGACCAGCGCATCATCGACTACCTGATCGATGAATTCCGCAAGGATCATGGCATCGACCTGCGTAGCGACAAGCTCGCGCTGCAACGCCTCAAGGAAGCGGCGGAGAAGGCCAAGATTGAGCTCTCCTCGGCCAAGGAAACGGAGATCAATCTGCCCTTCATCACCGCCGACGCCTCCGGGCCAAAGCACCTCGTGATGAAACTGACGCGCGCCAAGCTCGAGGCGCTGGTCGACGACCTCATCCAGCGCACGCTCGAGCCCTGCCGCAAGGCGCTCAAGGACGCCGGCCTCTCGGCGGGCGAGATCGACGAGGTCATCCTCGTCGGCGGCATGACACGCATGCCGAAGGTCATCGAGACGGTAAAGGACTTCTTCGGAAAGGACCCGGCGCGGAACGTCAACCCGGATGAGGTGGTGGCGATCGGCGCGGCGATCCAGGGCGCGGTGCTGAAGGGCGAGGTGAAGGACGTCCTCCTGCTCGACGTCACCCCACTCTCGCTCGGTATCGAGACCCTAGGCGGCGTGTTCACCCGGCTGATCGACCGCAACACGACGATCCCGACCCGCAAGAGCCAGATCTTCTCGACCGCCGACGACAATCAGACCGCCGTCACTATCAAGGTCTATCAGGGCGAGCGCGAGATCGCAGCCGACAACAAGCTGCTCGGTCAGTTTGACCTCGTGGGCATCCCGCCCGCGCCGCGCGGCGTGCCGCAGATCGAGGTAACGTTCGACATCGACGCCAACGGCATCGTCTCGGTCTCGGCCAAAGACAAAGCGACTGGCAAGGAGCAGAACATTCGCATCCAGGCCAAATCCGGTCTGTCGGAGGCCGACATCGAGCGCATGATCAAGGATGCCGAGGCCCATGCGGCCGAGGACCGCAAGCGGCGCGAACAGATCGAGGCGCGCAACCAGCTCGATGCGCTGGTACACCAAACCGAACGGACGCTGCGCGAGAATGGCGACAAGGTCCCCCCAGCCGAGAAGTCCGAGGTCGAGGCCGCGATCGCCGAGGCCAAAGCGGCGATCGAGAAGCAGGACGCTGCGGCGGTCGCGCGCGCCAATGAACGCCTAGGCCAGGCGGCGATGCGCATGGGCGAGGCCCTCTACCGCGCCCAGCAGGCCGATGGGAAGCCCGAGAGGCCGGACGGCGGCGCTTCCTCCACACCCGGCAGCCACAAGGTCGTAGACGCCGAGTTCGAGGAAGTGGACCCGAACAAGCGCAAGGCTTTCTGAACAGCAGGTGGAGTGCACAGAGGATGCGTTGTGCCGCCCGGTTCCCTCTCGGACCGGGCGGCCAGCCGTTCCAGAGCGGCAAAATGACGCGGGTCTATCACCCTAACAAAGGGAACCATGACCTAAGATCGCTCTCTGGCCTGAAGATCCCGAAGCTAGTACCAGACTGGCAGAGATATGCAAAACGCGTTACCAGGAAAGCAACCTGCGAGGGCGATCTCCGCCCGCTCAACCTTTGTTTGAGGTATCATCCCGACATGACGCGCACCCGTCGCAGGGCCCGGGCAAGAGCCCTTCGCGCAACATCCCGCTGCAGGCCGATCCTGCGATGCAGGAGGCGTGGTCGTGGCGCACCGGGAGCGGCGCGTCCGGCGCCTGAGAGACAGCATGGCGAAGCGTGACTATTACGAGGTCCTCGGCGTCGCGCGCGACGCCAGCGAGGACGCGCTCAAAAAGGCCTATCGCAAGCTCGCCATGAAGTGGCACCCTGATCGCAACCAGGGGAACAAGGAGGCCGAGGCCAAGTTCAAGGAGCTGAACGAGGCCTATGACATCCTCAAAGACCCGGAGCGGCGGGCGGCTTATGACCGCTATGGCCACGCCGCTTTCGAACCGGGCAAGCCAGCCGCCGGGCCGAGTGGCTTCGGTGGCGGCGGGGGCAGTCCCTTCGGCGGTGCCCTCGAGGACATCTTCGAAGAAATGTTCAGCCGCTTCGGCGGGGCCGGGCGCGGCTGGAGCACGCGGCGGGGGGCGGATCTCCGCGCGCAGGTCGAGATCAGCCTCGAAGAGGCCTTCGCCGGCACCAAGACCACTATCCGCATCCCAATCACGGTCACCTGTGAGGCCTGCCAGGGCACGGGGACGGAGAGGAGCACCTCCTCCGGCGTGCAGACCTGCTGGACTTGCGGTGGGCAGGGCAAGGTGCGCGCCCAGCAAGGCTTCTTTCTGATCGAGCACACCTGCCCGACCTGCGGCGGCTCGGGCCGCGCAATCAAGAACCCCTGCAAGATCTGCCAAGGCACGGGCCAGGTACAGCGCGAGCGGAACCTCAGCGTCACCATCCCGCCCGGCGTCGAGGACGGCACGTGCATCCGCCTCGCCGGCGAAGGCGAGGCCGGATTGCACGGGACGCCGATCGGCGACCTTTATGTGGATGTAGCGGTCAGGCCGCATCCAATCTTTCAGCGCGACGGCGCCAACATCTACATCCGCGTGCCGCTGCGCATGACCCAGGCGGCGCTCGGCGGGTATGTCGAGGTGCCGACCATCGACGGCGGCCGCGCCCGCGTCACCATCCCAGCCGGGACGCAGACAGGAGACCAGTTCCGCCTGCGCGGCAAGGGCTTCTCAGTCCTGCGCTCGACCGCGCGAGGGGACATGTATGTGCAGGTGAGCGTCGAGACGCCGCGCAACCTCACGCCCCGACAGCGCGAACTGCTCGAGCAGTTCGAGGCCGAAGCCGCCAAGAGCGGCAAGACTAGCCCCGAAAGTGAGGGCCTCTTCGCCAAGGTGAAGGAGTTCTGGGACGAGCTCGGGCGCTGAGTGTGCCTCGCCCGTCCGCCGCAGCACTCAGCCGACCGGCTCCGCCGCCACCACCACCCACCATCGCCAGCTTGAGCTGCCGCCCATTCAGCGTCCAGGCCAACGTCCAGCAAGCGAGCACATGACCCGCGGCGACACCCTCGAACGTGGGCTGTTCGGCCATCGCCTGGCGCAGTTCAGGGTCTAAAGGCCTGCCGGTCGGGTCGTCACAGCGGATGCCGTTGCGCTCGAGGACGGCTAGAAAAGCACGCTCGATCCCCTCAAAACCGTCGCGAATCCTGGCCCGTCTCCAACGCACTCTGCCAATAGCGCCTTCGCACGAAGCGGCCCACCGCCCCGAGATCCAACCCCAACCGCAGCAGGGCGCGCATCTCCACATCCCCCGCCGGATCCGGCGGACGGCGCGCCAACCCCTGCGCCGCTGCCATGAGGCGCTCAAAGGCCGTCTCCGCTCCAGGATCCGCACCGCCGTCCGCGCCCCAACGATTCGCGCCCTTTCCTTGACGCACACAAAAAGATGTAGAGCCCGCTCAACCCACCCCCCCCATGAGCCTCCATCCCACCTTCGCCTTCCAGACCCCGAGCCGTGAGGACATCGTCACCGCCTCCTAGGCCACCCTCGAGAAGCCCCCCAAGACCTTCCGCCAGATCCTCAATGGTGTCTGGATCCTCGTCGATGACCTCGCCGAAGACAACGACGCTAAGGCCGGCGGCCTCGAGATCCCCTGGAACCCGCTCGGCTTCCACCGCGGTATCCCCTTCAGACAGGCCACGAGACGCTGCACCCAAGCCCCAGATGCAATCCTCCTCCACCGCCTGCCGATCCTTCTGACGTGGGCAAAAGGCAGAAACAGCCCCAGCCACGTTGTCTGACACGCCCTCATCCACGAGATCAGCCACCACATCGGCTTCTTCGACGCCGACATGGAAGCTATCGAGGCCGCCGCCAGCGAAGAACCAGGTCAAGCCTAATGCCTTTAATGAAGAATCAAAAAAAATGGATTATAAGCCAAACAAAGGTTGAACAGGCAAAGATCTGCCTCACAAGCCGATCTTAAAGAAAAGACCGCCCCTTGTGGGGCACAACATAAAAAAATATATCCTCGCATCAAGCGACATCGCCGCAGGGCTAAAAGCCTCCCAACCGGAGAAAATCCATGCCTTCCAATGATCCCAAGATCGCCACGGCCGCTATACTCCAGACACTCTGCAAAGATTACTCTGAGCTGTTTCAGGGAGCAATCTTCATTGGAGGGATTGCTGTCCATCAGCACCTGCTAGCCACAGGATCCGGGCAAGACCGCCCGCAGAACGAGTTCACGTACGACGGCGATTTTCTCATTTCAAGAGCGGACTTCGGAGATCTAAGAGACATCGAAGAAGTTTTGATGACCGCAAGACTTTCCAAGCATCAGTTCTCAAGAGACGGCTTCGAATTCGATATCTATGTCGAAAACGCCAATGACCTCATTATCCCCTACGGGAATGCGGCAGCGTTCTCCGAAGTTAAGAACGGAGTTTGAGTCGCCGCCCTAGAGCATCTTCTCCTGCTAAAGGCAGAAGCAGCAAACAACCGAAAGAGCTCTTCCAAGGGAAGAAAGGATCTCCGTGATCTGGTCCGGATCGTCTATGCCGCCCAACAGGCTCCCTTACGCAACGGTCTCCTCGAGCCATATCTGACGCAGGACCATGTAAAAACGATCACAGAGGTTCCCCGTCAGACCTTCCTGGAATTGACAGGCAACAACGCACAGGCCGCAAGCCGGCTGCAGATCTCGTATGAACGGGAGATCGCTCTGCCATGTATCCTTTCTTCCCCTCTCCCAGATGGTGTGCGGCGCCCCCTCGAGAAGCACGCCCCTACACGCTGACTAGGGAACCGGCCAGCATGGGCGGACCCCCCTTCCAAATCATGACCTATCATGGTGGAGGCGGCAGGCACCTGCGCGTTCCCGCGATGAACGACACTCCCGAGATCAGAATTATCGATCTGGATGGCCTGCCCCTTCCCCAGGGGGCGGAAGAGGCAATGGCATACGCCTTCCACGATGTAGGCTGGCGGCATACGCTCGCGGCCGAAAACAAAGCCCGGAAGCGTCAATCGGTCATCGAAACCGCAGACCAAGCAGCCCGTGAAGCGAAGCGTGCAGAGATTCTCAACAGACGTAAAGCTATTCAGGACCAAGATTCCCGCTGACCACGCTCACAGGCTGCATGATCCTCAAGGAAGGAGATCCTCACTTAGACCAGCCCGCTCCGCCGCCGCGATCGCCTCGAGGAGCGGGATCTCTAGCGGCAGCCTCGGCAGCGCCTCGCGCGGCGCCCCGGGGCGCCCGCGTGCGGTCAGGACGTCGTGGAGATCCGGTTCGTAGGCTCGCAGCAAAACCTAGGCCAGGCAGCGGGGATCCTGCTCGCATGCCTCCCCGTCCAACGCGCCATCATCGCCCAGGAGAGGCGCACTACCCCGTCTTCACCTGGCTCGCCCAGAAGGCAGAAGACGCCGCCCGCCTTGAGACCCGCTCCGCCGCCCAAGATGCCCGGGAGCGCGAGGCGATCCGATGCGCGCTCCCCGGCTTCGCCCGCAAGGCCCTGAAGGCAGCCGCCGACACCGACAGTACCTAGCCCACCCCCGCCGGACGCCTCATGGTCGACCTCCTCGATGCCGGCGGGACAGGCAAGGGTTGAGAGCGTTGGCCCGCGACGCTAGGCTCTCCCCCATCTGCTACATCCCACCCAGAACCAAGACGCCCCTCTATGACCCCTCGCGCCACCCTCTTGGCCGCCGCCATCCTCGCATTCGCGGCCCTGCCCGCGGATGCCCGCGACGCCCGGAGCCGTGCCCCCCAGGCCGCCGCGCAGACCGGACAGATGGCCAACACCGCCGAAGGCCATGGCCACCGCCAGAGTGGCCCTGAGGCCTGCCGCTATGCAGCCATCGCGACCCTGCGCGCCTGGGGCAATCCCATTGAAAGCCTCGGGATGGCGATGATCGAGGGCGGTCAGGACGCCTGGTTCGTGCGCATCGACGACCTCACGCGCCCCGAGCCCTGGCGCGCAGCCGTCGCGCTTGGCATCTGCACCGCCCGCCAGGAGGACAGCTTCTGGCGCGTCGAAGTCTTCTCGCTGCGCCCCGCCAACGATCCAGCCGCGGACTGCATCGCCTCCATGACCAAGGCAGGGCGCACACTGCAGGTGGCGGAGGTGCGCATCGATGGCGCCCTCCAGAGCCCAGGCGGCGTCCCCGCCGAAATCGCCACCACCCTCCTCGATGCGCACGGACGTACGGTCGCCGCCGGCACCTGCCCCCTCGTGCAGACCCCGGAGGGCGCCTTCATGATCGCCCCCGGACGCATCGACATCCAGCACCGCTGAACCCCTCCCCGTCTGAGGTGGGAGACCTCAAAGCGGCCGGATATGACGCCCCCGCAACGCCGCGAGACGCGCACGCAGGGCCTTGGTCTCCTGCCGCAGACGGCCCTCCCGCGGATCCCCCAGCCGCCCCAGCAGATCCGCCCAGATCTCCCCGATCTCCAGACGGCGCTCCAGGTCCACCGGGCTGGGTGGAGAAGGCTCCGCGCGCGCCAGTACCGCCAGCGCTGCCTCGCAGGCGTCCGCCGCCTCGAGCAGGCGGCCCAAGGCCGCCAAAACTTCCACGCGCGTCCGATGGAACTGAGCCCGCGGCGGACACTCTCCTTCCTTCCGCGGCGTCCGCACCGAGACTGCGTCCGCCTCCGCGAGATATCGCTCCGCCGCCGCCGTGTCACCCGTACGACCTGCGATGCGCGCCCCCTGGAGGAGCCAGCGCAAGTCCTCAGGCTCAGGCCCGCGGAGCCGATGCCAGCGCGCAGCCTCTCGCACGTCTGATCGCCCCAGCAGCCCCTCAACCAGCAACAGCAGCGCCTCCGAGCGACGCACCGGATCCGGCCCCGCGCACAACAACGCCTCGCGCGCCGCTGCCGCCGCTCCGTCCGCATCCCCCTGTAGCCGCAGCACCTCTGCCAATGCTAGGCGCAGCGCAAAAGCCTCCGCCCCACCTTCGGCCGTCACATCATGTAGCCGGATGAGGAGCCGCAATCGCGCCGGGGCCCCATCTTCCCGCCCCCCCCGTAGCAGGCGCTCCACCGCGGCAATGACTTCCGCCCGCTCAGCCTCCCCCTTCGCCGCCGCCAGCGCCTCGGAGAGCGGCTCCCAGGAGGCCTCAAGCGCGGCGGATGCCGCTTCGCCCTCCTCCGCCATCGCCAGACGCAGCAAGCGCGACGCCCGTTCGATCGCCTCCCGCCGACGGATCCGCCGCTCGAATGCCGTCACCGCCCCAGACCTTCCCGCCACAGCCGCTGGAACAGCGCGTCCTCAAGACGCTCCGCGCGGCGCCCCCAGGAGGCGTCGTTCGGCGCCCGAGGCGCCGCCGCCGGATGTGCCAGCGCCTCGCGCCACATCGCCGCCTCCCGCCGAGAGGCCAGCCGCGCGCTCAGCCGCGCTTCCGCATCCAAGAAACCCAGCCGCCCCAATGTCCGCAGACGCTCGCCTGCGGCCCTAGCCTGCCGCAGGCCCGCCGCCTGCACGAACGCACATGGACGCATCGCATGCCGGGCATCCGTCGCGCAGATTGCATAGAGCGCCATCAGCCACTCCCCAAAAACCCAGCCTTTCGGAAAGGCGTCAGATCGGCTCCGGGGGGAGCCATCCACCGCCGCCTCTCCGCATCCCAGCGCGCCCCCAGCGCTTTCGCTTTGTCCTTGTCCGCGAAGGACACCACCAGCGGTATCCCCCCAGGGGAAGGTCCAGAGACGCGCGACGGAAACGACGACGCCCGTCCCGATGGCGCACCCATCGTCGCCCGCGCTCCACCACCCGCCGCGGCACGCGCAGGCGCCTTACCGCCCGACGCTGGCCCTCGGCCCGGAGCGCCCCCGCAGGCCTTCGGCGCGCGCGCAGGCCCTGCATCAGCTCGCGCCGGCGCCGTCGCAATCCCCGGCACCGTTCCTCCAACCGCAGCCTTCACCAAGGCCACGTCGCGCCGGATCCGATCAACGGTGGCAGCGACGAACTGTTCCATCCTTCTCTGACTGGTGCCGGGATCGCCGGCAGAGGCGATGTCCTCAAGGACGTCCTCCCACGCCGCCGTCAGGGCCGGATCGCAGTAGCCCCGGACCACTTTCTCAAGAACATCGACCAGGGCCATCGCAACATCAGTCGGCACAATCTGACGCTTACGGATTTCCACATAACCCCGCTCCTTCAGCGTCTCGATGATGCTCGCCCGCGTCGCAGGCGTCCCGATGCCCGAAGTCTGACGCAGGCGCTTACGCGCCGCCTCGTCCTCTATATAAGAGGCGATGTTTTTCATCGCCTTGAGAAGGCTCTTCTCCGTGAAGCGCGGTGGCGGCTTGGTCGTCTTTTTCTCACAGCTCGCGGAGAGCACCTGCGCCGGCGCCCCGTCGCGCACAGGAGGCAACGGATCACGGCTCTCCTCCTCTTCCGTCTCTCCCCCCTTGGCCGGATCCCGATCCTCCTTCGGATCCACCTCCGGAACGCCCTGGAAGGCCTCCTTCCAGCCTAGAAAAACCGGGACGCTGCCGCGCGCCCGCAACGCCGTGCCCCGAGCGTCAAGATCGATTCCCGTCGCGCGGAAGCGATGATCCGGCAGGTGGGCCGCCAAGAACTGGCGCGCGACCAGATCCCACAGCTGCCGCTCGTCGGGGTCGAGCACGGTAAAGTCGGGACGCTTCAACGTCGGCACAATCGCGTGGTGTGCCGTTACCTTCTTGTCGTCATAAACCGACGCTCGCACCAAGGGTTGCGTCAGGCGAGAGGCGAGGGGCGCAAACGCGGGGACGGACAGGACAGTGCGGATCAGATCCGACAGGTGACCCTTGTGCTCCTCCGGCAGAACCTGGCAGTCGGTGCGCGGATAGGTAATGATCTGCTTTTCCTCGTAGAGGCGCTGGGCCACCTTCAGCGTCTTGTCCGCCGACCAGCCGAAGCGCCCATTGGCCTCCTGCTGCAGGCCGTTCAGGTCGAACAGCGGCGGTGGCGCCAGCGACTTCTCCTCCTGGACCACCCGCAGCGATCCAGACACCCCTACAAGCGAACGGGCCAGGACCTCGGCCGCCGCAGCGTCTCGGATCCGTCGGTCCGGCGGCGGCGCGTGACGCATGCGAAACCGGTGACCCTCGCTCTCGACCTCGGCCATGATCTCGAAGTAATCCTCAGGGCGGAAGTCCCGGATCCGCCGCTCCAAGCGGACGATGAGCGCCAGCGTCGGCGTCTGCACCCGCCCCACCGACAGCGGCTTGCCTGGCCCTTGGCGGAAGCGCAAGGTCGCCGCGCGCGACATGTTCATCCCCACCAGCCAGTCGGCCTTCGTGCGTGCCAGCGCCGCATGGTAGAGCGGGGCCGTCTCAGCCCCAGGGCGTAGATGGGCCAGCGCCTTGCGCACCGCCGGCAACGTCAGATCCGAGAGCCATAGCCGCAAGACGGGGCCCCGCCACCCAAGCTTTTCGAGGATTTCGCGCCCAATCATCTCCCCTTCGCGGTCGGCGTCGGTGGCCAGCACCACCTCGTCCGCCCCCTTGATGTTCCGCCCGATCGCCCTCAGCTGGTCCGCGGCCTTCCGATCGCGAGGCTCAAAGCGAAACACGTCTGGCACGATAGGCAGAGTTGCCAGGTCCCACACCTTAAGGGCAGGGTCGTAGGCGTCCGGTGGAACGGTCTCGAGCAAGTGCCCAAAAGCCCAGCAGACCGACCAGCCCTGCCCCTCGAACGCGCCGTCCCCACGCCGACCGCCCCCGAGCGCTTCGGCGATAATGCGAGCCTGATCGGGCTTCTCGCAAACATATACGCGACGGGACATCGCAGAACAGGGACCTCCTCCTAGAGAGACACAAAAACGCATCCCCATTCCGGAGACTATGCCGCTCCGCGGCCGCGTCCACCCCCACACCCGCGCCTTGTCTACCCCAGGGCAGCGCGCTAGATCCTGAGTGGCGTCCCCTAAGCCATTCCCCGGAGATTCCAAAATGCGAACCACCTCTCAGTTCCTCCCCGCCCTGGCGCTGGCCATCCTGATGACCGTCGCGGCCGTCCCCGAGGCCCTCGCCGGGTTCGGTGGCTTTGGTGGTGGCGGTGGGGCCCTCTTCGGACGTGCAAGCGGCATCATCAATGAGGCCTACCGCTTCGGCGTCAACATCATCTATGTCGTCGGCGGCATCGGTCTGCTTGTCATGGCCGTCTTCGCCTTCATCGGACGCTTCAAGTGGGGCCATTTCTTCGCCCTCGCCGGCGGTCTGTTTCTCGTCGCCGCCACCGACCTGCTGATCCAATATCTGACCGGTGGCAGCGTCGCAGGCACGGGCGCAACCGGCTTCGGCGCCGGTCTGCGTTGAGCCCGCGCTGAACCTAGACGGGAGGACGTAGGCGATGGCAGTGCTCCGGATCCCGGTGCTCAGCGCCGTCGCCTACCCTCCCACCATGCTCTTCGTGCCCATCGAGATGGCCGGCGTCAACATCGCCGTCCATGTCTGCTTCATGCTCCTCTCCCTCGGCCTTCTCGGCCTCTCTCCCGTTATCTTCCTCCCCACTCTAGTGGCCGGGCACTTCATGATGATGGTTCTCCATAGCCGAGACCCCCATCTCGTCGCCCTCGGCCGTGCCCGTGCATCCTGGCCGCAGTCCTCGAAGAACCTCGCCGGCGTCGCCGGTGGTGTCAAGTTTGTGCCCTAGGTTCCCTTCCCGACTCCCAAAGATCTCCGGAGAAGGCCGTGGCTCCCGACATCGTCTTCGCCAGCGACGTAGCGCTTCGCACCTTCCTTGCCTCCGCCGCCACCCTAGGCGCGGCGGTCGGCGGCGCCTTTCTGCTATTGCCCAAGATCAACGAGAAGATCCTCCCCAAGCCGCGCGAAACGCGGCTAGCCGACTTCCTGCCATTCGACAGTCTCGAGCCAGATGGTAAGACCGTGCTCTTCCGAAACGGCTCCTGCGCGCAGTTCCTCGTCGTGACGGGCATCGACCAGACCTTTCTGCCCCGCGACGAGGCCCTCAGGCTCGCCGAGGTTCGCAAGCAGCTCTATGACAGTCTTGCCGGACAGGGAGTTCAGCTGCGCATCTGGACCGTGCGCGATCCGATCGTGCTCGACACCCGCGCGACTTACCCCAATCCCATCGCCGCCGAGATCGCGCGGCGCTGGAATGAACAGTTCCGCCGCTCCTTCACGACCCAGACCGTCATCTGCGTCTCGCGTCGCGGTTCGAGCCTCCAAGACCGCCAGAAGCTCGACGAGGCGGTCCAGATGGTCGAATCCATCCTCGCTCCCTACCGCCCGAAGATTCTGACCCAGAACCCCGACACAAGTCCTTCGCGCGACCTCACGGTTGGCTCCTTCCTCGGGCGCCTCGTCTCCCCTGTCTCGCGTCCGGCGCCCCGTTTCTTCGGACCCGGACTGTCAGAAGTGCTGACAGCAGACGAGGTCCATTTCCTCCCCTCCGGACGGATCCGCTTCCGGCATGGCGAGCGCTCCCGGATCGCGTCCTGCATCGGCTTCAAGCGATTCGGCGATGACATCACCGCCGCCGTCTCCAACGAGCTCGCAACGCTCCCCTGCGAGGCCATCATCTTCCAGTCAATCTGGCCGCAGGGCAAGACGGAGACCTTACTAAAACTCAAGCAGCAGCAGAAGATGGTCTCCGCTTCCTCGTTCTCGTCCGACGTCTACAACCAGTTCCAGGCCGCCATCGAGATGGTCGAGGGGCTGGACGAAAGCCGCTCGGCACTGTGCAACTTCTTCGAGTGCGTCTTCCTCTTCGCCGACGACGAGGCCGAGCTCGAAGCCGCGGAAAAGACCTGCCGCCAGATCCTGAACTCCCACGGCGTGACCCCGGCCGTCGAAAAGGGGGCTACGATCTCGTCGTGGTTCCACATGTTCCCCACCCACGACGTCGTTCCCCGCCCCTATCGCCTCATGAGCGGAGCGGTCGCGCTGATGAGCACCTTCGAGCGTCCACCGGTCGGCAACGATCGCTCCGATTGGGGGCCTGGGCCGATCGCGCTTTTCAACACGGGCGCCAACACCGTCTACTCCTTTCAGTTCCACGCCGTCCCCGACCAAGGCGCCGTCGGCCATGGTTTGTGCATCGCCCCCACAGGCGGGGGCAAGACGGTACTGATGGAGTTTCTCTCCTGCATGGCAAGCCGGCACCGGCACCTCCGGCACTTTTTCTTCGACCGATACAAGGGCACCTATGTCTACACGACAGCGATGGGGGGCAAGTATCTCGGCTTCAACGCCGATCCCCTCACGCTGTCGGTGCGAGGCGGCATGAATCCGTTCCAGTGCGACGAGACGGAGGAGAACGTCGAGTTCCTCAAGATCTGGCTCCAGGCTATCTCGGGGCAGAGCGACTTCGAAGCGATCGAGCAGATCGGCCAGGCCATCGAGATCGCCTTCGTCTCGCTGCCGCGCGACCAGCGCAGCCTGGCCAGCATCTATGAGGGCGCCTTCACCCCAGGATCAGCACTGCGGCGAGAGCTGTACAAGTGGGTGGACCCATCACAGTATGGAGGGATGTTCAACGCGGAACAAGACTGCATCGACCTCGAAGGCAACTGGCTGACCACCTTCGACATGACAGTGCTGCTGAACGATCCGCTCCTCGGTGCGGCCTCCATCACCTACGTGATGCATCGGATCCGCCAAGCGATGGCGCGCAACCGCAGCCCGGGCTTCATCTTCATTGACGAGACCGAGCCACTCCTGCGCAACGAGGCGTTCAAGCGGGTCTATCTCGTCATGCTCCAGGAGTTCCGCAAGCTCGGCGGTGTGGTCATCTCCGTCTTCCAGCGCCCCGAAGCGCTTCGAGCGTCCGGAATTTCGGAGCTTGTGCGCCAGCAATGCTCTACCTACTACCTCTTCCCCAACCCCGGCGCCTCCGTCAGGGATTACGAGGAATTCGACCTGACGGAGCGCGAACAGGATTTCCTCCTCGGCCACAGCCAGCTGGCGCGACGCACCAGCCGCGCGATCCTCATCAAGCGCCCCGCCACGCGCGAAAGCGTCATCCTCGACGTCGATCTCTCCCGCCTTGGCCCAATGTTCCGCATCTTCTCCTCCTCCGCCCGGGATGCCGGCCTGGCATCAGACCTCCAGCGGCAATTCGGGAACGGCTGGATCCAGCGCTACCTCGAGCACGAGACCTGACCATGGAAGAGAATGGGCGGGCACCCCAGGCTTCTCCCCATCGATGCCGTCTCCGCTCTCCGCGTCAAGACCAAGCCCGACCCGCCTAGGCCCGCCCTACCCCGGCCCCTTCTCTTCTCCCCAAGAGGGCGCTAGGTCCTCCCCATGGCTCCGCTGCCTCTCCTCCTGTGCGGCGCGACGGCCCTGGCGGCCCTGCTCCTCAACGACCAGGCGCGGGCGCAGGCGAGCCTGGCGCCAGCCAGCCCAGCCACACGCCTGGCTCAGGGCCTGCTGCCGCTGCTACCCTGGACAATCGGGAGCGCCGTCGCGATAACCACAGGAGAGGCTTCCGCCCAGGCCCTCTTCGGCTCGGCAGCCCAGCGCCTGTGTGAAGCCTATCAGTTTGGCAAGGGAATCATCTACGCAGTCGCCGGGATCGGGATCCTGATCCTCGGTGCCTTCGCCATGCTCGGCCGCTTCGACTTCGCGAAGTTCTTCGCAGTCGCCGGCGGGATCTTCCTTGCCGGGTCGGCGGAGCAGCTGATTGGCATGCTCGGCGGCTCGTCCAGCGGCTGCGGCGGCGGCATGAGCTGGGGTGGGGGCATCGGTCCTCCCGCAGGGGCCATTCCCTGAGGACAGACCAGATAGGGGGGGGCGGGACTTGGACTTGCCCGTCCCACACTGGTTCTCTATCTCCGGATTGTCCTCATCCCTTGGAACGGACATCCGATGCGCAATCTTCTCCTTGCCACCATCCTCCTCGCGTCCGTCGGCGTTGTGTCCTCCGCCCACGCGCAGATCCCCGTCGTCGACGCCGGCCAGGTCGCCCAAAGTGCGATGCTGGTCCAGACCGCCGGGCAACATCTCCAGCAGTTGCAGCAACTCGTGCAGCTGGCCCAGCAGTTCCGCATGATCGTCGGGCAAGCCGGTCAGATCTCGGGTCCCTTCCAGTCCGGAGGCTTCGCTTCGACTTTCGGTGGCGGCGGCTTCGGGCTGCAGGGGATCTCCTCATTCGGACGTTTCGATGCCTGCCAGACGATTGCGATGTGCGGGGAGGGGCAACAGATGCCGGTCTCGATGACTTACAGCGCATCGCGGAGCTGGGCGACCAACGCCTTCTTCGCGCCTACGTCGGGTTCCTTCGACGCCGGGCGGCAGCAGTTGGCGGTTCGCCAGGCTGCGGGGGTCGGGGCGGCGCACGATGGACTGGCGATGGCAATCACGGCGCGCCAGCAGATCGCTCGCTCGGCGGAACGACAGGCCGCGCTTGAGCAGGCGGTGGCGGGGGCGGGCGACCTGCGGGGCGACATCCAGGGCGCAACGGCGGTCGCCACGGCCCTCTACCAGCAGGAGCGGGAGCGGACGGCGATGCTCGCCGCTCTGCTCCAGCTCTCTGCAGCGCGCTTGATCGCCAGCGATGTCCGTATCTCCACCCCACAGCGCGCCTTGGGCGCCCCCGCCCGCTGAGGAGCGTCCAGATGGGAAGGTCGCCCTTTCTTCCCCGCTTCCTCCTCGCCAGCACCGCGGCTGTTGCTCTTCTCGCGGCGCCGGCGCGTGCGCAAATTCCAACAACCGACGGATCCGTCATCCCCCAGATGATGCAGACGGCGCAGACCCTATCCCAACAGCTTGCCCAAGTCCAGGCTTTCCAGGTACAGGTGCAGAACACAATCCAGACCCTCGGCGGCCTTGGGTCGCTGCCCCAGCAGCTGCTTGGCCAGCTGATGAGCCAGCTCAATCCGATGTCTGTGCTCTCGGACTGGATCGTACCGGAACGGGCATGCGCGCTCGACTCTTGCGGTGAGTTCCTCAAGGATAATGTCTTCCAGCAACGCCCTGGGGTGCCGCAGATACCCTCCTCTCCCGACTTCGGCGCGCAGCGCGAGTATGTGGAGGCCCGCTTCTTCAGCCCCACCGATCTCGATGTGCTGGGACGCCACCAGATCCTCGACGAGCGCCAGCGAGCAGCCCGGGCAGCAGCGCGCGACGGTTATGCAGTAGCGCTGGCTGCGCGCGAACGGGTGGCGCGCGCGCCACAAGACGCGCAGCGTGTGGTGCAGGCCGGCAGCTCCGGCACCACCATGCGCGAAGATATCCAGCGCCTCTCGGCGGTGCTGATGGCGATCTACCAGGAGCGCCAGCAGCAGCTGGCCCTCTACGCGGCGCTTCTCGAAGTCGAGGGCGCGGGAACGATCGCGGCGGATCCGAATGTCGTCTCTCCTCGCGCCCGGGTGTACGGACCAGTCCAGCGCACGGACACAGGCAGCGCCACGCGGCCACCAGCGACGACACCGCCGCCGGCCACGGCACCGACGCAAGGCGACGCCGCGCTGGATGTGCCTGTCCTGATCGCACCAACGCCCCCCCGGGCAGCGGGGGCAGCTTCTCCAATCTCACCACGGTCTTCGGCGCCCGAGCCGGCTGTCTCCGCCCCGGCACAAGCGCCCGCACAAGATACCGGCGGCTCCTTTCTTGGCCGAGCGACGGGTACGCCCGTGCCGAGTCGGTGAAGCAGCCCGCTCACGGATAACATGATGGACAGGCCAATGACCATCGCTTCTTAAAGCAGGTTTACTGATAGGCGCTTCGACCATGTTCCCCTCCGTCCTCTCCCGCATTCTGGTCGCAGCCGTCCTCGGCATCGCCGTCCCCTGGACTTTCGGAGAGGCCGAGGCCCGTCGTCGCTGCGTTCCGACCCTCTTCAACTGCAACTGTACCTTTGCCCAACCCTGCCCCATTCGCGACACGCTGAAGACGCGTCAAACCTCTATCGCGGTGGCGCAGGAGCAGATGCTGCTCGAGGCGACGGGTGTGATTCAGCCCGGCATCGACGCGCTGCAGGCGGCGGTGCCGCCCGAGGCGGTCGGGCTACTGCAGCGCATCCCGGCGCAGCAGCTGCTGACGGCAACGATGCGCGGCACGAATCCCGCCAACATGCTCGGTGCCTCGGCGCCGCTGTCAGGCCTGGCCTTCGGGGCTTCTCCCCTTGCCGGGCCCGGGCTGGCGTTGGCAGGGCAGGGCCTGCAGATCAACCAGATGACGGTGAGCGGCCAGGTCTTTGGTGCTCTTCCCGGCGTGGCCCAGCTGGCGGTCCCAGCGCTCGGCCTGACGGGCGCATTGGACGCGCTGGGCGGGGTTGGCGTTGTCCAACAGGGCTTTCAGGTTACCCAGGGCCTTGGAGCGCTCAGCCAGCAGGCGATGGCGCTGCGGGGCGCCTCGATGCAGCCGGCGTTCATGTCTCTCCCTCCTCTCGGCGCCGCCTCCTACGCCTCTCCCGCGATCGCGACCCATGCGTCCGCCTGGCTGCCTCCAGGAGCGCCCGCGCCCCTCGGGGGGGATTTCGCGTCGGTGCGCCAGGCGGTGGTCCAAGGCTACAGCGGGCGCGAGGACCTGGTGGCCGTGCGCCGAGGGGCGGATGCGGCCATGGCTGCGGTGGCGTCCGACGCCCAGGCCAAGGCTTTGCAGATCCGCCACGCCCTGCGTCGCCACGCCGAGATCGGGCCCCGCCTTGAGGCCGCGATCCAGGCGGCGCGGACGGTGGGCGACGATTGGCGTGCCAATGCGGCGGTGCAGATGGCGCTGGCGGCCATTGACGACGAAATCCGCGAAGCAGAAGCGGTGCTGTTGGCCCTACACTCCTCGCGCGCGGCAGCGCGGGCGGTCGGACACCAGGGGCCGCAAGCAACGACGATGGGTGATGCCGCGTCTCTCGAAGGCTCGGGCAGAGCTGGCGGGCGGCTCGATCGCGACGCTTATGTGGACACCATCGTGCGCCTGGAGAGCCGTCCGGGGGATCCGGGCTTTGCCCATCCGAACTCGACGGCCGTAGGACGGCCGTAGGCGACGGACAGTTCCTCCGCGGCACCTGGTTGGACTACGTTCAGGCCAATCCCGATCGCTTTGCGGGGATGAGCCCGGAGGATGCACTGGCACGCCGCGCCGATCCGATGGAGAGCCGGCGGGCGATCGCCTGGTATGCGGATCGCAATAGTCAGATGCTCGCGCGTGCAGGGATGCCGGTCAACAATACCACTCTTGGCCTCGCGCACCGGTTCGGCGCCAAGTAGGGCGACCTCGATCCTCCGCGCTGACCCATCGACCCCGATCGAGCACGCTCTGCCCAACGGTTGGTCGGTGCTGGCAGCCAACCCCGACCTGCGTGGACGCACGGTGGGTGATGTGGTGGAGCGGACGGCGCGGGCCTTCGGTTGGTGATCCCCCAGTGCACCTATATCCAGGCGAATATCCTCGTCCAGGATACCGCCTCATGATCCGTCCCCTCGCAATCGCAGCCCTTCTCGGCGTCGCTACCGACCATGCCCAGGTATGGAGCCCTCCGGCTGGTCAGTGCCTGCTGACGGCCGTGGCCGCGATTGCGTCCCGCACGATGGCAATCGATGTCCGCCCGGAGCAGATCGCGGTCGACTGCCGTGCGCTCGAGGCGATGCGGGCCCAGGGCGGCACGCTCGCCGCCCTCGGGGATCGGGCGCTCATCTTCGGTCGCCCCCTAATGGCGCAGCTGATGCCGAGCGACCTGCTACCTGCCGACATTGACTCCTTCGCCGACGCGCTGGCGCGCAACCTTCCCACCGGCCTCGCTCAGGCTTGGCCATCGGTTCCGGCGGAGGAGCGGGCCGGATAGAGCCGGGAGATGGCCGCTGGCCGCGGCGCCGAGCTGGCCGAGACGCTGGCTCGGCGCGCCATGCAGGATCCGCCGCAAGGGATCTACGGCGTCCTGCTTTCCCGTGCATCCGGCGAGATCCGCGTTCTCTTCGAGGATCCGGTCCAACGGACGCGGATGGTTGTGCGGATCCACCTCCATGAGGGGCGGATGGTCTGGACCATCGCTCTCTTACCTGGTTTGCCTACGCCTAGACCAATCTCCGAGGGCTTGAGCCTCCTCGATGCCGCGGCTCGTCCCGCGCCCTGATTTTCCTCGCTGTGCCGCGTTGCGCGGCGGATCCGTGGGCCTAGATACGCGAAGCCACTTTCCTGCCGGAGCCTTGCCCCATGCGTCGTCCCACTCGCATCACCTTCGCCTTCGCTGCTGTTCTCGGCCTGGCCGCCTGCAGCAGCTCGAACCAGCAGCCGCCGGTGGGCATCGGCCCCGGGATCAACGAGTTGCAGCGCAGTCCCTGCGCCTGCCTTGAGATCCCGATGGCGATCCCGGACAACCTGCGCCCCACGGCCTGATTCCTGCCCATGGCCGGCCCTCTCTCTCGCCGCAAGCCCGGTGCCGGCCCTCTGGACCTTCGCGGCTCCGAGGCTGACGCCGCAGCCGAACGCAGCACCCGGGATTATCCGGCTGGATACGATGTTCCCGGCCTGTCCGATCGCCGCGCTGCCTGGTCGGCGCGCTTGCTGGCGGTGCTACTCCTGGCCTCGACAATCCTAAACATCGTCCTCGGGATGACCATCGCCACGCTCCTGCCGCTGAAGGAGATCCGCCCCTTCCTCGTTCAGGTCGCCGACGAGCGCAATGTCTTCGTGGCGTTACGCCCCATCGAGGAGATCACGGCCCCGCAGGCCGACGGACGCCAGGGCGTGCCGATGACCGGGATGGAGTTGCTCACCCAGCAGCTCCTCGGCGAATACGTCCGTTACCGCCACGAGATCGTGCGCTCCACGTCCGTGATGGAGCAGCGCTGGCTACAAGGCGGGATCCTTTCGATGATGAGCAGCCAGGAGGAGTTCGCGCGCTTTCAGGCGGCGACCGCGCCGATCTTTCAGGAGATGCGCCAGAACGATGTGACGCAGGAGGTCATCATCGAATCAATCAACCTCCAGCGGCGCTTCACTCCGGGCGCCACGCCGCAACAATCCCAGCCCGGGGTCGCTCTCATCCAGTTCCGCCTCATCGGACGGGCGTCGGACGCGCGTGTCATCACCGACCGCTCGTGGAACGCCACCATCGAGTTCGGCTTCTATCCCATCGAACGGATCCCGGCGGCACGGCGCATGCTCAACCCCACCGGATTTGTGGTTACCAGCTACACCCTCGCCGAGCGCATCCCCAGCGTGCGTCCGCGCTGACGAGATGCCCCGCGTGGTCTCCTTCCTTCTTGGCAGGCGGGAACGGCGGCCCTATGCTTCGCCGCGACCGCGCCCTCCATCCCAGTCCTGACGACGGAGCCGCCGTAATGAGCCGCCTTGTCCTCGTCCTGCT